>Ga0302186_10001832_pt1 | contig 17018 bp, 6 predicted proteins | sample II_Bog_E1_2_FD_198782 | JGI IMG/M metagenome (GOLD analysis project Ga0302186, IMG submission 198782) | Peat permafrost microbial communities from Stordalen Mire near Abisko, Sweden - II_Bog_E1_1 | ecosystem: Environmental > Terrestrial > Soil > Wetlands > Peat | place: Sweden: Abisko, Stordalen... | reverse complement strand
ATTTTTTAAAAATGTTGCAACAAGAAAATGACTTTCGAATTCCATTTTCGAAAGTGATTTTGTTGTATTTGAATTAAAAACAAAATTCAAAATTTTTTTAATTAAAACAAAAACCCAATCAAAGAACAAATTATATCAGAAATCTATTCTTTTTCTTTCTATATTCAAAATTTAAAAACCCAACGAAAGTTATATTTTTATAATTATCATTTAATTCAAAAAACTAAAATCCTCCCTAAACACCTACCAACTATCCAAAAAAATCCCTAAATTATGCTAAGTAGCTCAACCAAAAACTTCATAACAGCCAAAGCTGGTCTCAAGCAGGTCATTTCTATCTTTAAACATCCACTAAATCCTTTATATTTTAGAAACCCTCTGAGCTCATTCAAAAGCAAATTTCAGGCAATATCCTTGAAGATTTTCATCAAAAGCCCAAAATTGTCCAATTCCTTAACCTCTCAGATTTCTCCATCTACACAGATTCAAAAGTTCCTGTAGATGAGCCATTATTCGAGCCTATACCTCCTTTAATCCAATTTACCGATTTCGAGCCTCTTCAAATCAAAGAGAAGATATTCAAACTGAGGAATAAGGACAATTATGCCAGAAGAGTCAAGATCATACAGCCAGATTCGAGACTGTTCCAGGTCCTGCCTGCCAATAACATGATCTTGAAGAAAACAGGGTCGAAGGAAAATAACGCAAAAGAAAACGATCCGAATAACATTTTTGGAGGAAATAAAGTAAAATTTTCATAACTAATTTATTTTTTTTTGTGTTGGGGGGGAGGAGCACCATTTCATTTCACATATAAAGACAGTTTTTGATTTTTGAAAATTTGTTAATTTTTAAAAAAATTAGATTTATTGAATTTTTGTTTCTTAATTTTTCAAAAAAATTCAATAATTTGATATTCGATGTTGATTTCTTCTTTTCAAGGTGGCTCCTGGCATCGACATAACCTTTGTGATCAAATTCAGTCCCGAAGCCAAAATCGACTACTCTTATGATCTGGTGGTTGTGACCGAACGAGAGAAATTCATCGTTCCAATAGTTGCTGTTGGCAAACGAGCCATGATAGATTTTCCAGACATCCTCGATTTCGGCAATTGTCCAGTCAAATACATCACTGAGAAACCAGTGATCATCCGTAACCTTGGTGAAAAAACCACGAAATGGTTCCTCAAATTGCCAGGTGGTTTTGATGCCAATAAGAAAGAAGGAGTCTTAGAATATGGGAAAAATGAACAAATTGTTATAAACTTCTATCCAATGGAGGCCAAGACCTATAAGAATGAGATTCTGATGTCTTATGATGGGTTAGAAGCCTATATTCAGATCATGGGAGTGGCGCATAATGGAAATGTATATCTGAGTAAATCGTTTATTCAGATGGATGATGCCTATATTGGTCTACAAACGCAACAGACATTGCAAATCATCAATAAATCGAATGTGAAGGTCGATTTTCAATGGAGAGCCTTTGCAACAGAAAAGGAAGAACAAGAGAAGAAGAACAAGATCCGGATACAATTAGATCAAGAAGAAGCTGAAGAGAAGATGCTTTTGAAGGAGATAGTTTCAAATGAAGTGGTTCAGGAAGAAATAGAAATCGAAGATCAAGACGATTCAGAAGAAGAAGAAAGAGATGAGAAAGCCTTGATGTTAAAAAGACAGAAAAAAGCAGAACTTTTGCTTGCTAGGAAATATAAGAACATCAGAAAAGCCATAGAAGATGATTTATTATTGTTCCAAGACGATATATTCAACATAGAACCTCAAAATGGCCAAATCTGGCCAAATTCAGAAATGACTGTCACAGTGACCTTCCTACCACAAGGAGCTTTACATTATTCATGTACTGCCTTCTGCAATATCTCATGTAGTGCTGATCGTCTGCCTTTGCATTTATCCGGTGAAGGAATCGGTCCAAAGGCTTATCTTTCAATGGTGGAAAGATCACTTGGCGATGTTTTTGTGACCCAGAACAAGCCAACTGATATCATTATAGAAAACAAAGGCGAAATTGAAGCCAAATTCGAATTGATTTCCAATGAAACTCCCTTTGGAAAGATGTTCCATTTCGAGATAGAGAAAGGCACTTTAGGCGTGGGTGAACGGATTCCATTCAGAATAAACTTCTGTAGCACCATATTGGGAGAATTCAGTGAGACTTTCAAATGGAAACTTGAAGGATCAACAGAAACATTATCAATTTTATTCACAGGCCATGTAATCGCTCCAACCTTTTACTTCAATAAAGAAGAAATCAAATTCAAAAGAGTTTCCTATTCTTTCCCCAAAACCAAAAAAATCCGTATGTATAATAGCAGTGAGGTTCCCTTTACCTTCCAATTGAAAATTCCAGGAGATGGCAAAATCATCAATCAAAAAGAATTCGAAATCAAACCCAACAGAGACACTATCCTTCCTAAAGAATCCAGAGAAATCGCTATCACCTTGGTTTCTCAAATGCCCAGGGAATACAAAATGGTCATGGTAGTAGATATTGTAGGTGTGGGTCAAGATATGCTCAGTATTCCCATAAGTGGAGTTTCCGAGGTCCCGAAAGTGGAGATCGATCCATCAGATCATTTAGATTTCGGGGATATCTTCTTGAATTTCCCTGATAAATCAGTGATAACCTTAAGAAACAAGAACGATCTCGAAGCAAGATATGAGATCCTTCCTCAAAATGATGAAAGCAAGATTCTAGCTGAATATTCTGTTGATAAACCGACTGGAATCATCGGTCCTGATGGAGTAGAGATTATCACTGTTACATTGACAACCAAGAAATTAAGAGAAATCACTTTACCATTGGCAGTCAATATAGTCGGGAATACCACAGGAAACCCACATACCATCAATATAATCGCCAATTCTATAGGTCCTAATGTCGAAATAGATGTTAAGGAACTCGATTTTAAAACAGTGGAAGTCTTGAAACCTATGAGCCTAAAGTTCAAAATCCATAATACCTCAAGCATAGAAGCTGATTTCCATGCGTTCACCAGAAACAAGAACTCGATTTTCAAGCCGATTCAAAAACATCATGTTCTTAAACCGAAGGAAAGCCTTGAAATCGAGGTGTTTTGCACAGCGGATAACGCGGCGATTTTCACTGATATCCTGCATTTCGTCATCAAAGATGGTGTTAATAAGGATGTGTTATTAAAGGCCAGAGGAGAAGGCACAACACTTTTCTGGAAAGAGGACCTTTCGCATATAAATTTCGGACCACAATTCACATATAGATTGATTCCTAGAGAAATCTTCGTGGAAAATAAAGGTTCTAAGCTGCAAAATCTCAGATGGCAAAACATTAAAGCTTCTGAGAAGAAGAAAACCAAAGAAAACGAAGGGAAGAAACCAGTGAAAGGCGCTGCTGAAATCGAACAAAAGCAACCTAATTATGAAGATGGGGATATTTTCCATATAATTCCTGAGAAAGTCTCTTTACCTCCGAAATCGGGAATCATGTTCCAATTCCATTGTTATTCCACAAAGCTCGGGAATCAGAAATCGACTTGGAAATTGAATGTTTCGATAGGAAATGACAGAAAAGAAAATCCTATACTTACTTCAGTATTAGAAGGCACATTCATTAATCCATCAGTCGCCTTTTCTGTTGATAAATTGAACTTCAAATATTCATGGGCCAAAAACGTGCCACTTATGCCTATCAGCAAGACTTTGGATATCACTTGTAATTCAGAACTTCCGACCAGATTTCTCTTGAAATATGCGCCTCCATTTAGTATCAATAAGGAGGAGTTCAGTCTGTTGCCAGGTAAAAGCGCCTCTGTGAGGATTGAATTCGATCCTGGACTCAAAACTGATAAGATTTCTGATAAAATCACGAGCAAATTGATGATCGAACATATTGACCATACTTATAAGCAACATGTGGATTTGATTGGAGAGTTATGTTTTCCGAATATCAAGCTGAGTTCTGAGAATGTTTATTTCGGCAGTATTTTAAGCGAAACTTCGAAGAAACAATATCTAACCATGAAGAATATCTCAGAGATGGCGATAAATTATGAATGGTCCTTTTTAGAGGAAGAATTATTAGCCCGTGACGAAAACACTTCACAGGATATTTCTACTAAGAAACAAAATAAGGCCACTACTAATAAAGAAATGGTGCCTATCAATGAGATCTTTGATATCCTACCATTATCAGGTCATTTGCAACCGAATGAAGAGGAACAAGTAGAATTTATCTTCAATGCAGTGGGTCCAACCAAATTCAAAACTAAAGCTGTTTGTAATGTTGAGGGAGGACCACCAGTAGAAGTCAATTTAGGAGGCGATGCGAGTCTTATTCATTATAAAATCACACCAAATCCTTATGTGATGGATTTTGGAGATGTGAAATTTTGCGATTGGAAACATATGGATTTCTTAATTGAAAACACAGGAAAAGTCCTTTTTGAATATAATATCAATATCAGTCAGATCATTAGAAAAGGATTAGTGGAGGTTCAACCTGCCAATGGAACTATTAATGGAGGAGTTAAACAGAAGTTTACTGTGAGAATTTGTCCAGGAATGCCTGATGAGCTAAAGGAGCAGTTTTCCATAGAAATCGGTTATAATGAGCCAGAAACCATGAGAATCATTGGAAAAGGAGTCAGTCCTGCAATATTAGTCACTTTGCCAAGAAAAGAAAATGACGGTTTTCTTGAGAAACTTGATGAAGAAAGGACTAAAATCTCAGAAGAAGCGAATAAAATGTTAGGCCTTTATTATGGGATCTTAGAAAAAGGAAGGAAAAGTGGACCGGAAGTCGATCATGTGGCTTTAATGGAAAAAGCGAAGAATACAGTGTTGAGCCAATTAGGAGCAAATAATAATTTGAACCCAGAAACCATTAGTCAGGAAGTGGAATATCAAAGCGATAGACGGAACTATTGTGAGGAGATCCTAAAGAGCATAAATGAATTCGCAATTTACAAACCTGAGGCTTCTTCACTTGTTGAAAAGAACCCGGAAAAAAGCATGATTTTAAAAAAAGCAGGGTCTAACATAGATTTAGGTATAATTTTATCATATGATTTATCAATAATTCAATATTTTTTTCATATTTTCAATAAAAATCCTTTATTTTATCAATTTATAAATTAGGTTCTTCAACTCTTTATCAAACAATGACGAAAAATGATATGAAATTCCTTGATAAAATTGTTGTTGCGACTTATATTTGTGATTTCGGCAATATTGTCATCAATGGCTTTAAGAAACGCATCTTCAAAATAGTCAATTATTCAAATCAGCTCCCATTGGAATTCGTCTTCGAATCCAAATATTACAAATCCGCAGGATTTTCTATCATCCCAGAAAGAGTCAAAATCCCTTTTTCTGAATCTCAAGTCATAACCATTTCCTATGTCACGAAGAAAAACAACCATACCATAGGCAAAATCAAGCCTATAAATCTACCTATTGATGTGAAACATGGCCCAAGATATATGTTGCAACTATTGGCGAATATCACGATTCCAGAGATAACAATAGAAAATGAACAAGAAGTCTTTGATTTCGGAAGAGTCTTGATCGGACAAAGAAAAACCTTATATCTTCGATTCATTAATGAAAAGGAAGTGCCCTGCATTTGGAATCTCAGTGATAGAAAGGATATCACAGGTGGAGATAAAGATAAAGAAGCGAGATTCAATATAGAGCCCATAAATGGAAATATAATATCCGGACATAAGGATATCATCAAGTTGAGCTTCATCCCTTCAGCAGAAAAAGCCTTTGTCCATAAATTCACCATTAATATCGATCAAAACTCGACTCCCAAAGTCATTAATGTCAAAGGAATCGGAACCACGATCAATTTGGAACTTCTTCCTTTGGAAATCATTATCGGGCCTGTTTTGCCTTATGAAAATTGCGCATATGGAGTCCTTCAAATAGTCAATTCTTCAGATTATTGCACTGAATTCGTGAGTCTTGATTTCGATGATGAGGTTTATAAGGAGGAAGAGGCTTTGAATAAATATGGCGAATTTGAAACCCAAGAGGTCTTATATTTCCCTGTCCGAGAACCTGGAGGGTTATTCTGGGATTTCGTGACTAGTGCCAATGTGAAAAAAGCCAAGAAAGAAGATTTAGAGAAGAAATTAGCTAATCCAACAACTACTGAAGAAGAAAAAACCGTCATTATGAAACAATTAGAAGAATTCCAAGATCAAATAAAGACTGAATATCCTGAGAAAGTCGAGGATAAAGATCTTCATCATATCATTATATGGGGACCTAAAGGAGTGGGGAAAACCCAATTGGCTAAATATCTAGCCAAAGAACAAAAAAGGACTGTTGTGAATATGAGCGAATTATTAGAATGGAATATCAATCAAAAAACCAAAGCTGCTGAAAAAGCCTTGAAATATCTCGAAGATCGGAATAAGGATCTAGAGAATGTGAAGGCGGATAGAGAAAAGATCTTGAAAAAGGCAGGCAAAAAGGCGAAACAAAAAGAGGAAGAATTAGGTCTACTTGATGAAAAGCCTTATTTATATCTCAATGAGGAAATATTAGAAGAATTGGTCTTGGAAAGAATCAAGCATCCGGAATGTAATGCAGGAGCGATATTCGATAATTTAACAGCTAAGGAATATCCTCATGAATTAATAGCAGTTAAAGTCATAATGAAAGCCTTGAAAGAACATAAGATCCAATTAATTTTGATAGAACCTCAGAAAGATGAAGCAGGATTTGAAGTAGATAAAGTGATAGAATGGGAAAACATGGATAAGGCCTTTATAGAGAAGCCTGTTGTAGCGAAAAAGAAGAATCCCAGAAGAGGCTCTCAAATGAACTCGAAAGAAGGCGAAAAAAAGGAAAAAAAAGACAAAAACAAAGCCAATGCAAGTCAAGAGAAAAAAAGCAGGGGTAACGAAGAAGGCAAAATAGAAAACAATGAGCCTCCACTTTTTGAGATCTTCAAACCTCGAGAATTCCAAGATAATGAAGAAAAAGAGGCTTGGAATTCTATGAGACAAGACATCGTGGATTTGATGCAATTGAATCTCAAGGAAAGCATTAAAGAAAAGCTCGAGATCATAAAACGTATAATGCGATATATTTAATAAAAAGTTTGATTTTTTGGGATTTTAAGCCGTGGATCATCTGATTGAGGAGAAAAAAGTCGAGGAAAAGAAGAAAGTCGATTCCAAGAAGAAGAAAAAACAGGAGGAAGAAGAACCTGAGATTATCCCTCCTAACCCATTGGAAGTTCTGGCCTCATTTTTGATGAATGGTAATAGGGAAGTCACTGAGATCCCTTTGCATTATAATTTGGAACAATTGGGAAAAACTGGAATGCAAGTCGTGAACCCTCCCATATATCCAGACAAAGGTATTTATATTAATATTTTATTACCATAATAAAAATATGAAGATTTTATCATTAAGATTTATTATTAAGATTTATTATTAAGATCTTATTAATAAATTTAATAAGAAGTTATTAATAAAATTAAGAATTTATTAATAAAATTTATTAAGATTTAATTAAATATTAATAATTTATTAAGAATTTATTAAATTTGCTTTTTTTTAGATCTCCTTCCAGTTCCAGACCCTATCTTTCATCAAATCCTAACAAAACCAGCGATTCGGTCACATAAAGAACCCTCGAATAATTTCCGCATTCTGACACCCAAACTACTTTATAAAGATCAATACGATGAAATCTACCTGAAACGTAGATCCGAGTTCCTTTCAGCCCAATCAGAAAAAGAAGTGTTTCCAATTCCCCCAGAATTCGCCTCTTCCTATGACCCAGCAAAAGAACCAGATCTTCAAAATGTTTATCATTTCAAGCCCGATGATCTCATACTCGATAAGACCATCAATCGTTGGATTATCCCAGGAAGAAAGACTTTATTATTAATAGTCCGTTTCTTCACAAAATCCATAGGTCTTTTCGATTCGAAACTTGGCTTCGAAGCAATGCATTCAGTCAAGAAATATGAGATATCCGTTTCTGGAAAAGCCGATTTCCCTAGTATTAGCACCTTTGCGAAATCCATCTATTGGAGTGTGAAGAAAAATAGACCCGCTCAACCTCCAGATTCCTATTTATCAAAGGTTTATGTGAATTCTGAAGGAATTTTTGATTTCGGGCCTTTATTAGTAGGTAAAAACCCTGCAAATCGTTCAACTCCAGCTGTAAAAGCTATGAATTCCACGACTTTCAGAATAACTAATCAGGGGAAATTCGATTGCGAGCTCCAATTCGATCTAATGAGTTCTATCATATCTGATCAACAGGATTATAAGAAAGATATCTTTTTCGTAGAACCTGATAAATTGCTTTTGAAAGTCAATGAATTGCCAGCGGAAGTCCGAGTTTGGGCCTTGCCATCAGAAGCCAAGAAATATCGTGATGATCTAATTATAATGATCAAAGATAATCCAAGTCCTTGCACTTTACCAATGATTTGTCTCGGCCAAAGGCCAATTATCGAGATATTGGAAGGAGGTCAAAATCTGATATTTGATCGTATGTTGTTAAAACAGACAGGAATGAAGGAAATCAGACTTAAGAATGCCTGCGCGATTCCTGTGAAATGGAAACTCATAGGATTACAAACTCTTTCTGAGGAATTCGTTGTTGTGAACACTGCTGGAGAATTAAAGCCTTGCCAAGAAACCAAGGTGGAAGTGACTTTCAAAGCCTTGAAACAATCGAAATTCAAACATTTCCTCACATTAGAAGTCGTTGATAATGAAGGCCAAGGCGTAAAACAAGATAATAAGACAATCAATATCGAAGCTGAGGCTTTCAACATCACAGTTGAATTCAAATTCCCCAATAATAATGAAGACTTCTTATTAGATTTCGGGTCTGTTCGAGTCTATGAAGTGAAAGAAACCTTCTTCTCTATTAAAAACACAGGACTTTATAAGGTGAAATTCGGGTTTAATATGAAGAAGAAGCAATTCAGAGATTGCTTTAAATTGGAACCTGCGGAATCTGAATTAGATCCTGGTCAAGAAAAGCAGGTTTCTGTGAAATTTGCTAGTAAATCCGAATTAAAACTGAAAACCACCAGCGCTTCTACTGATATGATTCTCGAGATATTAGAAGGTCAAACCTTGGAAGTTTTCAAACCAGTGCCTATAAATGTCGCAGTGAACGCAGTATTCAGCAAATATTCGATTTTGCCCTATAAAAACATCAATTTCGGGCCTTTGCAATTCAATGACACGAAAACACGGCAATTCACTATTAAAAACGAGGGGATCTTCGAATTCGCCTTCACAATTTATGATTTCTTCAGTGAAGAGGCTAAAAAGATCGTCAAGGCGAATCAAGAGGAATTCATTGATTTATTAAAAGGCGTGGCTCCAGCTTTAACTACAAAAGATGGGAAAAAAGACCCGAAAGCCGCAATCAAAGAAGTGAAGAAGCCTACTAAAGATAAAAAAGGCCAAGCGGAAATCCCTTTCCTTTTGAAAGCCGGCCAATGGAGTATAAGTCCTTGTAAAGGCTCTATTCCACCAGAGAGTTCCTGTACTGTGGATGTGACTTTCGCAGGGAATAGTCAAAAGATCTATGAGCAAAAGCTGGGAATCGATATATTAGGTCGAGATCCTGGAGGAGAAGGCAACGAATTTGTCTATGATGTGATAGCCGAAAGCTGCATTCCTGGGATAAACACTGAAAATTATGATAGTATTTTCGAGGAACAAATAGTCGTGCCTTCTTTAACTTCAGGACAAAATATAGCCAGTTTCTTGAATTCCAATGTCTTCACTATTGAGGAAAAAATCTTCTATTTCGGAACTTTAGTTCCTTCGAAAAACCCGGAGGGAGTCGTTGAGAAGTTCAAAATCACGAACCCTAATAAAATACCTTGTAATGTCAAATTCGAAACCAGAAAAAAAACCAATAATCCTCAGGAAAGCCTGGTTTTCGATGTCGATCCCAAAACACAAAGAATACCTCCTCATGATCATATCTATGTGAAAGTTCTATTTAAACCATCGATAATGGCTTCATATACAGGAGTTTTCGAGGCAATAGTTGAAAATGGAGAACAAAACCCGAAAACCCATAAATTAGTATTTGATCTAAGAGGAGAAGGTGCTTTACCAACTTTGAAGCTTGAAAAACCCAAGGAATTATTAGATGGAATGCCTGTTTTGAAATTCCCTAGGACTAGAGTTGACAAAACCTCAATAAATGCCTTATTATTAAAGAACGATGGTCAGGTTCCTGCGACTGTGAAATTCGAAGTGTCTCCGAATGAGAACTTTAAGTTCGCAGGCCAAATATCCTTCAGTTTATTACCGAAGACTTCTCAGATTTTCAATGTAGAATTCAAGCCGAAAAGTCAAGGGAATAAGAATTGGTTGGTTTCAATGCAGACATTGAATAATCCTTATGAAATAACTAAAGTCGCAATAGTGGGAGAAGGCTTTTATGAGGATGTGACCTTCGAAAATCTGCCTGAGGAATTAGAAGATGAAGTGAATTTGGGTGATTGTATCATCGGAATAGAGAAAAAACTAGCCTTTTCTATAAAAAACCATAGTAATAATCAAATAAGATTTAGTTGGAATACTCAAGGAAATGACGATTTTTCATTTTATCCAAGAGTAGGGCATTTAAATGCCAAAGGAAGTAAAATCGTGACTTTAAACTTCAAATCTAATAAGACGAATATCTATAAAGCCTTCGGGTTATTATGTGAAACCACATCGATTAATCAAGGCCATGATGGGACCTTTAAGGAATGGGATGACAATATGACTGTGGTGAGATATGTCACTAAAACGGAATATGATTGGCTTCAGAAAAAGCGAGAAGAAGAAAATCAACGCAGAAAACAAGAAGAACTTGAAAAAGCAGCACTTTTAGCCAAACAAAAGCCCGGATCCAAAGCAAAAGCTACGATTCCTGATAAAAAGAAAGATAAAAAAGCCCAAGACAAGGAAGAAGAGCCTATGCCGGCTATAGACCCTAAGGACGATGCTAATATTCCTTTAGAAGACCCGATCCCAGAGCCTGAGAATCAAATAATAGAGAAAACCGAGAAAACTCTGACTTTGAAGACTTCAGCGAATAGCGATTATGCCCGGTATGAAACCGAGGTCAAGGAGATATTCTTTAAACCGACCACTATGTATACAACAAGGAATTTCCAATTCAAATTAAGGAATTCGAGCAATATTAAGATGAAATATAATTGCAAGATAGTTTCCGCTGAATCGGGTGCTTATGATCCAGGATTTTATTTGATAAACCCCAAGGCTGGAACTATTGCGAGTAATTGTGATGAGATTTTCACAGTGAAATTTTCTCCCACTGAAGTCGAAGAATCGAATAATAGACTTCTTATTATAGCTATTGAAAACCAAGACCCTTCACAACAAAAGCTCATTATAGAACTTGATGGGGAAACTGAAAGACCTGTTTGTCATTTCGAGCTTCAACCCACTTCTTATCGAACTAAAAAGCCTGATTTAGATCAAAAATTCAGCATAATAGAGTTCGAATCCTTGGGAACTAAAATCAAGAATGTGAAGAGATTTTATGTCGTGAATCCAACGAATCAAGGATATGAGTTCGAATGGAAGCGTATTGAAGAAGATAAGTTGCCAACAGGAGCGAATCCTTCATATTCAGGCTTTTTTAAATCTGTTATCAGCAAAGGAGTGATTCTTTCAGGCAAGAAATTCGAAATGATCTTTGAATATTCACCGGAAACCACAGGAATGCATGAAAGTTATTGGACTTTCGAAATCCCTTCAGAGAAAATCATCCATTATTTCCTAGTCGTGGGTGTAGTTAAAGAGGCTAATGTCTTTATAGATGTTGGGAAGGTGAATTTCGGGCCTTTATTGCTTGGAGGCAAAAATAAAGAAATCGTGAAATTGAAGAATCTTGATGATATCCCAATACCATTCTATTTCGATAGGGAATCTATTAAAGGAGATCCTGAATATGCGGATTCTTTATTTGTAAGTCCTGTGAGTGGAGTTATCAAGGAAAATTCAGAGATTCCTATAGAAATAACCTTTATTCCGAAGATCGAAAGGGAATTCAATTACAATTTATTATGTAATATCAAGAGGAAATCAAGGCCGATTTCATTAAATGTTAAAGGAATTGGTTATATTCTTCATCATCAGGTCTTTTATGATGGAAGCACTGTGCCTTTGAATCCAGCTGATCCAAAAGAAGTTATTGATTTCGGGGATATTTTCATCAATGAGAAAAAAACCAGGAAAATTACTATAGAAAATAAAGGGGATTTCAATTTCGATTTCTCCTTGAAAAAGGCTAGTCAATTAAGCTTTATCACGATAAACCCTGAAATCGGCACTGTGAAGCAAAACGATAAGAAAGAAATCGAGATCTTATTCGCACCTATAGCCGAATTCAGATTCAAGCAAAAACAAAGCCTTCTCACACTTTCTATCGTCTCAGGACCTACTTATTTATTGGAAATCAGAGGAAATGCCAGAAAACCCGGAGTCGAACTCTCATTTTTTGAATACAATTTCGGGCCTTGTTTCGTGTTGAAACAACCATTGCCTATAATAAAAGAACTCGAAATCAAGAATAAGGATAACGCAGCGATGTCTATAGAAACCTCATTTGAGAAAAAGCCTTATTTAGACTTCCAATTGGCTTCTGGACAAGTGCTTTTGCCCGTTCAATATGAGAAAAACACTGGGAAGGAATTGAATATTCTAAAGATTCCAGTGGTTTTCACTCCTAGGGAATTCCAATCCTATGAAGAATTCGTCACTTTGGATATCAATAATCTATATAAACTTGATTTGAAGATCCAAGGAGAAGGAATTCAATTCAAATTAGAACTTGAAAGGACTGAAGATCAACATATAGACTTTGGGATCTTAAAAGTGGGTCAAGATATCACAAGAACTGTTTCTTTGATCAATTATTCAAAAAAAGTCATTAATATAAATTTGGATTGCGGCACTCAGCTTCAAGATTTGAAGAAGAACTATGTCTCAGTTTTTCCAATCAAGGAATTCACAATTCAACCCAGAGAACACAAAGAAATTGAAATCAGATTCAACCCTCGGGCTAGACTTCATCAATTTAAAGAGGAATTATATTATAAAATCGTTGAAAATAATGAAGTGAGGAAACTTCTAAACATTAATGGTTCTTGTCATGGAATTGAATTGAAGCTTATGGAGGAAAATCTGGGTTTCGGTCCTGTGGTGATTAATGCGAAATTGACGAAAATGCTTCAATTAGCGAATTTAGGAGATATTGGTTCGAAATTTTCTTGGGATCTCACTTTCTGCAAGAAATTCTTCATTATTACTCCAGAAACCGGGTTCTTAGCTCCTCATGAAGATATCTTCTTCGAAGTGACTTTCCATCCTAATGTCTTAGATAATGATATCCAATTCAAGAAAATCAAATGTCATATAGAGGATTCAGAGCCTTTGTTCATAAATCTCATGGGCAAATGTGTGCCACAACCCAAAGAACTCGTCAATGAAATTAAGATAGAAGCTGTAGTGAGAACTATAGAGAAAAAGAAGACTCCTGCTATAAAGAACCCTACAACAAAACCATGGACTATTAAAGCTATTATCACCACTAATTTGGATTTCACGAAGGGATATTTCGAAGGAAAGGAGTATTTAGATGTCCCAGCTAATGGAAGCGCAGAATATGAGATTTCATATAAACCATTAACCATGACTAAGAATCCCATGGTTCCTGAAATCAAAGAGGAATTTCATGAGGGAACCTTGTTTTTCCCATTGCCGGATGGTAAATTCCTTTAATTTTTATATTTTTCATAGATTTTATTTAAAGGCACTGCTATTATGTATTCTTTAAGTGGAACTAGCAAGCCTCCAGGACCCACACCATGCAATGACGCTAATATTAAAGCCAAAAAAGCTCATCTTCAAATTTTACAAATTAAGAATTGGTTGAAAAATGTGCAAAGATTCAATGTTTCGTCAGTATTAGAAACCGATGATCCCACAATTTTCATCAATGGAGCTAATACCATAGATATCAGCGAAAGTTCTAAAGATTATAAGCTGACAATATTCGCTTTGAAACAAACTTCGAATAAATTGACAGTCACTTTTAAGAATCCAACTACTTTCGAATTCATTTTCTTCAAATTCCCTATAATAGTCGGGCCTCCAGATGCCATAAGCAAATTAGATATGGTTTCTGTTGTAAGGGAAACCTTTTCGAAATTGATCACAATAGAAAATCCTTTGAATATTCCAATAACTGTGAAGAAAGAAAACTTGATATCCGATCATGAATGCATTACTTTCAATCCACCGACGTTTGTAATGCCTCCGAAATCAGAATCTGGGTTCGAAGTCTTGTTCAGACCTTTATTAGCTAATCAATTCCAATCGAAATTCAAATTGACATCTCCTGAATTAGGCGAATTCGTATATCTCCTGAATTTGACTGGATTACCCTCAACTATCCCGAGATCTATGATATTCAAGACCTCATTGGGAACTGATGTGGTTCAGAACTTTAAATTCACGCATTATCTTAAGAAAGCCACGGATTATCAATGTAAAATCGAGAAAATCGGAGGCGGAGTCAAACCAGTTGAATCCAAGCCAAGTGATAAGAAGAGCTTAGTTCCAATTGATTTCACTATAGATAATCCAATTAGCAAGGCAATTCCTGCTGAATCCTTTGAAGGCAATGATATGACGATTAATATAAGGTTTGAGCCTAGCAGTTTAACAGAAAGCAGAGCTATGTTGACTGTGAGCTCGAATGAAGGAGGGGAATATACTTGCTTATTAATTGGCCAAAGCTCAGCCCCTCAACCTAAAGGACCTCAGAAAGTCGGTGGAGCGAAACCACCACCCATTGAATTTAAGAATCCCTTCTTTGAAGCTTTGGATTTCAATATCAGGACTGATAATCCTTCATTTACAACCTCAGTCAAAAATCCATTGAAACTTGATGTAATTTATTAAGTTTATTTTAATTTATTTCAATATTTTAATAGGCGAAGAAAAGCACCTCGATTCAAGTTAGCTATAAGGCTGTGCCTAACACTTCTGTGAATGGAAGATTGATTATTTCAACAGGTAATTAATATATAATTTTTAAAATATATTTTTATTCTATTAGATCGTGGAGATGTTCCACCGTGGGTCTTCTATTTACAAGGAGAATAAAAGAAAATGGAATGTTTATTAAATGATTTTCTTGAACATACATAAATAAATAAATAAATAAATAAATAAATAAATAAATAAAATTAGAATATTCCTGATAACCTTTTTTAAATTTTAGTTTTTTTTATTAATTAAGTCTTTGATAATACCTTAAATATGAAAATCCTCTTCGTTTAGAAATTTTTTTCTTAAATTCTCAAAATTATTAAAATTATTATAATATTCATTATAATTTCTATAATTATTTTCATATCTTTTCCAAATGGACCAACCCAACCCTCCTTCCTCCGTCTTCTCAAAGAACTTCTCTAAGCCTGATTTAGATCTTTTCATTTCCTTATCCAACCATATCTTTTTCCCTCGCAATCTCCCTTCCTCTTCAACGAAAACTCCAAAATTCGAAGCTTTTTTTCTCCATCTTTTCCATGAGCAAACCCAAGATTTCCTCTCCTATCTCAAAGAACTCTCATTTTCTCCACCCCTTGATATAATCTCTATAATGCTAGAGAATTGGATCTTTCTTCAAGGGTCCTATACTCTAAATCCTCTTCGACTCCATCAGAAAATCCATGAGTTGCTAAACACAAAGAACTATTTGCCAGTTTATATCACTGCAGAAAACGCCTGTCTCCTCTTGAAATTCCAAGAGAAATCAGCGATTTCCTGTTCAAGTTTTTCAATATCTCTTCCTCCAGAAACTATCCTATCACATCCAGGAGATCTCAAAGTCCAAATACCTTACAATTCATGCTTTTTGCCAGATGATTATCTAATAAAATCAAAGGCTTTCTCTCAAATTGTCATCGATTTAGATAAATCCCAACGTTCGAAAAATTCTGAATTCGTCAATCAATGGCTTCTTTATGCCTTATCCGGACAAAGTGAAGCTTCCAACGATCCAAAAAGCATCGTAAAGAAAGTTAGAGATGACATTAGGTGTAAATTTAAAAGGTCTGAAATGTGGACTTGTTTGAAATATTTACTCCATTTGAGTTTATGTGACTTTTTGGGGAAAGAAGAAGGGACTTTCATGTACAAAGTTATGATATTGAACTTCATGGTTAATTTACTGAAAATACCAGCGAAATTCGGAGCCTATGATAGTGATTTCCAATCACAAATGTTGAGTAAAATCGCGAGAAGACTCAAGAAACTCAATGATTTCAAGAAAACCCAAGAATTCAGAATCCATTTCGATTCACTTATCTCCTTCATTAATAAGAAATGCCATACTGGGATCAAAGAAATAAAGAAATCATTAGAATCTCTTTGGAAAACCCATATCTTGGAGTCTCGTATTCAAAATTCGAGATTAGACCCAACGAAAATCAAGGTTGAAGATGTGAAACTGGGTCTAAAGAGCTTTACCCCTAAATTTTCTGAATTGAGGAAAGCTGAAAGTAGAGTTGTTCAGTTCCTGGAACCTCCTTCTCCAACTAATTTCCCAAGAAATATAAAAAAACCATTAGAAACTGGATTTTATCGACCAAATTTAAATATCTTAACTCAAAATGATTCAAAGTATCAATCAATTGCTTTGAACGACATAGAAGATTGGATCTTGAATCTTAAAATAAGTGATTTATTGAGCCAAGAAGATCAAACTCTGAATGTTGACTTTCTTTATGAACTTATGCAGAAATATAGCAGTAAAGCAGCAAGTCATTATTCAGGAGACCCCTTCTTAATCAGTCGATCTATCATAGCTTCACTCAATATTTTGCGTTTCATAGATGAGATTCTTTGCAAAACAGTTCCGTTAATAAAGGATCATCGAATCAAGATACCTTTAAAATTTATTAGCGAGCATTTGCTAGTGAAAA
>Ga0302186_10001830_pt1 | contig 17051 bp, 20 predicted proteins | sample II_Bog_E1_2_FD_198782 | JGI IMG/M metagenome (GOLD analysis project Ga0302186, IMG submission 198782) | Peat permafrost microbial communities from Stordalen Mire near Abisko, Sweden - II_Bog_E1_1 | ecosystem: Environmental > Terrestrial > Soil > Wetlands > Peat | place: Sweden: Abisko... | reverse complement strand
TTACAGATTATACCAAATCAAAAAATTTCTTTTAAGTGGAAATCCTAAAAAGGACATTATTTTTGTAATTAACAATGGCAACGAGACAAATCAAGAAATGGTGGGGACCAATGTTGATTTTTGCCGAAATTCATTGGAATATTTACTAGAAGAAAATGGAGAATTTGTACAAACAAGAATATGCAGTTTTAAATATTATTACAACACTTTCACTTTAATGGGTGATTGGTCTTCAAATAAAAAGTTTGTAAATGAAAAACTTGGGGGTATTTTATATAAACAAACATAAACCCATGAAATTTAATTTGATTTTTAAGCAATTAGATATGAGGGAAATGGCGATGGCTGCTCTCTGGGATATGTTTCTAAACAGATATATGAAACTCAAAAAAATAATTTGCGGAAAGAAGCGGAAGCATATATGGTATGTTTCCCGAGCAATTATTGCCTTGGAACTGGCTGTAATATGGACATTAATACAATCAAGGTTTTATTTTTTAATTAAATGAAATTCGATGACACTTTTAAAGGGGTCAATAAATATGTTCTTTGTCACAATAAACTGGGGGAGTTATCCTTTAAATGCATCAAATTGTTTTCATTGTTCATCAGAAAATATAATTTTATATTACAAAGAAGAATTCCCATTGATTTTTCCAAATCAAGGAAAAGAAAAAGCATTACGAACAATTCTTGACAAAGAAATAGGGCTTTCGTGTCAACGACGCATGTACAATAAAGCTGAGCTTCTCATTGAATTTGACAAAGAGTTTTCTACTTATGAAATAGAAATTTTTTCAGATGAAGACCACAAACCGATTATTCAAACCAAAACTGATCGTCAGAGATTCATTGCTAGTAATTTAGAAGAGAACAGATGTTACGTGGCCAGAGTTCGTGGAGCGAATGAAGATTTCAAAATTTATACAAAATGGTCAAAGGAATGTTCATTTTACCCTTTAAAAGGTTTTTTTTTCAAATCAATGAAGATAATCTGAATTAATTTTGTTAATCCTTAGGCTCAGAACTTTATAATTGTTTTATTGATAAAGCCAAATGCAAGAAATTCGTCACTGTTGAGAAAGAAGACTTAAAGAAAATGATTATTGATCCTGAACTTCAATTATTCGGAGTTAATAAATTAAATATCCTCCTTTTTGGAAGGCCTGGTTCAGGAAAATCGGCTTTTATAAATTCAATTGCATCAACATTAATAAACAATTATGTTGAATTAGCTTCAACTTCTGCCGCACAAGAGTCTTTCACTCAGCATATCAGCCAAATCCCAATTAACGAAAATCAAAACCTTATGGTGATAGACGTTTTTGGCTTCTCAGATGACAATTTTAATAAACAATTACTGGATCTATTAGTGAAAGGACAGCTTAAAGATGGTTATAAGCAAGGTGATCCTCTTGATCCAAAAAGTCTTATTAATTCTCCACTGATCAGCGATGAGATTCATGCAGTGTTATTTGTCATGGATGCCACAAATATTGACAAAAAGATGGTCACTAGTGATTACGTCAAATATATCAAAGAATTTCAATCCCGAGGTTTGTAATTCAATTAAAAAATAAATCTTAATATTATTTCTTTGGAAAATTATTTAGGTTTTGCTCCCATTGTCATTCTTACTAAAATTGATGTCTATTACCAGGGCAAATTGGGAATTAAAAAAATGGAATGTCCTACTAGTACTTTATTTAGTGATGGCTTTTCCGAAGAAGCAATTGAAGATTTTATGCAAGCAACCCAATATGTTGTTTCCAGCAAAAATAGGGTTATTCCAATGTTGAATTATACAGGTCCGTTTATGGAACCAGATGAGGCCATAGAGTTACTTTCTCTGTCTAATCTGGAGAAAATCAAGGATGAAACAATAAATTACTTAAAATCTCGATTCAAAAATGCTTTATTGATTTTTACAGCCAATAATACATTCATTTGCTTTATACTAACAAATTCTTTTGATAATACTCTGAGTCAAATTAGGGACTCAGTGAAAAGTGCTATTATTAAGTCCCAAGAATTAGAAGATGATGCATTCAGTTTCAAATTCATAAATAAAAATGATGAACTGATAGAGAAAAAGGATGAAGAGAAACTCAGAATCAGGAATATTTTTTTCAATGATGAAATTATCAAATCAATCACAAAGCCTGGTATCAAAATTAATTATAACTTCCCGGAAGGTAAATCAAAGTCTGAAAACATTTTTTCCAAAATTGCTGAGAAAAACCCCAAAATTGAAGAACAGAAAAGAGAACAAGAGATTTTTTTAACAATTTGTACAGTTGACGAAAAAAAACAGAAAGCAAGAGAGGTGGAAATAATAGCGGATGTCACACAAAAAAGCACTTTGAAGGAAGTTCGGGAGAAAATGGAATCTAAAGAGAAAAATTTTTGCAGTTTTTTGGATAGAGGTTTTAAAATTATTGATGCAGAAGAAGAGAAAAAAATTGTTGTTCAGGACCTTATTAGCAAGGATGATTTCATATTCGTGAAATTAATGGTTTATTCTCAAGTAAATTTCTACCTGTTTGCTTTTTTAACATTACCTTTTAATAATAGATCACTCTTAAAAACAAAAAAGGAGAAGATCTTGGATATTTGATGGATGTGCCAATGAATCTCACAATCAGAGAATTTAGGGAGATTATTAAAGCTGATGAAAGCTGTTGTGGGTTGAAGGAGGCAGGAATTTATCTGAATAAGGAAAGCCAAATCACTTTACCAACAAAATTTGAGGACAAAAAAAAGTTAGAACAGATTTTAGTCGCAGAGGGAAATGACTCATTTTTCATTTACGTGAATCAAAATGAGAAATAAGAATAAAATTAATTTTTAGAAAATTCAAAAAAAACAAGGAATAATTTAAAAATTATCTATTTTTTTCAAATTTAGTAAAAAAAATAAAATATAAAATAAATTGAAAAAATGAGAAAGAAAAACAATTATGAAAAAAATATCAAAAATTTTTTATTTAATTTTTTTCTATTTTTTTATTAATTACAAATGTCTCAAATGCTCCCTTTTTATAAAGTTTCTTCAGGAAATTTAACTCAAATGAGAACCTTGGAATGTTTTGTTCCCAATTAGATTTTTTTTTCATTTGTAGATAGATATAAAAAATTATTTTATAAATATTGTTTGGGATCTTTCTTAATTACAAAATCATTAAAAACATTCAAATTAGATTACTTTTGAATTTTAATTTTCTTCTCCAGCGCCTTTCGCACACTTCCTATAAATTCCTCCGTGTTTTGATATTCCTTTCTATCGACATCAGTTTTCCCCAATCTACTGATAGCCAAATCTTTTGTCATAATCCCATTTTCCACGCATTCCACCACAGTTTCTTCCAAGACCTTTGCAAATTCCACCAATTGTTTATTTCCTTCCATCCCTCCCAAATGACTTAATCCTTTCGTCCACGCAAAAATAATAGCAATTGAATTCGTAGATGTTTCAATTCCTTTTTGATAATTTCTAAAGTGTCTGGTAACCGTCCCATGCGCGGCTTCTGTCTCCACTACATCATTTTCCGCTAAAAGAACTGAAGTCATCATCCCCAAAGATCCAAAACCCTGTGCCACAACATCAGATTGTACATCACCGTCATAATTCTTCAATCCCCACACAAAACCCCCTTCCGATTTGATCATTTGTGCCACCATATCATCGATCAACCGATGTTCATAAGCAATCCCACTAGCTTTGAATCGTTCCTTATATTCTTTACTGTATATCTCCTCGAAAATGTCCTTAAAAAAACCATCATACTTCTTCAAAACTGTGTTCTTAGTGCTGAAGAACAAAGGCATCTTCTTCATCAAAGAATACCTAAAACATGCTTGTGCAAACGCCCGAATAGATTCCTCAGTATTATACATCGACAACGCAACACCCCTTTGTCCTTTCTTAAATTCAAACACCTCTTTCGTCCCCATTCCAGTGTAATTCAACTCCAATTTGCCTGGACCTTCAACCACCATATCCACAGCCTTGTATTGATCAGCGTAGCTATGTCTTGCTATAATTATAGGTTTTTTCCATCCAGGGATCAATCTTGGGATATTGCTACACACTATTGGCTCACGAAAAATGGTCCCATTGAGAATGTTGCGAATGGTTCCGTTCGGTGATACCCACATTTTTTTCAACTTGAACTCTTTCACACGATATTCGTCTGGGGTGATGGTTGCGCATTTTACACCGATTTTTGATTTTTTTATGGCTTGGGCAGCGTCAATGGTGATTTGGTCATTTGTAGAATCCCGGGATGTGATTGAAAGATCAAAGTATTGGATGTTGAGGGAAAGAAAGGGGGAAAGTAAGTTGCTTTTGACGAGGGACCAAATAACGCGAGCCATTTCATCACCGTCTATTTCAACTATTGGAAAAAGGGATTTAATTTTTGGGCCGATATATTTAAATGCTGCTGCCATTTTGAATTCGGATTTTTTTTTTCAAATTGATTTCCTTTGATATATTATCCATTTTAAGCTATTTTGTTAATACGCTTTATAAATATATAGAGTATACTATCATAGTTCGTTGTTTTTTTATTATATAGAGATTTTTATTCCCAGAAATTTAATAGAGTTTTTTTAAAAATATTTTCCATTTAAACTAAAATTTAGACTATAAATGGGCCATTAAGGACCTTAAAATCTTCATTCTTGTACATTTTATACAAGTATTCTTTAAAGAATCAAAGATCAAACAACCGACTTTGTAAAAAAAAATCTCTGGATGTTCATTTAATGAATTTTTAACTAAAATTGATGAATTAATTAGAGTTGCCCCAAAAGAAGAATGGGTCTTGAATTTCAAAAAAAGGTTGTTTATTTTTTAATTTCATGGTTTTTCCAAAGTTTAGAGTTTTTTTTAGAAGACTTCTATAATTAAAATATATTGTGAATGGTTAATTTCAAAAAAAACTAGAGTGGGCATCATCTCTTTCTGACCACTTTTCTCTACTCTTCCATCTTTTGTCCATCCATGGGCTTCTGATTTGCAACAGCTGCCCAAGTCATCATCATGTTATTGAAAATGTTCTTGTAGGCCAATGATTTCATATATGTCGAAAAAGCATCCATTTGAAAGTTCATCATACAAGAGAAAAAATCAGGGGGTTGTGTCCCCATGCTTAAATTCCCATTTTTATTGAAAATGGAGTTTAAACTAGGAGGTGACATAAGTGGCGCAGCTGATTGATTCGATTTGTTAAGTAAAACACTTTCCAACAGCTTCACCACATTGCTTTCTGAGGAAATCTTTGTAGTGACTTCTTTTTCTGCTGGTTTTTCAGGTGCTGATATAGCAACAGGCACGATTTTGTTTGGTTTTTTAGGTTCAACGGGGTCTGTTTGATTAATGATGAAGTTGATCAAATTGGATTGTTTCGATTCTGTTTGGATTTTGGTGGCGATTTTCCGCTTGTAGTTAAACCAATTACGGACACTTTTGGTTTTGCAATTGAGTTGGTTTGCCCTAGATGTGATTTTTATAAGAAAAAAAAACGAGGAAAAATATTACAGGATACGCAATTGAAGCTCCGGAGGGCTTTGGTTCAAAAGAAATTGGTTCATGAGAACCTTTTGTTCGTGCTCGGAAAAGACTTTTTTTTTCTAACATTAAAATTTATGTTTTTTTCAAAAACTTTTAATTAAAAAGAAAATTAATCCTGTGTTAGAAATAAGGTACCTCAAAAGTCATTTTTCCGGTTGTAACTGCTTTTCTTCTCTTCTGTTTGAACCAATTCTCTATTTTCTCCGTCTTCTCATGGATTTCATCTGCAATTTTCTTGAAATCTTCTTTCATTGGGTACTTGTTCTTTAGAAAAACAAATTAACTCTTCGAAAAAACGTTAAAAATATACTTTGTAAAAGAAATCTTCTAATGCCGTGAGCTTCGTTTCCGTCAACTTGATGTACCCACGTTTCTTGCGGAATAGCTGAAATGTGAAGGTCGAGGGGTTTGGTTTGACTTTGCTTTTCCTAATGGGCTTGAAGACTCGGAGGGCCTTGTCAACGAGACCCTTTTGATTGTTGAGTTAAAATAGAAAATAAAAAAAAGAAAAGAACATCTTGAGGTGGATGGGTTTTGCTGAGATTTGATGGTGAGTTCATGTAAAATACGAAAATTTGTAGGGAAAATAGGTTGAGTTCGAAAAAAAAGAGATTGTAATGGGACTCTTAGATTAATAAAATAATTTAAAAAATGGACTTTTATTTGAAATAATTTTTCAAAAGATATTGGAAGCCTAAAACTCGTTCATACTAAAAAATATATTAAGTCTTTAATTTTAAATCTTGAAATTTCTGGAAATTAAATGTTAAATTTATAAGCAAAAACTTTAAATTTTCAGAAAATTTAATTAATTTTAATAAGCCTTTCGGATTTCAAATTCTTTAAAAAAACAATATAAATTAAAAAATTCCCATTTTGAATTGTTAAATAAAAACTAAAAACCTTTTGAAAAACAACATGTCAAAAAAAATTTTAATATTTCATAAAAAAAAAACCTCACTAATTCTCTCATTAAGCCTTCAAAGCATCGCCCTTCCTTCATTCCTTTTAATTTCCCTCACCACTTTGCATGGGTTCCCAAAAGCCAAGCAATTTTCAGGAATGCTCTTCGTCACCACACTCCCAGTTCCAATCACACAATTATCCCCAATATTCACACCTGGACACAACACCACTCCTCCTCCAAACCATACATTATTCCCAATTTTCACAGGTTTATGGTTTTGTAGATCTTTCTTTCTTTCCTCAGCATCGAATGGATGAAAAACGCTGTAAATTTGACAATAGGGACCCATCATCACGTTATTTCCGAAGATCACATCGCAACCATCTAGAATCACGCAACCAAAATTCAAGAACACTGAATTGCCAAAGAAAATGTATTTGCCATAATCACAATAAAAAGGAGGTGAAATGCCCAAATTTTCACCTACTTTGCCAAAAAGCTGCTTGTAAATTTCCTGACGTCGGGCATAGGATTTGGAATCCTCACCAGTTTGGTTTAGTTCTCGAAAAAGAGTCGCTGCCTCTTTTCGGAGCTTTATGAGTTCTGGATCCTCCGAACAATACCATTCGAAAGACCTCATTTTTTCCAACTCTGATTTTCCGTTTGGAGGGTTCATCAAGGAAATGAAAAATCTTAATAATTAATGAATAAAAAGCATTAAAAAAAGTCATTTATATTAATGGAACAATTTTGAATTTTTATATAGAATTTCCCTAACTATGTTTTTTGTCACAACCATTCCAGCTCCAAACACAATCCAAACCATTGTCATGCCAGATCTGTCTAAAATAATGCAATCAACACTGATTTGCCAAAGAAAATGTATTTCCTGTGATCAAAAGTAAAAGGAAGTGGTATGCCCCCATTTTTTGCGTTTTGGAGGAAAAGTAAAAAGATAATATTTTCGATGAATGTATTTTATGTTTTTTTTCCTTTGAATGTTATTTATTCATTTCTGTTGCACAAATAATAAATTACGTTAAAAATTGAAAAGTCTTAAAAATAAAAAGCAAAAATTATTTTTCTGAAAAAAATAAAATAGCATAAAATTTGTTTTATTAGGTCAATTTCATTAATTTGCATTGTTTCTTTCTTCTGTTAAAATAAATGATCCCATTAAATTTAAAAACCTTCTCTGAAGATTATTTTTTTGTAACTCTTTCAAAAAATTTTCATTAAAATATTTTTTTTGTATTTTTGAGTCATGGCAAACCTTTAGTTTATTTTAATCCTTCCTATATCTGTACAATAATATTTCTTTAACCAGGAAGCCATAAACTAAAAAAATAGTCTTTTTCCTTAAAATTTCCCAATTTTTAATTAAAAATACTATTTTGGAAGTTTTTTCAAATTGTTAAAATTTTTTGTGAATTTTCCAAAAATCAGACATCCACCAACGTCATGAGCTCAATTTTTCAAATTTTTAAATATTTTATTAAGTTTCGCGAACAGACCTCACAGTAATTTCCGTTGCCGTGATGCATCGGTCGTAAATTCACAAACTTCGAGACTATAAATACGACAAACATTCCCTTCCAAACATAAAAAAAAGCAAGTCATCTAATGGAAAAAGCACCCGTCTTTGATTTCTGCATAATCGGTGGTGGCTATGGAGCCTTGAAACTTGCCCTCCATGCCATCGAAAACAAGCTGACCGTTTGCATCATTGAGCCAAGACTTTATGTGGGAGGCACTTCGCTCCACGAAGGGTTCACTTCCAAATGCCTGTTGACCTCCTCACACAAATATTTTGAGGCCAAGAATATCCTCAAGAAACATGGAGTCTATGCCAAAGACGTCACACACGATTTTTCGGCCATGATGCGCAAAAAAACCGATTTATTCGCTTTGGTTGGGGCCAACAACAATCGCAAGCTCCGTGATGCAGGTTGCGTTATTTACAGAGGCTGGGGGAAAATTCTGAGCCCATATGAAGTTGAGGTCGCTGAAATGAACAGTCAAAGTCAAATGAGCGGCAGTGGTAATGGAGGCATTGCCACAGACCCTGCTATGGCTACAGTCAAGAAATTCATTGTGAAATGTAGAAACGTCGTCTTGAATACTGGAGGGGAACCTATTGTCTTGCCTTCAGCTGTCCCTCTTGATGGTAAAAGAGTCGTGAACTCAACACAATGCTTAAGTCTGGCCTCATTGCCAAAGTCTATGATAGTTGTTGGTGGTGGCTTCATTGGTTTAGAGATCGGGAGTGTCTATGCCAAATTGGGTTGTGATGTCACTGTTGTGGAATTTTATGACAGGATTCTTGCTGAGTTTGATGGGGACATCTCACGCAAGATGGAGGAGATCTTCAGAGAAATGGGGATCAAATTCCTCTTCAATTCAAAGGTGACCCATTGGGAGACCAAACAAGATGGCGTTGATGTCTTGATTGAGGACTCACATGGTGGTGAATTGAGATCGTCAGTGGAAGTCCTTTTTGTTGCTGTGGGCAGAAGACCAAGAACAAAGGGCTGTGGTCTTGAAACTGTAGGGGTAGAACTTGATGCTCGAGGCAGAATCATAGTAAATGATAAGTTACAAACCAACATCCCTAACATTTACGCAGTCGGAGATATTACAAATAAAGGACCAGCTGTTGCTCATAAGGCTGCTGGCCAGGCCTTTGCCCTTGTGGATCAATATTTAGGCCGCACCACTCATTTGAACTATGATTTGATCCCAAATGTTGTTTATACCCAACCTGAAATAGCTTCAGTGGGGAAAACTGAAGAACAATTGAAAAAGGAAGGAGTGGATTACAAGGTCGGATTTAGCCATTTATCCGATAATACAAGAGCCAAAAGTGTTGAAGAAACTGATGGTTTTGTGAAGTTTTTAGTTGAAAACAATACCAATAAGATCCTCGGGATTCATATGATCGGACCGCAGGCTGGAGAACAAATTATGGAAGGAGTCATGGGGATTGAATACGCTGCGAAATCAGAGTTTGTGGCGAGAATATCCCATGGTCATCCATTGTTCGCTGAAGCATTTAGAGATGCTGCGATATTAGCTACCCGAGCTAAATTATAAAAAACTTCTCGACATTAATTATTTTAAATATTTTTCTAATAAAGCATGAACAGTTTTTAATCGATATAAACCTCAAAAACTATAAAAAATTCTTCTTTCTTTAATTTCTTTCTTAAAACAAAAAATCTTTTTTGATAAAATAATGCATTTTTCTTAATTAAAACCCAAATTTTAATTTTTTTCAGACTCTGACTAACAGAATTTTTTAAGGCACTGAATTATATTTTAAAAAAATAAAATTTTTCATTTTATTAGGAATATTTTTCAAAATGAAAATGCTTGAATTTTTCATTTAATTTCAAAAAGATTCTTAATTTAAAATTTCCAAAATCCAAGTCCTTTAAAAATTATGTTCAAGACCCTTTTCAGATTCCCCAGAAAAACCCGCTTTATCGTCAGATTCCTCAAATTTTATGAACATTTCGAGTGAATCAATTCCGATTTTCTTCGGCAAATGGCACCCAGTTCCATTCCAAACCTTTGATTGGCAATTCACCTAAAAATGATCCATTTTCTTTGGATGAAATGAAGAAAAGCATCATAGATATGCCATTTGAAGCATTTGATCTGCAAACAAAGGACCTATGTCAGAGTCCAATCATGGCTTCAACCAAAGTCGTTCCAAATGTTGAAGAAACAATCAAAGAAGCCAAAATTTATATTACCCCAGAAAGAAAAGAGTTCATTCTAAAAATGACTGATGTTTTAAAAAAGTCAATCCAAATTGAAGCGTACAACAATCAACACATTTTGACGGGTTGTGAAGGGATCGGAAAATCGTTCACCTTATTTCTTTTGGTTGATATATTCAAGAAAAATAAACACTTGAAGGTCGTTTATATTCCAAACTGCTTTCACATAATGAAAAGAGGCTGGATTCCTATTATAGAAGAATTTATGTTCACCTTTCCAGATGAAATGGAAGAGTTGCAAAGACTTATTTCCATGGAACCAAAACCGTCAGAAAATGAGATAATCTCGACCTTAGAAAAGATTCTCAAGAAAAGCCATGAAAGAAATGAACTTCCTATTTTTGTTCTTGATCGGATCAATTTTATCTTAGATCCTCAAGTTTATTCAATTTTCAAAACTCTCACCCTACTTCCTTGGAAATTGCAAATTTATTCCCAATCAACTAATAACGAACTTCAAAAAGAGTTGAAGTTTTTCCAGAGCCATATGTATCCAAGGATGATCCCACTTGAAGAGATTAAGAAACTCATCAAGAACAAGAAGGCATTCAAAGATATGAATTGCACAGAAGATGATATAGATAAAGTCATCAATCTTGTTGGAACGACTCCTAGAGAAATTGACAGAATTTTCGAATGTCCTGGAAACACCATAGACCAAAAAATTCTGGATTACAAGAACACAAGAAGACTTGAAATAGAGGACACCCATGGGAGATTTAAAAACAGTTTGAACAAATTTTATCAGATTGAGCTTTTTGAAGCAATTTTCATTATGGATAGAGACATTGATTTGAAAAGAAACCTGAAAATTGATCAGCAATTAATGATAAAAGAATTCAACCCCAAAACTGGTTTATACAAAATAAAATCAAGCTTTTCTTTTTCTGGCACAATATTAAAAGAAATTATTGAAAGGGAAGCTATACATGTTGATAATGACTTTTTTAATAAAAGAATTGAGAGCTTAAATGAATGGATAAGGGACACATCTTTGACTCCAGGTTGCAGAGGAGGCCTCTATGAAGAAATCATTCACACATCATTTCAAAGAGCCTTTCAAAATAAAAACAAGATTAATCTGCTGGGTCACACACCAAATTATTTGAAATATGCAGTTGACCACAAGATCTCAACACAAGTAATTTTTTATTTTTTGTTAATTCTTAAAAAAAAAATATTCAAAGAGATTGCAAACGACTCGAATTTCATTCAATCTTGATAATTTCTATTCTATTTGGCATATGAATCAATTGAATGAGAAAGGAATTTTCGAGACCGTGAACAAAGGAAAGAATTTCTATGTTAGATTTGAAAAAACTAATGAAAAGGGTATCGAGGCAGGAATTTTTCTTTCACCTGAAAAATGGGTCAATACAAAGTCAGATAACAAAGTCAAATCACTGAGTATTGATGTCCAGAGTGGAGACTATATTTTCGCAGGCATCCAAGTCAAAAAAGATACAGAGGTGACTGTCAAACATTATGAAGAGATAATTCAAAAGTGGCAGGGCATAAAACAACAAATTGGTGATCTAATAGAAAAAAAAATGAAGAGCAAGAATGACCCTATGAAAGTAAAATTTGTTTTGTTTATTTTCACTGAAGGTTTTGACCGAAAAACTGGAAAAGAAACAATATGGAATATAAAAAACGAATTCGCCAAGGAAGATGTCATTGTGTTCTTCTCAGATATCAAGAATGACAATTTTTTTACATGAAAGAAAGAAAGTTTGAGAAGCATTAAACAATTTTTTAAAATATAAATTTCACAAGAAGCAAAAAATTTAAACAATATAAACAAAAAAAAAAAATTTGTATTTTTTATTTCTTTTACAAAAACAACCCTGTTAAAAAAAAATATTAAAATTTAGAGGCTGAAATTTATTAAAATGAAATTTTTAAAAATCTACTTAATTTTTCATTTTTTTTAAAAAAATAAAATATTTTTTTCTTATTCATTTTCGACTTTCTTTCTTAATTTTAAAGGTTTTTGTGTTTTTTCACTTCCCTCATCTCACATTTCTCCTTTTCTATTCCTCCCATCAATTTCAGCATTCCCAAAACTCCCAGCACATGAAAAGCTGTGATCCATCCTGAAACCATGGCTCCTCCCAGTCCTCCAAAAAACGAGCACTCTCCAGTTAAAAACAAGCCTTGTACTTTCGTTTTAGCATGCAAATTCTCCATAACTTCCCTGGAAAATCTTTTCGGAGTCAGTTCCAATCCGTAGCTTTCTCCATCCGGGGCGTTCAAAAAGAATTTCGTGGTGATGGGGGTTCCTATTTCAATGGATTTCACATGGTTTTGGGTTTTTGGGAAGATTTTATACAATCGATCAAGGAACAGCTCTTCAAATTTCGCTTTGAAATCTTTGTATTTCTGGTTGCGGTTGCCATGGGTTCCACAAGAATAGTCAAACCAAGAGTATTTGGCTTCAGTGAGCATGAGCACATTGCATTCATTAGGGAATTTCTCATCATAGATCGCATCTTTAGCACTAGGACAAGTGAGGGTCACAAGGCACCCTTTTTGATTTAAAGGGTTGTCATAGAAATCTTCTTGCATTTTTGAGAGATCATAATTGTAATTGGGTAAATCAGGCATAGAATGTACGTTGGCCGCATAGATCTCCAGGTCCCTGAAGTTTTTATCCAATGTTACAAAGGCCGTCATATGTCCGTTCGAACCTGGAAGGTCAGGCAAGACTTTATTGATCATAGCGACATCTTCTCCAAGCAGAATTCTAGTATTGGCTACCCCTGCATCTGAAATCACCATCGGGGCCATTATTCTATCCTTATTTCGCATCTCGACTCCAATGACACGGTTATTAGTTCCTACTAAAATCTTTGCGACTGGTTCACGACATAATACACGACCTCCAGAACGCTCTATAACAGGGATCATCCCGGCAGCCATCAAATGACTGCCCCCCATGGGGTAATATCCTCCATCCATATAATAGTTCATCATAGAAATCACCACCCACCAGGAAACTTTATCCGGTTGAAGGTTCCAATCGATGAGCTGGCCACCACCAATCAGAGATTTTAATTTAGGATCAGAAAACAGAGAGGACACCACTGAATAGGCTGTCGGCTTGGTGGCTTCTTCAATTTTGGAGAGAAAGTGGTTGGAAAGGAAATTTGGAAGCCATTTTTGGAAAAGTTTCACGAAAACTATCAGATTGGTGATGCCAGAGGCTTTGGCTCTTATTTGTTTTAATTTCCTAAAAAAACAAAAAGATAAAGAATTTTTTTATTGATTTTAGAAAACTTTATTCCGACAGCTTCTTTGGGAAACTTGTTGATCAATTCGGTTTCAATCGCATCCCATCCTTTCCGATAATCCACCCAATCGTTCGGAGCTAACTCAAATCTGTCATATAAATAACCATCATTTTTATTGCCCATGATTTTGAATTCTGGAGGATTGACACATGTATAGCTAAATAAAAAAAGAATGTCCACCCATAAAAATTAAATTCCTTTACCTCAATAAAGCATCTATTATATTTTTACAACCAACATAATGTATTCCACTATCAAACAACCCTCCAAGTTCATCAAAAGTATGAGTACATCCACCTGCTCTATAATGTTGTTCGAGAACCAGAACCCTTTTATTAGCTTTAGCCATCAATGCAGCTGTGCTCAACCCTCCGATTCCTGATCCAATGACAATAGCATCCAGGTTGTCGGGGACACTGCTTTTGGTGTATCTATCCATTAATATAGAATCATATTTGGTTCTCTTCACTGGGGGGTACTCTTTGATTTTGCTGGTTAGCCAAGGATCCAGAATCATGAAGATGGATTGAAAAACCTAAAGAAACCATTAAACATGAAAAAAAAAAAATGTGGTACATTTGCGAAACACCAAATACTAGCATGAGAATCAGAAAAGAACCCACAGAGCCATGTTATTGTCAAAATCAAGATCTGCACCAACCCATTAAAGAAAGGCCTCATGAAAAGATAAGGGTAGGCAATAGTTATCAGAAACCCTATTCTAATAACCAAAGGTATCTCCCCACTGAACTCGCCAAAGAAATATCCTTCTCTCCAGCACCTATTCGTGCCATCAGGATGAAGCCCAATGCCCAACAACAAATGTTGATCTGATGTGATTTGAGCACAATAGGTTTGCTTGCATTCAGGGTACAGGAAATAATTTCTCGAGAGTCCTGGACCCAAAAGACAAATTAAAAAATATACCAATATCTCGAGTCTGTTTGGCTTGAGACCAGCAGAAGCACGACCCATGAGACTCGCGAAGGGCTCGGCTACTATCACATAAAAACCAAGTCTTGTGAAAATTTGGTTCAGTTTGGAACATTGAGAAAGATCTTCATGTCTTGAAAAATACCACAGAATCAGATCAATTGTCTGCATGTTTCCGAAAGTTATCAGGAAAATAGCGTTCCATTTGTCACGGGGGGAATGTTTACGGTAAAGCAAATAAAAGAAGGTGGCATATACTATAATTGTGGCGAAAAGAGAGGCTTCCAATGAATAACACATGAGATGAACGATATAAAATAAAAAAGATTTTTTTTTTTGGAAATATCTTAAAAATAATTTGAAATAAAGGAATTATAAATCTGGAGGAGAGATCTATGAGGTATTCGATCTCATAAGGATCATCGCAGTATTTTAGTTTCGTCATAAATAATTTGTTTTTTCATGGAAATCTAAAGGTTTTTTTTTTATTCGAAAAAACCTATTATCACAAAAAAAAAAAAAATCAATCTTAAAAATTAAAAAAGTCCTCGAAAAGTTTAGAAAATTTTTTCCTCTCAAAAGCCATAAAAACCTCTTCGTTCCAATTGTTGATTAGTCTCTATTTTATCAATTTTATTCATTCACTTCCACCATATTTTCTGCTTACAAATCCAAAACATATTGCAATTGTGACGATAATTAGATAGACATGACAAGAATCGTCAAATCGCCACAATCTTCCCCATCATCATACGCATAAATCAATCCAACATAACTCACTATACTGAATGAAAAGGCTAAAAGCCTTCCTAACATAACAAAACCAATGCAAATTCCAGTGGCTGCTAAGTTTCCAAATGTGACAAAACAGGCAACCATGGGAACCATTAGGCCATGTACCACAAAAACTGCAATATATAAATAGAAGGTGATCGATGACCATTGATAAGTGGAGCTGGCAGTCAAACAAGGAGAAGTACATTGTTATACTTAAATAAATTGGACAGCTGCAAAAGGCTTCGAGTGGCGTGCTGATTGCTACGATAGCTTCCGTTTTGAACATTTTTTGGTTTGTAGTTTGAAATTATGCGAATTTTCAAGGGCTGCCTTATAAAGGTGAAATCAAAAATCATTCGAATTGTTCGCCAAAATTTCGATATAAAGAACAAAAATTTAGAGGGATATCATATGAATTTCAAAAAAAAATTGAATTTTCGAATTTGACAACATTTTTTTTTTTCGAAAGAATTAATAAGTGTTTGAAACTTTTAGAGATATTTTTTCCCAAAAATGAATTTTGAAGGAATACAATTAAAAAAATATAATAATAGCTTTAGACCTTTTCTCCTTCAAAGGCATTATATCCTCCAGTTCCAGCGTTTTGATTCGTTTGACTGGAATTTGCAGCAGCGTTGAGAGCTGCCATTTGAATTCTGAAATTCTCCATCTGGCTCTGTTGTTGTTCGGCTGCAAGAACTGCTCCCGCTCCGGTGCAAACCATAATACAAGCGCATAACAACCCACAAACCCCAAGACCTAATCCAATACTAATAAGAATGATATAAACTAAGGCAAGCGTAGTCAAAGAACCGCAATCTTCATACTCATAGGCATAAATTAAGCCTCCATAACATACGAGGGTCATTACACCAGCAGCCAGTCTTGCCACAAACAGGAAACACAAACACATGCCAGTAGCTGCCATGCTTCCAGAAGCTAGAGTGCATGTCAAAATCGGAACCATTAATCCATGAATCACAAAAACCGCTATGTACGAATAAAATGTGATGACAGACCATCCATAGGTGGAACTGCTCTGAGAACATGGGAAGTAGTATTTCTCCTTGTTTGTCAAAAGTCCGAATGCAATGATCATTGCTAATTCAGAGATGAAACCCACCACAGCCTCTAATTGGACATGACTCTTGTTTTGGGATTGACTCTGTAGGAGCATCTTGGGTTTTATTTTTATTTGAGAATTTAATGTTAAATTAAGATTTTGAACATTTAAAAACCGAAATAATTTTTGAAAAAACGAAGAAAATAATTCAAAATTTTTTAAAAAAAATATCAATTCCAAATTTGAAGTCATTCACAAATTTTTATAATTGCAAAACTACAAAAAAAAAATGATTTAATTTTTCCACCTTCAAAAATTAAAGAAAAAATTATATATGTTTTATTTTTGATAAAAAATTTATTATAGTTAAATTTCCATGACATTGCACTTATTTTTATAAATTATTGAAAATATCGATTGCCTAATAGGATTATAATTGCATTCGATAGCATTAGCTTTAATTATGACGATAACATAAACCTAATCTCATTTCGTAAAATCTAACGCATTATTGATTATATAAAGCATCCTCAAAACAAAATTTATTAAAATCTTTTGTTTGAGATTTATAAAAAACAAAGCAAACCCAAAAGCATTAAGTTTAGTCCCTCAATGAATCTTGAAAATTCACATTCAAGCAACAAAAGACAAGACTCAGCACAAAAATCCTACGAGAATAAAATAGAAGTCGATGGCTTTATATATTTGTTCAAAAG
>Ga0302186_10001829_pt1 | contig 17054 bp, 17 predicted proteins | sample II_Bog_E1_2_FD_198782 | JGI IMG/M metagenome (GOLD analysis project Ga0302186, IMG submission 198782) | Peat permafrost microbial communities from Stordalen Mire near Abisko, Sweden - II_Bog_E1_1 | ecosystem: Environmental > Terrestrial > Soil > Wetlands > Peat | place: Sweden: Abisko... | reverse complement strand
CACTTTGTGTCAGATTGTCAGAGTCATTTTTCGTGAATTATAATCACCAAAAGTTGTACACTTTCAATCAGAATCGTTGTACACTTTGAATCAGATTGGTTGTACACTTTGTACCAGAATACTCACCGGTTACAAGGTTATGAATTAGCTTGCAGAACCTTCAGTTTGATTAACCAGATAATTCTCCAACCCCATTTGTTCAATCTGTGCACGTTGCATTTCCGCCCAATCCACATGTCCTTCTTCCATTTTGAGAATTTTTGTAAGAAGATCAACTGAGCCCTGGTCATCCACTTCACGTCCGAGCTGAATAGCAGCGTTGTATTTATGGACAGCATCAAGCTCATCACCATTATCATTTTTAATCATTTCTGAAACAGTTTTGCCAATTTTCATCGGATTGAGATTAGACACAGTAGGAGCACCATCGAGAAAGATGATCCGTTCAATAAGCCACTCGGCATGAAACATTTCATCCATTGCCTGTTTTCTGATCGCCTGGTGAAGTTTTCCATAACCCCAGTTTGCACACATTTCAGAATGAACCATATATTGATTTATAGCAGTTAATTCATCGGCCAAAAGAGAATTCAATACCGTTATTAATTTTTCATTACCTTTCATAATCGAATTTTTAATGATGGATAATTATTTTTGATTTATTCTACTAAACTTAGTTGCAAAGATAAATATGCCTAACTTTGTAATTGTTACAAAGTAATATTTAAAAGTTACATGTTTCACACATTTAAATTTCTTGTCCGGCAAATGAATTTGCATCAAAACATTCAATTTCAGTCATTTAAAATATGTTCTAACTTTAATTAAAGTTTGAGCGAAGCACATCCCGGACTGGGTATAAAATGTTATTAATTTCAATTGAATCCAGTTATAGATATACATTCCGACTAGTCAGTACTGAACATATATTCAGCATACTTGTCCCGATTTTTCTTAGGAAGTTGTCCATCGCTCAAAGGCGCTATCCAGGGTGATTTATGAATCAGAAAAAAAGAATAGAAACTTTAGTTCAATTTAAGATGAAGTCTGTATATTTGTAGCGGAATAAATAATATAATTCGTTATGAATGAAAAAGTCAGGTATTGGACTGAGCTTTCGGATTGATACTGCTTTAGCTATGATGCAAACCGGCAGATATTTATATGTGGGTTTTATGTGTCATCAAACAATAGAAAAAATATTTAAAGCATACTATAATTCAATTCATTCTGAGACTGCACCTTTTACTCATAGTTTAATTCAGTTGGCCAAAAAAGGTGACCTATATGAGGTTTTACCTGAAGAATTTAAAGATTTCTTAGATAATCTTGAACCTTTGAATATAGAAGCACGTCATCCTTCACACAAAGAACGACTGATGAAAAGTTTGACTAAAGAAAGATGTCAATCTATTTTAGAGAATACAAAGAACCTGAAATTATGGATAACAGAGAAATTATAGAAAAACTTATCAGATACAAAAAACTTGTATCAGCATATTTTGATATTGACAAGGTTGTACTGTACGGTTCGTATGCTAAAGGAAACCAGAACGAAAATAGTGATATTGATGTTGCAATTATTGTGAATTCGATTAATCAGGATTTTTTTTCATATGCTCCTATCCTTTGGAAACTAAGAAGAGAAATCGATGATCGGATTGAGCCTATATTAATTGAAAAAAACAACGATGAAAGTGGGTTTTTAATTGAAATAATGCGAACCGGTTTGGTTATAAACTGATAGGATTCGCTCCATCGTTCCTGTTAATACTCTTCATTTTCATTTTCAAATTCAATTTCTGACTTGTCACAATCAATTTCGTTTTTGTCGATGTTCATTTCGGTATTGACAAAGTCCATTTCGATTCTGAAACATTCAATTTCTATACAGGAATCAGGATAAAACACAGGGAGAAGTTGAAAAAGAGAGAGAATTAGTTTTTACGGTTCAGTCCTGTTAGCTTAATGAATTATCGAATAATTTACCGAGAAGAGGAAAAATTGATCCGGAAACAGTTATTGAATGCATGGACTGACCTATCAACCAAATACTGATCTATTGCTAAATTTTAAAGAGCTGTTTTCTCTCTTGGTGCTTTCAGAAATTGTTCGTATTTTTACCCGCCTTATAATCCTTTTACCCTAAGAATATGACGAAAATAACTTCCCCTTTACCGGCTTTTACCCGCTTTACCGCTCTGGATATTTTTCGCGGACTTACCATCTGTTTTATGATTATCGTTAATACATCCGGAAATGGCGCTACTACGTATTGGCCATTGAAACATGCCGCCTGGAATGGTTTTACACCCACCGACCTGGTTTTCCCGTCATTTCTATTTGCGGTTGGGAATGCCATGAGTTTTGTAATGAAACGGTGGGATACTATGAAACAACAGGAGGTATTATTAAAAATTTTCAAAAGGACAACACTTATCTTTCTGGTCGGTTACCTGATGTATTGGTTTCCGTTTTTTAAGATCGATGCACAGTCACACATCCTGCTGTCTCCTATTTCGCACACCAGAATCATGGGCGTGCTGCAACGGATTGCCCTTTGTTATGGAATAGTAGCCCTCATGGTTTACTATCTGGGAACAAAGAAAACAATCTGGCTGGGGGTTTTCTTTTTATTCGCATATTGGGCGCTCTTGTTTCTTTTTGGACAGGCCGGAGCGGAATACACAATGACCGGCAATGCTGTACTTCGTCTGGATACAGTGTTATTTGGAACGAATCACCTCTATATGGGGGAAGGTATCCCGTTTGATCCGGAAGGGCTGTTAAGCACACTGCCCGCTCTTTTTAATGTCATTGGAGGGTATGCAGTGGGCCGGTACCTGCAACGCATGGGAAAATCGTATGAAGGTCTTACCAAACTGCTTCTTGCCGGAATAGGGCTTCTGTTTATTGCGTATTGCTGGAACTCTTACTTTGCGGTAAACAAAAAACTGTGGACAAGTTCGTATGCTGTGTTGACAGTCGGGTTGGATTGTATCATTCTGAGTGGAATTGTATATGTCACTGATATTCTCCAAAAGACAAAAGGAACGTATTTCTTTTTGGTAGCAGGCAAAAACCCTTTACTGATTTATTTGATGAGTGAGTTGGGCGCAACTGTATTGTGGATGATAAAGGTGGGCAATGAACCTCTTTATCATTGGATATATAGTCATATTTTCATTTTTGCAGGCGATTATTTCGGAGCGTTTTTATTTTCGGTGTGGTGGATGCTTACCTGTTGGCTGCTGGGATATGTGCTGGACAGGAAAAAGATGTATGTCAGGCTATAAATTTGGTTCTACGAATAAACTGACTTTACTTGACAGATCCTGCAATTTCACCTCTAACCCTAATCACAGAGAAACATGGCAATATTTAAATCGGTAATGATCTTTATCCTTGCAGGGTTTTGCGAAATAGGAGGCGGTTATCTTGTATGGTTCTGGCTGAAAGAAGAAAAACCTCTGTGGTATGGGATACTTGGCGGGTCGATCCTTGTACTTTATGGAGTAGTTGCGACTTTGTTGGCAGGAAAGTACGGTATTTGGCAAGCGACGAACTTACTTGCAACGAATTAGCAGGTATAATAGGGGAAGCTATAGGAAAGCCTGATCTGAAATGGGTAATTGTAAGTGATGAAGAAATGCAAAGCGCTTTAATACGATTTGTCATGTCGAAACAAATTGCAGTCGGCCCAGTTGAAATGAACGCAAATTTGCATAACGGTTCATTTGTCGAAGATTACTACCGCAATAGACCGGCAGTTATGGGTAAAGCTAAAATAAAAGATTTTGAAAAAGAATTTGCTGCTGCTTTTCAAAAAAATTAATTGTATGGATAAAATTGATTTAAAAAAAACACCACTGAATTTTTTCGGGGCTGTTTTCATTTTTAATTCATTTCATTTAGCAAAAGCCACTTGACAAACTTTTATCTTTTCATTTTGATTAAAAAATTTTCAATTGCACAACAAAATAATTTTGGCAACGAAAATAGAAATCAGGTAACAATCAAAAATGTTATAGAAGATATTCGCAAATCAATGCGGTAAGGCTGTATTTGCGAAAGTATTTGATTCTAGCTTCGCAAATATTAGAGTTACTGGTAATGTTTGGCAACCGCACAGCCCGGCATGTCTAATGAACACAGAAAAAACTATTTCCCGATAATTTTCTTTCGGTGTGCAATTCCCCATTCTGTCAGATTGAAAATGATTGTTTTTAGCGTTAAACCATGTTCTGTAAGCTCATACTGAACCGTTATGGGTTGCGTATCTAAAACGGTTCGTTTGACCAATTGATTTATTTCCAAATCCTTTAATTCTTTGCTCAACATTCTGTTGGAAATTCCTTCTATATCATTCAAAATATCGGAAAACCGTCTTTTGTTATAACAGCAAAGAGATGATATGATGGATATTTTCCATTTACCGTTCAGTACGTCCATTGAATCCTGGACAGCTCTCATTTCTTTCTTGTATTCCTTTTGGAAATCTTTTGCCTGACACTCCATAATGTTACCTTGTTACTTCTATGTTACTATTACTTTTCGGTACAAAGTTACTATAAATAACTTGAAAACTCTACCTTTGTCGCTCAAACATTAAATAATAGAAAAAATGAGTAAATTAAAAAACAAAGTAGCAGTTATTACAGGTGGTAATAGTGGCATTGGGTTTGGCATTGCCCAAGAATTTAAAAATGAAGGTGCTGTAGGAGCTATTGTCGGCAGAAATCAGGAAACTTTAGATAGTTCTGTGGCTCAACTTGGCGATAATTTTATAGCCATAAATGCCGATGTAACCAACCTTACCGACCTTGAGAGAGTGTTTAAAGAAACATCTGAAAAATTTGGTAAAATAGATGTGATTGTTGCCAATGCAGGTGGTGCAGTTACAGGTGCAGCATTTGGTTCTGTGGCAGATATTGGCGAAGCCGTCTATGACAAGACAATGGATTTAAACCTGAAAAGTGTTTATTTCACTGTTCATAAAGGACTGCCCTATATGAATGATGGTGGTTCTATTATTCTTATCGGGTCAAATGCAGCGCATCGGGCATATTCGTCTTTTACTCTTTATGGTGCTGCAAAAGCGGCCGTAATCCATTTTGCTAAAGGATTTTCAAACGACCTTTTAGATAGAAAGATCAGAGCAAATGTAATATCACCAGGTACAACAGATACACCGGTATTTGACAAGTTTGTTCCTGCCGAACAACTTGAAGCTGTAAAAAAATACTGGGCAGATGTAATGCCTATAGGCAGAATTGGGCAACCATCTGACATTGGTAAAACAGCGGTTTTCCTGGCCTCTGATGATTCTTCGTTTATGCTTGGTGCTGAACTCCTTGTTGATGGTGGACTAACCTATTTGTCGACGGCTAAATAAACTTATCAACAACTGTATTAAACCGGCAATAGAATGTGCCCGCGATTATTATATCAGGGAGTCAGGACTATTGCCAGTTACTTTGGTTGATTTGGGAAACTAATGGATTCCCAAAATATTAAACTATCAAATAAATACTAATTAATAGAAATAATGAGTAAATTAGAAAATAAAGTAGCGATAATAACAGGTGCATCAAAAGGAATAGGTGCATCTATCGCAAAACACTTTGCTGCAGAAGGCGCAAAGGTAGTTGTGAATTATGCTTCAAGCAAAGAAGCAGCGGATATAGTGGTTAAGGAGATAACCGACAATGGAGGCAAAGCCATTTCGGTACAGGCCGATGTATCGAAAGAAGCCGATGTAATCAGGCTGTTTGAAGAAACAAAGAAGGCATTCGGCACGTTGGATATTTTGGTAAACAACGCGGTCTTTCAGCGATACCTACCTATTGAACAGGCGTCTGTAGAAGCTTTTCATCAGCATTTCAACGTCAATGTTTTGGGGCCAATACTTACTATCCAGGCATCTTTGAAACTGTTTAGCGATAAGGGTGGCAATATCATCAATATCAGTTCGGGGGCAAGCAAAATGCCGATGGCGGGAGTCTCGTTATATTCCGCAACTAAAGCGGCATTAGATGCCATAACAATTTCTTTATCGAAAGAACTGGGTACAAAAAACATTCGTGTCAACTCTATTTTGCCAGGCGCTACGGAAACAGAAGGTGCACGTAGTGCGGGCGTCACTACTGGCAGTGAGGCAGAAACAATGTTTGTTGCCAATACACCGCTTGGTCGTAGAGGTCAGCCCGAAGATATTGCGAAAGCTGCCGTATTCCTTGCTTCCAATGATGCAGCGTGGATTACCGGAGAGGCAATTTCAGTTTCGGGTGGTATGTATGGTTTTTAAATTAAAAATATTATGTTTTATAAATTAGTTAAATTTTAAATATTATGTCTTACAAATTAGAAAACAAAGTAGCGAGTTACGCAATTATCGGCTTCGGCAAAATAGGCCAGGCTTTGGCCAAGACGTTTGCCCGCAAGGGCATCGAAGTATCCGTTGCAACCACGCACGACCCGGAAAGCTTTGCATCAGCAGCGGCCGCGATCGGACCCACGATCATTCCCAAAAAACTGGCGGAAGCGGTCAAGGCGGACATCGTCTTTTTGGCTGTCCCTTTTGAGTCGCACCCTGTTGTCGCGAAGGCGCTGCCCACCTGGCAAGGAAAGACCATTGTCGATGTGACCAATGCCTATGGCGTGTCCTCTGAGGAATTGGGAGGACAGCCTTCAGCCAGGGTCGTCGCGCAGGCCTTCAACGGCGGTAGACTGGTTAAGGGCTTCAACCATTTGGTCGCTGCCGTCCTTGACCAGGATCCGGCCGTACATGGCGGCAGGAGGGTCGTGTTCCTGGCGAGCGACGATGACGCTGCCGCAGCGGAGATTGGTGCCCTTGCGGAAAATCTCGGTTTCTCGCCGATCAAACTTGGCGTGCTTTCCGAAGGTGGACTGCTTGTGCAGGCGCACGGAAATAGCTGGGGTCAACTGATCTTTAAGGACTTGGTCAAGTTCGACTGATGAATCGTGAATGCAAATTTCGATGCAATCCTGTCTTGTGGACAAAGGGCAGCCACAGTTTGATTGAAGCGGGGGCGACATGGCAGTAAGTCACGCTCTGAACATCTGGCTTACGCTCGCTTATGGGTCTGCTTTACGCCTTCCATCTCGGGGAGGCGGGGCGCATGCCGTTCCTGCACGCGGACCTGTTCCTTTGTGAGCTGCGGGGTGAGGCGTTCGCCCTTGGCCTCATTGGTGAGTGCCTGGCGCTGTGCGATGGCGAAGCCGTTGCGCATCAATGAGTATGAAAAAATGTTTATTACCAACACACCGCTTGGCCTCAGAGGTCAGCCTGAAGATATTGCGAAAGCTGTCGAATTTCTTGCTTCCGATGATGCGGCTTGGATTACGGGTGAGCAAATTTCCGTTTCGGGTGGTATGTATGATTTTTAAATTCATAAAATTTAAAAAACAAAAACAATGGGTCGGAATTATTGGCTGACGGTGGTTTCAACAACTAAGCACAGAAATAAGTCTGAAACAACCGCTACGTAGCACTAAAAGCCACAGATACAAATTAGTTGTAGCTTTTTGCTTTTCACAGCGTTTAACTGACAAACAAAACGGGCGACAAAAAGACCGAAAGTTTTGGAAAGGTTTATGCTACTTACGGAGGCTTTTTTATTGTGATGTCCCTGCTCTGGGCCATTAAATTCGATCATTTTACACCCGACAAATTTGATATTATCGGAGCCCTCATTGCGTTGATTGGAGTTTGTATTATTTATTATGCTCCAAGATGAAAAACTTCTATTGAGTGAAATCCACACTAATGGTTTTGCAGACTGATGCATTCAGGCATTTAATCGGGGTTTATTTCAATTTAAAGTGAAGGCTTCGCTTCTCAATTAAGACTGTGTAAAAAGAAATACTGTTAAACTTAATCCTTGCTATTTGAAAGATGAACTGCTTTTTAAAATAAGCTAATAAGGTTGGGTTTAGTAGGGGGTAGGTTTTCTATTAAGGTTTAATAATTGAAAATAAGGTTTTTAAAGAGTAAAACCTTTCCGATAAACCGGAAAGTACCATATTTTTGTTTCTAAACCATCGTAGTAAAAACCACAAATAGTTCTTAATTTTATTCCCTTATTTCAAAAATTATTTTAAATTTGAAAGTCAGTTGCTTTTTTAAATCTTATTATTCAACCTACATTCCGGAGTGAAACCCTCACTAATGTTATTGCAGGCTGATACATTCAGGCATATAATGTGGGTTTTCTTAATCCGGAGTGAGGAATTCACTTCTACACTAATGGGCTTCACTTCTCACTTCTAAAAATAATCAATTACATACAACCAGTTTTTGTTGGTAAGTAGTATTATTGGCTGTTATCCTGACAATATAAACTCCGTTTGCGATGCCTGCAGTTTGAATGAAATTATTGGCCTGACTGGTTGAATAAACAATTTTACCGTTTAAATCAATGACATCCACGTGGGAGTATTCAGGACCATTAATGCTGACAATGCCCTTTGCCGGATTCGGATAAAGCGTATAAACCGTTTTATTCGACGAGACTTCATTGACGGCTGTTACATTTTCCAGGGTCAGCACTTTCGGGTTTGAAAATACATCGATAATATGTTGAGTGGTGTTTTGACTGGTAACCAAATCACTCCATGACATAAAGTATGACCAGGGGGCATCGAGTGATAAACAGTCGTCAGGATTAGGTATGGGTCCATTTTCGGCCATAGCAATAATTTTATGTCCGTTGCCCAAAGTATATAATAAATCAAAATCATTTTTTTTGATATCGTAAATATAATTCCCCGGATATGAATCGTGGCCCACAACATCTATTTTAGTATTCCCGGGATACCAGGCCGGTTCGGGTGACGACCAAACCCATAGCAGATTATTCAATCCGTACAAATTTGTGATTCTGTCGTAAACAATATTGAAAAGACTCAGGCAAGCTGCAGGACCTTTTGCACCCCACCAGAACCAACCACCGCTGGCTTCATGTAATGGCCTGAAAAGGACAGGCACTCCGGCTGTTTGCAATCGTTTTAACTGAATAGCAATGGCATCGATATCCTGAAGAATCAATGTGTTCTCGGGAGTGCCCGAAATAACCGCTTTAGTAACATCAAAAGTGGTATACTCGGTATAAAAAGTATTTGTTCCGACTGTACCACCACTTGGAGAATGCCAGTGCCATTGAAAACTGACAATTCCTTTCTTTCCTGTCGAGTTGTACCAGTCAATGGCTTTCTGGGTCTGTCCGCTGTCTTCAGCTCCAAAGGTAAATCCGTTAATGGCATTACTCCATAAATACGAATATCCCTGGGTATAATGCTGAAAATCGAAGTCACGCAAAAGTGGCGATTTGCCGGTAATGGGTTTTATATTATCGTAATAGTCATCGGTTTGTCCTGAGATAATATTAATATTAAAATTCGAGACCAGATAATTGTAGAGAGCCTGGGTCTGAGCTGTAACATTTGGAGTTACAGGATTCGGATCGAAATTATACACATGCTTCACCACCGGAATTGAATAAACCGAGAATTTATCGATATTAATCCATCCCCAGTCCGACTGAAGGGTAATGGTATTTACTCCTGCAGTAAGTAAGTATTTTCCTGCATTCAAATCCCCCCAGGTCGAATTTTGAGGAAATACTACCGAAGTACTACCGGTATTCTCATTTGTATAAACTGTTTCGTTTTTAGTCCCCCATGATGCGCAATAGGTGATATTTATCTGGTAATAAGCCGTTGTATCGACCGTTACGTTTACTGTAACTTTATCTGTGGAAGCTGTAAAGGTCGTTACATAGCCGCTACCTGAATACCCGGGCAGGCTTGTCGATTTAGTTACATTACCGGTCAGGATTCCGCTTTCAGCCTCTGCAGAGGTGACGAGTGTCTGTGAAAAACAAATTTGAGTAAAAAACAGTAGAAATATGGGAAGGAGTTTAAATTTCCGGGAAAAGTGATTTGATGGAATTGTGAATTTCATATGTATTTTTTTGAGTATTACGAAAGAAAAATGTCTTTTCTTTTCACTGAATTTAAATTAGATTCATAAGTTTATTTGTTTGTTGAAATGGCACATTTCAACAATGCAAAAATAATGAATCTATTCATCTCAAAACTATATTATTATAGCTAATTGTAATGCTTTTAATACATTTACAATTTAGTCATTTACAACTTATAATTTGTCGGTTTCAAAAGGTATTTACATTTTTGCAGCTAAATTACAAATTAGTTTATTATCTTTTTGAGTTTCAAAGGCGGGATTAAGAACTTTTGCTACTTACCGCCCCAAGCCCCTAAAGGGGATGTAAAGTGCAGCATTCAAATGTTTTAACCGTTTTAAAAAGAGCGTTAGAAAGAAGATAGTAATCCACATCCCCTTCAGGGGCTTGGGGCGGCACATTCAGCATTTAGATTTGTTTTTCTCCTTTTTGGTTTTTTGGTAGAATGATAGCTTTTACATACTAACCGAAAAATATTTACAATTTGTCGGTAACATTAGTAATTTACATTTATTCAACCAACGGAACGAAGAATGTCCCGTTTACGTGATCAATCAATCAATCAACACGGAACGCGGAACGCGGAACACGGAACACAGAACGGGAACTACTTCATTCTTTCCGACCCTGCTGCGTCGAGTCTAAGCAAGGTAAAGAGCAAAATGGTAAAACCCCAGAGAGAGGAGCCTCCATAGCTGAAAAAGGGCAAAGGAATTCCAATAACGGGCATTATTCCGAGCACCATACCAATATTAATCATGAGATGGAAGAAGAATATACTTGCTACACAATACGCATATACACGGCTGAAAGGATCATGCTGTCGTTCGGCCATTCTGAGAATGCGCATCAGTAAAAGCCAGTAAACAAACAAAACCAGGGTTGAACCAAGGAAACCGTGTTCTTCGCCAACAGTACAGAAAATAAAATCGGTATCCTGTTCGGGAACAAATTTTAATTTGGTTTGAGTTCCATTTAAAAAGCCTTTACCGAAAAATCCTCCCGAACCAATGGCAATTTTAGATTGGTTCACATTGTATCCTGCACCCAAAGGGGCATTATCCATGTTAAGCAATACCTTGATACGAACCTGCTGATGTTCCTCCAATACTTTTGTGAACAAATAATCTGCTGAAAAGCTGAAGAGAACAGATCCTAAAGAAAAAAAGACAAGAAACCAGTATTTTTTATACCGGTTAAAAAGTTCGATGAACATCCAATAAATGCACGAAGCCACTACTGTAAAAATGGCAACATAGTTGTAATTTACATAAAACCAGATATTCAGTACATACGAACCAATTCCGATGACAAGTACACTCAGTAATAATATAAAAGCTTCTTTCGCATTACGAACAAAGAAAATGGCATAAACAATTTGTACCAGAAGGATCATGGACATACCCAGTACCATTCCCAACGTACCATGATCAATCTGGATGGGTACAATGCTTAATTTTATTATGGTAATAAAGAGTGCAACTGCAAAACTACCAATCAGAAGAATGATACCGTTCATTCCTTCGCGATAAAGCATCAGCAAAAAGGCCAGGTATACCAAAGCAGTTCCTGTTTCGTTTTGTAAAATTATTAATATAAAAGGAATAAAAATAATCAGTCCTACCGGGTATAAATCTTTCCATTCTTTGAGTTTATAATTATAGGAACTCATATATTTTGCAAGTGCCAGAGCAGTAGCCATCTTTGCTAATTCAGCAGGTTGAAAGCTGATGGGACCAAGTACCAGCCACGAACGTGAACCTTTTATATCACGTGCAACAAATATGGTTAAAATCAACAGTAAAACAGCACCGATATAAATGAACCAGGCAAAAATATTGTACATTTTCGCATCGATCAACAGCAATATACCTCCAATAGCGAATGCAGTCAGAATCCAGAGAAACTGTTTACCCGCACGTTGACTAAAATCAAAAATACTTGCCTGATCGAAGTTGTAACTGGCACCATAAATGCTGACCCATCCCATAAGTACAAGGACAACGTAATAGAATATCGTTGTCCAGTCCAAAGCATATTTTATACTAACGTTCTTGTACATTTGAGTTTGTGACTATATTTGTTATTCTTTCCTCCATATCGGTACGGGCTATTTTACCTTTAATATATTGTTCTACCAGTAAACTGAAAATTGGTGCTGCATAAGTAGATCCAAACCCTGCATTTTCAATTACTACAGCAATAACAATTTTTGGATTTATCCGGGGAGCAAACCCTACAAAAATGGAGTGATCTTTTCCATGGCTGTTTTCAGATGTACCGGTTTTACCACACATATCCAATCCCTCAATTTTAGATGACCGGGCTGTTCCTTTTTCAAATACCCTTGCCATTCCTTCGAATACTATTGGAAAGTATTTTTTATCCACCTTACAGCGATGAATTTTCCTTAACATGGAATCGCATTTATTCAAATGGGGTGTAATGTAATAACCCTGATTGGCAACAGCCGCTATTGCGTTAGCCAACTGAAGAGGAGTTACCAGCACTTCACCTTGTCCGATTGCCAGTGAACGGATTGTTATAGCACGCCAGCCTGTTACCGCCCGGTATACACGGTTGTAAAATTTCTGCGAAGGAATGTATCCACGAGATTGTTCGTAAATATCACTATCGGTAAACTTGCTCCCTAATCCAAAACTTTTTACACGATCCACCCATTCATCATAGTTCTTTCTGAATCTGGCATTCTTTGGTCCATACCCATCTTTTTCAAGGGTAGATTTGAATGCATTCCAAAAATAAGGATTACAACTTTCCTCAATAGCATTGAGCAGACTCACCGGAGAGCCATGGTGGTGAGTGCATTTTACAGGTGTCGACTCCGGACCATTGCAAGGGAACATCGTATGTGAGGTGATCCCCCCCATTTGTAAAAAAACCAATGCCTGGATAGGTTTAAAGGAGGATCCCGGAGAGTATTGAGCCTGTGTAGCACGATTTATCAATGGCTTAGTAGGATCATTTACAAGCTGCATATAATTTTTTGAACGTTGCCGGCCAACTAAAATTGCAGGATCAAAAGATGGGCTCGAAGCCATGGCCAGAATTTCACCCGTTGAAGGCTCAATAGCAACTACACTTCCAACTTTACCTGTCAATAATTTTTCAGCCAGAATTTGTAACTGGACATCGAGTGTTAATGTTAGATTTTCACCCGCTTTAGGGGCAATATCTTCTTTTCCGTTTTCATATTTCCCTTTGATTCTTCCTTTTGCATCCCGTAACATTATTTCCACCCCTTTTTCACCACGCAATTGTTCTTCATAGGTTTTTTCAATGCCATCACGTCCTGCGTAATCACCCAGTTTGTAGTAATCGTCATTATCAATTTTAACCTGGGATACTTCACCTGTACTTCCCAGAACATGCCCTGCACAATGAAAGGCATATTCGCGCAAAGTCCGGTTCTGAATATAAAAACCGGGATATTTATACATGGATTGTTGAATGGTGGCTATATCTTCAATGCTCAACTGGGTCATAAAAAGTTGCGGAGTATACGAAGAGTAACCCGGATTCTTTTTATAGTCTTTGATTTCTTTAATCCTGTTAATAAATGACGGCTTGTCGATATTTAACGCTTTACAAAATGCAAGAGTATCCAAATCATGGATTTCACGCATAATCATGGCAATATCAAATGCAGGTTTATTATAAACCAGCAATTTGTGATTACGGTCGTATATTAGCCCGCGTGAAGGGTATTGTGTTTTTTTTAGAAAAGCATTACTATCAGCACCATTTTTATATTTCGTATCAATAATCTGGATAGTAAACAACCTTAGAATATACACAACAATGACAGCTGACATGATGATTGAAATCACATATCTTCTGTTTTGAAGCGTATCGTTTATCATATTTTTATTTTGTTTTAATTGATTGAATACCCAAAATCAGCAATATTGTTACCAACGAACTCAGTACGATTTTTGCCAGTAAAATCCAAAAATGGGTAAAAGAAAAAGCTTCGAGCATGAATAATGTAGCATGATGAATTAATACCATTACGACTACATATTTTATATAAGAACTCACACCAAAGGTATAAAATGATGGGGTAGGATTGTTCCCTTCTTCAATATTCGTAAACAATTTAATAATTCCGTTCCTGAAAAAGGCAATAAATACAGTTGCAAATGCGTGCATGCCTAATGTGTTGGAAAAAATATCAATTGTTATTCCAAGAGTAAACGCAAGAATTAGCAAAAGCCAGCGAGGCATTTGTACCGGCAGAGCCAGAATAAACAATATATACAGGTAAGGATCAATAAATCCTAAAAATTGTATATTGTTCAACACCAGTACCTGAAAAAGCACCAAAAGTATAAAACGGAATATGTTTTGAAGTACTGTAGGCATAAAATTATTTACAATTTATTCATTTACAATTTATTCATTTTCTAATCTACTAATCTACTATATTTCAATGGTAAATAGTAAATGACAAAATAGTAAATGAATATTATTGTTCCGATTTCTTTTCCAGGTCTTTAAGTTCCTGGAAATTCAAAAAATTCACTACTTTGACGTGCGAAAGTGTACGGAAGTTTACGGCCAGTCTCACTTTGATCTTGTAATAAGCATCACTTTCCCTGATTTTAAAATCTTCAATAGTTCCAACAGGAATCCCTTCAGGAAATGCACTGGTAAAACCACTGGTAACTATTGTGTCCCCTAAGGACAGTTCTACATGCCGGGCAATATCGGTCAGGTTTGCATACCTGTAATCCTCACCCGACCAGGTTAATCCCCCGTAGTAATTATTTCGCTTGAATTTACAACTTATATCACTCTTGGGATTCAGAACCGGAATGACTCCTGAAAATCGTGTTGAAACTATTTTTACTATCCCAACAACACCCTCATCATTGATTACTCCCATATCAATTTTGATCCCATCGATGGCACCTTTATTCAACGTAATGTAGTTTTGAAGTTTATTGGTTGAACAATTAATTACTTTAGCTGAAATAAACTGATATTGCATTTCAGGTGGGATCCTAAAATGAACTGAGTCTGTACGTTCGGGTTTTAATGTCGACAACTTGTTTTGCAAGTTGATAATCTGGTTTTTAAGAGATGTATTTTCTTCCGACAGGTTCTCATTTGCTGTACGGAGATTGAAAAATTCTACTATCGAATTACTCCATTCATACATGCCTGAGACTACCGTATTGCTGGAAGACAAGAAGACGCTTTTTTGATACTCCTGGTTTTTCACAATCAATGTAAAGGAGATTATTTCTAAAAAAAGAAATAAAAACACGACACTGTATTGAATCAAAAAATTGATGAGGTTCTTCATTATTGATGAAACTGCACGGAGGGGATAAAGAAGTTTATAGTACAAAAATTTCGATAAACACACTGAATGAGTGAGTTTATCGAAAATTAAGAATTTGTTTTATCGTATCAGGAACGAAAATTTATCAACATTTTTCAATGCGATTCCTGTTCCACGGGCAACTGCACGCAATGGATCTTCAGCAATGTGAAACTGGATATTTAATTTATCCGTTAACCGTTTGTCCAATCCACGAAGCAATGCACCACCCCCTGCTAAATAAATGCCCCGTTGAACAATATCTGCATATAATTCAGGAGGAGTTTGTTCCAATGCACTTAAAATTGCAGCTTCAATTTTTGAAATTGATTTTTCAAGACAATGTGCAATTTCCTGATAGGATACCGGTACCTGCATTGGTAAAGCAGTCATTCGGTTAGGACCGTGAACAATATAATCTTCAGGAGCATCTTCAAGATCGGTCAATGCTGCACCTACATTTATTTTGATTAATTCAGCAGTACGTTCACCGACTTTAATGTTGTGCATACGTCCCATATATTCAACAATATCCAGTGTTAAATCATCGCCTGCAATACGGATTGATTTGTTTGAAACAATCCCTCCAAGTGAAATAACTGCAATTTCAGTTGTTCCGCCGCCAATATCAACGATCATACATCCGTTTGGAGCTTCCACATCGATACCGATACCGATAGCAGCCGCCATTGGCTCGTATATCATGTACACTTCACGTCCGCCTGCATGTTCCGAAGAGTCACGTACGGCACGAATTTCCACTTCGGTACTCCCTGACGGAATACAAACCACCATTTTAAGGGTAGGAGAGAAGAGGTGATTCTTTGTCGGAATCATTTTTATCATCCCGCGAATCATCAATTCTGCAGCATAGAAATCGGCAATCACACCATCACGTAAAGGACGAACGGTACGAATTCCTTCATTTTCTTTTCCTTGCATTTGGCGTGCTTTCTCTCCGATTGCTATCAGCTTATCGCTACGTTTGTCCAATGCTACTACCGACGGTTCATCGACAACAATTTTATCATTATGAATGATAATCGTGTTGGCTGTTCCTAAGTCAATAGCTATTTCTTGTGTAAATGAAAATAGTCCCATTTTTATTTATTTCGGTTTGTTTTAAATATTCTCTATTCACTTTCTCCAGTTAGTAAATAGTAAATTTGATTAGTGTTTAAAGTGACGATAACCTGTTGTAACCATTGAAATGCCATTTTCATTACAGGTTGATACTGAAAGTTTGTCATTTATCGAACCACCCGGTTGAATCACAGCTGTTATTCCTGCCTCCGAAGCAATTTGAACACAATCGGGGAACGGGAAGAAAGCATCGGAAGCTAAAACGGCTCCATTTAAATCGAATTTAAAAGTATTTGCTTTTTCAATAGCCTGGGTTAAGGCATCAACACGTGAAGTCTGTCCCACACCGCTGGCGACCAGTTGTTTGTTCTTAGCCAACACAATGGCATTGGATTTTGAATGTTTTACTATTTTATTGGCAAAAAGCAGGTCTTCAATTTCTAATTCATTTGGTGACTTTTCAGTTACCACTTTCAAATCATCCGGCGTTTCGGTATGTGTGTCTTTCTCCTGCATCAACACTCCGTTAAGCAACGACCTGAATTGTACTGCTTTTGCTTTTGCTTCTTTTATAATAAGGATAATTCTGTTTTTCTTTTGGCTTAAAATTTCAA
>Ga0302186_10001827_pt1 | contig 17068 bp, 16 predicted proteins | sample II_Bog_E1_2_FD_198782 | JGI IMG/M metagenome (GOLD analysis project Ga0302186, IMG submission 198782) | Peat permafrost microbial communities from Stordalen Mire near Abisko, Sweden - II_Bog_E1_1 | ecosystem: Environmental > Terrestrial > Soil > Wetlands > Peat | place: Sweden: Abisko... | reverse complement strand
TAAGTTAAAAATTTTTATAAAGAAAAATATTTTAATTAAAATCGTAATTTTTAGTTATGTTTTTATCCGTCAAAAAAATTTTTAGTATAATAGAAACTTGTTTAATTTTATTTTTGGGATTTCGCGATCAATATTGAAATAAATGAAAAGGTATATTCTTCATCATTTTTGCTATTCCTCTTATGCATTCTTATTCTTTTATCATCCCATTTTTAAGTATACATTACAAAAATAAAAACATCTCATCAAATTTAATAATTGGGTTTTCATGTCTTAAAAATATTAAATAAATCCAATTTTTTGTGACATTTTTTTTTTCAAAAAATTTAATCTCAAAAAAATTAATCTCAAACAATTTATGGTTGATCCAGGCTCGATTTTTTCTATCCTAACCAATATCATTGAAATTTCAAAGAAATCCGAAGAACATAATGATGAGCTCAAAGAACTTCACCAGAACTCCGAAATACTATTAAGTCTTCTCAAAGATCTTGAATCGACAAATGTTCTTCCAGATTCTGTAAAGGAGGACGTTGTAAAAGATTTAGCTGAAGCACAGAAATTCCTTGAATCCCCAGAAATAAAGAACTGGTCTCAAAAAATTCTCATTGGAGTTATGGGATTTCTGCCAGGAAACAAAACAAGTCAGCTAAAGGAAAAAAATGAGAAAATTTATCGCCATATTAATCGAATCAAAGCTTTTGTGGATGTAAAAATGACTAAGAACAATTTGACAATGAATAGTAAATTCAACTCCAATCCTGATCCAAAGGCTAATAAAAATGATGAGCCTCTGCCTGAACATCACACCTATAAAAGAACAAAGACAGAATCCCTAAAAAATATTGATGTTTTTGAGCCGACAATAAATCAGAATGCATTATGTGAACCCACATTAGTTCAAGCCAATAATACAGGAGAGTTGGCATATGAGATAATTTGGGAGGGGGATAAAGATATTTTTGAGCAATATTTGAGCGGAAACAAGGATTTTTGTGTTATTGAAACTTTAAAATTTAGGGAGGTGAGGGAGCAATTAATCAAAGATTCAAATCTTACTTTCCAAGACATTTATTCAGTTGGAAGAGGAAAGTTTTTCAGTCTTATCAAGGAAAAATCAAAAAATGTCAATTCATTTCTAAGTTTGATTTCAGGGAATCATTTGAAGCTTGTCGTACAAAAGATTGAGATATTAGTTGATGAAAGTCAAGTTGATAAAGATGAGAAAGATGAGCAAGATGAGAAAGAGAAAAATGAGAAAGAAAAAGATGAGAAAGAGAAAGATGAGAAAGAAAAACCTGAGAATAAGAAAGATGAGAATAAATTAGCAAAACCAACTTTGTTTTTTACGTGCGAAGATGGAAATGATAAAACACTGAAGAAGTATCAGTATGATTTTTTGTTTTATGTGGAAGATATGAGTACAAATGGAAGCTACATTTTAACGAAGGACAATTTTGGGGAGAAAGATGGATGGAAAAGGCTGCCACCAAAGACCAGACAACTGATTGAGGATGGAGATCGGATTGGCATTGTGATGGATGGAAAGACTCACCAGAATTTATTATTGGGGTTTTTGTTTCGAAAAATAGAGTATTAATTTTAAAACGATAAAAAAATATATTTATTTCTAATTTATTATTATCACTACGGAACCACATTTCAAAACGGAGTTTTTTTAAGTTTTTATTGTTTTTTCTTCATTGAACAAAAAAATAATTAATATTTTTTTTTTTTATTAATAAAAATAGTCTTTTTTGAGGAAATCAAAATTTCTAAGATTTTATTTATATAGAAAAAAAAAAAATTTTAAATTATTTCGCTTCTTCTCTCATAGAAATTTTCACGAAAAAAAACCTGCGATTTTATTTATTTATAAAATTTAAATCAAATGAATGCAAATAATAATTCCCAAGAACAATCTGATAAGTTCAGAGAATATCAGGGTTATCAAGACCTATGTCGTACAAGCGCTTTTTTCTTGGAATTTCCTGTAAAAAATCCCCCCAAGGAAATGGGGATCAGTCTTCGTGATTGGTTAATTTCAAATCCTTCATCTAAAATGTCCTGCTTAGAAACTTTAAATCTCATCTATCAACTTTTAACAGTCTATGATGAAATCAAGACCAAAAGAATGATGAATTCAACTCGATATTTTCTCAACTTGAACAAATGGTTTTTGAAAGGCAAAATACTCAGAACAGATAATTTCCATCCAAACAACTCAATCATCAGGGAAAAAACAACGCCTATTGAGGAAACTAATTTCAAATACGCAAAGGCAAATAAAATCGAAGACTTTGAAAAAATCTTAATTTTCGATATTGGAGTTCTGTTTCATCGTCTTTTAAAGGGAGAATTTATCACTGAAAAAGCCCAATGCAAAAAAGCTATTTATGACACAAAAAGAGAGAAACTCAATGAGTCATTAATATCCCTGATTTACAGAATGATGGAGATGAACTTTGAATTAAGAGAGTGCAGAGATCAAATGCTGAAAATATATAAAACGAACTTTTTCAAATGTTTTATTGATGTCAAGGGCATTCCACTTTACGCAACCTTCAAGGGATATACAATGATTATTCATTCGTTTCTCAATAGTTTAGATACAAAAGGGATTTACTTCGAAATAAATACAAAAATCAACTTAATTTTAGGAAAATTAATTGTATTTTTGAGGACGATCATCAGCATGCCAATAAATTATGATCATTTTACCCAAGAAATGTATATTTTCGTAGAGGAAAGTGATCAAGAAAGCAGAAAATATGAAGAGTTTTTTGAGAATTATTGCGATTTGGTTTCTCTCTTTATCGAAGATCAACAGAAAAAAGTAAACTCGGTCCCTTTTCTTCCAGAGCTTTTACAAATCCTTCAAGATTTCAATATCCAAAGCCCATTTTCCTTGAAAAACTTAGAAACATTTGCCACGTCCTCAAAAATCTATTCTAAGGATTTTAATGAACAAAAGACCCTTAAAACATATTTGGAATTTTGGGCTCCTTTCAATAAATATGAAGAAAACATGGAAAACTTCAATTTGAGACTCCAAGACACCATTAAGAAATATCCCCTTAATAAAACATTCTAAAACTCATTTTCAAGATTAAATTAAATAAAAAACCAAAACCAAGCGAAAATGTTCAAATTTTTCTCTCCAATCAAACTTTCAACCTCATTCAAATCCCTCAAAAGTTTCTCCTCCTCAGGCAATCTTTACACTTGGGGTTCAATTTCTTCGGGCACAGGTTTCTCTGAGTTGAGCAACAGCTCTGTAATTCGTTCCCCCAGACGTTTACCACAATTTTCTTCGAATGTCGCTAAAGTCTCAATGGGCAAATGGCATTCCGCCATCATTACTTCAGATGGACAATTATATACTTGTGGATATGGTAAAAGAGGCAGTTTGGGTCATGAAAATCATGAGAATTTGGGCACACCGGAACTTGTGGAATTCTTCAAAAAAAAAAAAGTGGTGGATGTGGCCTGTGATGGGAACCATACCGTAGCCTTGACAGAAGACGGGACGTTATGGAGATGGGGAACTATTAAATTGGGGTTCTGGTCATTGTTTCATAATTTGGGAGGTGAGTGAATGTAGAAATTTGAGGTTTTGGGTTAAAATTTATATATTTAGAAGAAAATCAATCTGCAACTCATTCGACTGCCATTCCAACAAAAGTTGAAACCTTTGAAGGCCAAAAAATCTTAGCTTTGACAACAGGAACAAATTTTGTGTCTGTGTTCACAGGTTATTTTTTGTATGTTTTGAAACAAATTTAAAATTTGCAAAATCTAGAAAATGGAGTGTATAATTGGGGAAGAGGAGATTATGGAAACTTCGGAAATAGTTATGGAGGAGTGTTTAAAGCTCCTACTGAAAATGAGTCTTTGAGTCAATTCCTGCAACATAGCCATTTGAAGGTTGTGAAGGTGAAATCCAGCGGATATTCAACAGTGGTGCTTTTGAGTAAGATAAAATTCATGGAATTTTCAAAGATGAAGGGGGGTTTTTTTATTTGAGGCAATGGAAAATTATATGGAATGGGAGACAATTGGCATGGACAATTGGGAATTAGAAAGAACGTTGGGATTATCTTAGATGAGCGTGTATTTGATCCGACTCCAGTGGTTGATGAAAATCTGGTCGGAAGAAAAATCGTTGATTTTGATCTTGGAGGCAATACTTTATTGATTTTGACGGGTTTTTTTTTTGATGATGATTATTAAAAATGATTGTTTTTAGATGATAACAAAGTTTTCTTTTCAGGAATGAGGTTAATTTGCAAGCCGACATTATGGAATTTACCAGAAAATGTTAAAGTGAAAAAATTGTTGGCTTCTCAAGAAACCTTTGCTATTGTGACTAGTAAGAAAATAAATGATGTATTGAAAAAGTTTGAATTTATTTAGACGAGAATAAAGTCATTGCATTCAATGAAAATTTAGTGGAACACTCAGAACCAGATAATTATAACTTCATTTATGAAGTTCCAGAGGAGGTGTTCGATAAAGGAGATATCTTGGATATTGGTGGTAGATATAATATTCATTACGCCATCGTCAAAAATTAATAAATTGAAAAAAATCAAATGGAAAAATTGCAGGAAAATCATTAAAATAAAGTTCAAATTTTTTTTTTTTTGATTCTAAAACATGTTTCAAAAGTTTGTTTTTCTTTGTAAAATGTACTCATTTTGATTAATTTTTTTTTTTTTCTAAAAACAAGCATTTCATCTAGTAATAAAGCGAAAAATCTAATTATCATAATAAAGAAAATTGTCCCCTCCTAAAAAATTTAATTTAAAAATAAAACCAAGAAAAAATTTTAAAAAAAAATACCAAAATCGGAATCTTTTCAAATGGCCTCCCAAATCAATGCCCCAAAAATTTCAGATGTCAAGGATGTCACTCGAATCGAGCGTATTGGCGCCCATTCCCACATCAGAGGTCTCGGTCTTGACGAGTCTTTGGATCCCAAGGCAGTTTCACAAGGTTTAGTCGGTCAAGTAAAAACCTAAAAAAACCATTAATTTCAAAAAAATAACAATGCTCCATTTTTAGAAAGAAGCCCGTAAAGCAGCTGGTATCATCTTAACTATGATAAGAGAGGGCAAAATAGCTGGTAGAGGAATATTAATCGGAGGTCAGCCAGGAACTGGGAAAACAGCAATAGCTATGGGTATTGCGAAGGAATTAGGTGAGGAAAGCCCATTTACTATGTTGTCTGGTAGTGAGATATATTCATTGGAGATAAGCAAAACAGAAGCTTTGACTCAAGCTTTTCGAAGATCAATCGGAGTGAGAATCAAGGAGGAAGCTGAGATTGTTGAAGGAGAAGTGGTGGAGATAGAAATAGAGAAATCAACAAGTAGTTTATTTTAAAATCTGGAAGAAATTAATGGATTTTTTTAGATAGTGGAGCTAAAACCGGGAAGGTGACTTTGAAAACCACAGAAATGGAAACAGTTTATGATCTTGGGACAAAAATGATAGAATCGATTCAAAAGGAAAAAATCGTTGCTGGGGATGTCATAACTATTGACAAAGTAAATTAAATCGATGTTTCATAATGGAAATTTTAATATATAGAGTTCAGGAAAAATCTCCAAACTTGGCCGCTCTTTTGCCAGAGCATCAGATTTCGATGCGATGGGCCCTCAGACAAGATTCGTGCAATGTCCTGAAGGTGAAATAGAAAAAAGAAAAGAAGTAGTCCATACAGTGACTCTCCATGAAATAGATGTCATCAACAGCAGATCGCAAGGTTTTTTAGCATTATTTGCAGGAGATATTGGTGAAATCAAGATGGAAACTCGAGAGCAAATTGACCAGAAAGTGGCAGAATGGCGTGAAGAGGGCAAGGCGGAAATCGTTCCAGGAGTTCTTTTTATCGATGAAGTCCATATGTTGGATATGGAATGCTTTTCCTTTTTGAATAGAGCCTTGGAAACTGAAACCGCACCTATTCTTATTTTGGCGACAAATCGAGGAATCACTAATATCAGAGGCACGAATTATAAAGGTCCTCATGGGATGCCTTTGGATCTTTTGGATAGACTTTTGATTATAACTACTCATCCTTATTCTGAAAAGGAGATTGCCCAGATTTTGAAGATCAGATGTGAAGAAGAAGATGTGGAAATCTCAGAAGATGCCAAAGAACTTTTGACGAAAATCGGCATGGAAACGACTTTGAGATATGCTATTCAATTGATCACGATTTCTTCTTTAGTGGCCATGAAAAGAAAATCACAAGAAGTGGATATCATTGATGTGAGGAAGGTATATTCGATGTTCATGGACGTGCAGAGATCCAAACAATATTTGATGGATCATCAAAAAGAATACATGTTCAGTGAGGTGAGCAATATTAATGCTAATAATGCAATGAATATTGAATAAAAAAACTTAAATTTTGAAATAAAAAAACATAATTGTTAAATTTCAAAGTTTATAAGAAAAAAAAAATCAACACATACATCTGCGTTGCAAAATCATAGTTAAAATTTTTAATTATTTAATTATTAAAATTAAAAAAATAAAAAACACACTCAAATTTTTTTTAATTTTTTAAAAAATACAAATTCATTTTTTAAAGTTTATTCATTGTATAGGAAAAAATTTAATTCTTTCTGTCTTTTTCCTTCGTTTTGCCAAAAAAATTCGATGCCAAAAAAATTCCAATTTTATTTTAAAAAAAAATTATATAAAAATTAAAATTTTTATCTCTCTCCTGAAAAAAGCTTTAATATTTAAAGAAAAATCATCACACATTGCAACTTCCTCTCTCTATCTAATTATCATCACACTCTGACCTGACATTTTTCACCGAACTTTCAATAGCTTGACAGATAAGCCTGGACCTGTTATGAATAAATTCACATCCTCCATGACTGTCCTCAAGATGGCTGATTTGCTCGACCAATCCAGTGACTGGAATATTCTTATAATTATATTTTTCCACAGGGTGATAATCTTTAAAAATAACATTCCTACTTCTCAACTCCCTCAATTTATCCTCAATATATTTTATTTTATGGAACTCATCAATGACTTCCTTCTCCATTGTTTTTATCTTTTCAATTGCATGTGAGGTGTTATAAGCTTCAATTTTTTCATTTAACTCCTTAAATTCTGCAATTACATAAGGGTTCATTTTTTCTTTGTATTTTATTGAAATCCCCTCATAATGAATCTCCTTAACAAAACATTGGTTTTCTATGGTGTTTTCGATGAGGGGTTCATTCAGGCACTCATTTTCATCATTCAATAGGATTTTCGATAATAAAATTGATCGATAGATGAGAAAACTTTTAATGACAACATAAACCTTCTTTGAATTAGACAAGATCTCCTTTATTTCTGATAAATTAAGTAAAAATGCCTTGATTTGATCCTTTAACTCATAATAATTTGGCAATAGAAACCGATTTATTGTGGTGATTTTCTTTTGATTGCTTTTCTTTTGAAACCCGACTTTTTTGTTGTTGTTGTTTCTTTTGCGGTCAAGTTTGATTGGGTTTATTGGGGTTTCCAAAGAAATCGAATATACTCTTGATGACTTTTTCAGATTTGCTTTATCAGGGAAAGGAATTTTCTGTAAAGAATTATTCTTGTTGTTTTGATGATATTTGGGACCAGGAACATTATCCGATAAAGTGTTTAAATATGACATGAACTCCTTCGTTCTTTGTGAAATGTTTGAATATAAGAGTTCTTCGTTTGTACTAATCAATTTCCTGGGAATTTTCTTCTTTTTTTCAAGATGATCCTGAATCTTCATTCTCAACGTTTGAGTAATTTTCGGTTCAGATGAGGGGGTTTGGAGAGAAAGTGTGGGGAGCTTCAGCATTTCAGATCTCGAACTCTGATGATATGAAGATTTTTGAGACTTTTTAATGAAAGAGATGGATGGAGAATTCGCTTGATGAGGTGTGTATATATGGGGGTAGAGACTTTCGGAGGAGTCGGTGGGCTTTGGAGAGGTGATTATTAAGGTGTCAAGGTGGTTGAACTCAGGATAATCTTTGGGAACCCAATTCATTAATATGTATGATGATAATTATTTTAGAGGGTTTTTTTTTATAATTTTGGTATTATAGAGTATATAGACATAATAAAATTTTTTAAATTTTGTAAGGGATTTCTGCAGATTGAACCAGGATCTATAAAAAAACAAACAAGAAATTAAATTCAAAAAATGATGAACAAATTCCTCATGAAAAAAAATAATTAAAAATATGATTTGATCTTTTTTAATTTTTGAAAAAAAATTTTTAATTTTTAATTGTTATTTGATGCAAATATTGAGAAAGCTCTATCTCTGATCTTTTCCTTCTTCATGATGACTTAAAAAACTTCTTTCTTTCGTTCCATCAGGTCTAACAATAATTTGTTCTTCATTATTTCTATTCGCTTCCCACCATCTGAACTTAGGATTAGCAATTTCTGCTTTGGCATCATTGATTCCCATTTGAATCATTTCGACCATTTGATCATGTTCAAACAAGACAGGTTGTCCAAGTATGTTGTCCATGCTCGGCAGTTGTGTTTCTGGTATAATAATATATTTATACTCAACATCTTTAAAATCAAAGAAAGCGTGAATCAAATCATCCATGATTGTTTTATAATTTTGAACAGCTTGATATCTTTGATACATATACCATCCTGTGTAATTAGTGTCGACAGTGATATTAGAGATATCACCGCCACCATAAGCATCTGGTAAAATAACTGTCATCACAATATCTTTTTGATCAAACCCTAATTCAGTACATCTTCTTACTGCACTATGTATGTTCAGATTCAATAATACACCTCCATCAACATAAATTGAATTGTCTTGTAAGCGATAAGGAAAGAAAAAAGGTATTGAGGCTGAATCTACTACCAAATTTGTAATATTTTCTTTAGTCCAATCCTGATCTAAATCATACACCACAGGATGTAATTGAGCATAATCTGTAATACCTATTGATATCTTTCTTTTGACTTCCTTATTCTCCATAAAATTTGCTAAATATTTCTTTGCAGGGGAATTATCTAAAAGACTTGGCTTGTCAAAGAAAGCTCGAATCACTGATAAATAGGTGCCATCCCAAGGCACATACACTTGATCACGAGTCAGATTAGTCCAAAGAGCAATCAGTTCTGATGCCATTTGTTGCTCCTCTCCTTTAGAATAGGTTGAGACATATAACCCATTTATTGCACCCACTGATACACCAGATATTACATCATATTGCACCTCCTCCGCAGGAAGATTTGCTATCAAACCTGCTATCACTCCAGCCTGCCAAGAACCTGCATCTCCACCACCTTGCAATGCAAGAGCTCTACATTTGTTGGATGATTGGGCTGAACCCAGTATGAATAATAAGGGCAGGAAGAATAGAATGATCATAAAATTTTTTCTCATAGATAATTTCAAATTTTAAAAATGAAAGATTTACAAAAATATGGAAATCGATAAATATATATTTTTGTTTTTTTCAGATTTTTAAACAATTTGATTTTTAAAAAAGTTGTAATTTTTCCAAATCTAAAATTTTTAATGTTTTCGCCATAAAAATAGGACATTTTAAATAAATAAAAAAAAAAAATTTAATTAATATTTTAACATTTAAAAAAAAAACACATAAAAGTCTCAATATGAGCCTCTTATTAACACTCACCTTTTATTTTTTTATCATCTCCACTGCTGGAGATAATATTACAATCTATTCAGTTGGTGTCCTAATTGAACCCCCTATGATTTCACTTTCAGATCCTTCTTCTTTCAACCCAAATCAAATCCAAAACTCCGACTTTTGTGGGATACTTATAGACCTATTCGATTATATGGCTACTCAGCTCAACTTTTCATATACTCTCACCTTGCTCCCTTCCAAATACAATCTCACAACCCAAATAGTCTTATTTTCCCCTTCAGATTATAATTTTGATAAAGGTTTCGACCCGGTTTATTATTATTTGAAGAATGTGACCAATGATTATGTGGAAACTGATGATGTGATTAAAGAAAGCTACTATATATTTTACCCGAGCTTATTGGCTACACTTATTCAAAGAGTAATTTGGGAACTGTTTTTCATCCTTTTCATAGTGATCATTCCTTGGATTTTGGTAAATGCACAGATTTATTATTTCTTCGATTATAACAAATTTCGACATTTGACCTTCTACAAAGGATTTTGTAAAGCCTTATCATCGATTTTTATTAGGGACGCTGAAACGAAATGTGGAAAAATCTATTCAATCTACTTTCTGGGGGCGAGTTCAGTAGTTTCTATGTTGATTTTGGCTGATTTCATCTATACGATCGCCAATATGTTGTTGGTTTATGATATTGGAAACTCATATGATTTTCTCAACAACCAGTCGAATGTTTGTCTATATTCAGAAGACATTTTCCAAATCAATGCCTTAGAACTGATGGCTCAAGTTAGCATTGTTATTACTACAAATATAGGTGATTGTTTCTCTATGATAGAAAACCTGACTGTGGAGGCCTTATTGATAAGTGAATTTTTTATCAAAAGTTTCTTCAAATCCAATGGGAATTATAATAACATTTTCCGATATTACATCAAAGAGAATTCCTTTAAATCCTATTCATTTCTCATTAGAAATGATGTGAATATGACCTTGCTCAGTAATGTATTAACTAATTACTTTATATAAAACATTCTTTGAATTTAGCTTAATGATATAATAGATATCGTAAGTAATTCCCAAATCATACAAAATGTAGAAACCAAATATCTAGTTGATGTCATCTATAATAATTTAGACCCTACTTCGATCCTTATGGGATCTCCCATTCTTGTCCTTTCAAGTTTTACAGTAACCAGCCTCTTTATTCTAGCCTTTCTCATCATTTCAATTCGAAGACAATGGAATAAAATAAAACAAAAAGTAGAAAACAAACCAGTTTCAACCAAAAAACCAAAAGATGGCAAATCGATTAGTAATAATTCGAGAAAAAGCGGAAATTCTAATAACGACCAAAATGCCAATAACAACCAGAATTTGAATTTCGACTTCATAAATTCAATGACTTATCAGAAAATCAAAGCCGAACTCTCTAAGAAAAAAAACAATATTAACATCATTATTGAGGGAAATGACCAAATTTTAAATAGCGAATTGAGAAAATTAAACAATAATCAAAATAACTTGAACTCTGAAAATAATCATCCAGAGAAAAATTATGAAAATAAAGAAAAAATGAGACAAAGTTTATCATTGAGCGGACCAATTTTGATTCATGAAGGACATTTCGAAAATCCAGAAAGAACTGCTAGGGAAGCCAACGTGATAAACCAATTTTTTGAAAAAGAGATGAGTTCGGTCGAAAGAATGAGTTCTATTAAAAGCGCAAGCGGCTTACCTTCGGTTTTCGAAAATGAAGAAGAATATAAGTCAAATAATATAGAATAAATGAATTTTGTTTATTTAAATGTTAGATTTTTTCTTTATTTTGTAAAAAGAAAATTGAATGAATAACGAATTTCTAAAAAAGGATTATTTTGTAAAGAGAAAATTGTAGAAATAGGAAATTTGTTTTCTTTAAATTTATTTTTTTGAAAGAAAAAAATTGAAAAATAACATATTTCTAAAAAAACATTATTTTGCTAAAAAGAAAATTAAAAAAAAATATTAATGAATTAAAAAAAATCGCTCAAAATACGAGCTCATCATTTTTTCATATAACTCGAAAAATTTGCAACCAAATTTAAATTTCAAATTCAAAATCTCGCAACTCGCTGAAAAATGTGCGACTCATCCACTTCTAACTTATCCTCTCGTCTTTTCCTCGAAAAACGAGATAAATTCCGGTCCCAAATCCGGAAAGACCGCAACGATCAGCTTTTTTCACAATTCCGTACAAAATTTCTGCCGCCATCTAAGAAATTCCTTTGCACTACCATCACTTCTCTTTTTTCTTCAGAGGAACTTACTTCCCTTTGTAATCAATTTCTCTTCTCTTATGAGCAAAAAGATGCTTCCCTTATAATTTCCAGTTTAATCGCCTTGAAGGACTTTCTGATGATAACCGAATTGTCTTCAGAATCAAAACAGTTCAGCCATTATGGTGTGAATATCCCTCTGAATGAGATCCTTTCAAATCAAATAGACACAAGTGTTTGCCCGGAAATAATGGAATCAGCTTTATATATTTACGTGATTGCAATGAATCCTGAGAAACAGGATAATAATGAAAGCTTGATTTCTTTAGAATTGGTTGCCAATTTGTTGCATCTGTTGACGAATCATCAGATGGATGAGAAGTTATTCCTAATTTTTGAGGCTTTGGCTGCTTCTTGTGTCAATGATTACTTCCGAGACTTTATAATTAAAGGAGATATTGTGAAGAAAATCTTGGATGTGTTGATGGGAGAATTATGGATGACTGATGTCATGTTATTAGAGTCGATAATTGGTTTGATAAGATGTTTATATATAGTGAAGCCAGGACCTGTTTATGATGAAATGAAATATTTAACAGAACCGATGTTGGTTTTGATGATCGCGATTAGAAACAAAAACGTCGTGGTTGATATAATGTTCATTCTTGCGAATTTGTCTATTGGGAATCATGAATATTTCGTGAAGGAATGTTTTCAAAATGATGAAATTCCAAACAAAATCTTAGATTTTCTCAGGGATCCTGATGAAAATATCGTGGAAGCGGCTATTGATCTAGTGGCAGCATTGACATTTGGTGGATTTGAGGAAACTTATCAATTATATGAGAGAGGCATTATCCCTGAAATAATGAAAATGATTGAGAAAAGGATTGAAAATGGTGATATTATGAACAAAGCGCTTATTATAATGGGGAATTTCTTTGATGGGGAGGCAAGACATGTGGAGATTGGGTTAAAAATTTCCGGGTTTTTCGAAAAGTTGTTGAAAGCCAATGATTATGATTATGCAACTCAAACTCAAATTGTTAATTGTTTGATAAATGCTACTTATGTTGCTACAAATGAACAAAGAAATGAATTGATGAGACTTGGTCTTTTGAACAAAATTTTAGAAATATTGATCAGAAGTGAAAATGAAGGAGATTTTGTGATGACTGTGTTGCTGGGATTAGAAAATATCTTAAAAGATGAGAAAATCGATCAAAGCGGAAAAATAAAAGAGAAATTGGAATGTTTATTAAGTCATTATAATGAAAATGTGGCGTTGATTGCTTCGAAAATGATCAGCGAGTATTTCTAATTAAGTTTTAACTAAAACAGAGTTTAAATTTTATGGAATTTTTTTTTTTTTAGTTTAAATTTTCTGGAATTATATGATATAAAGTTTATTTTTGGTTTCATAAAACTGAAGAAAAATCTAGCCATTTTCTTTATTTCTTCTTATAAAAAAATAAAACATGAACAATTAAAATTAAGCTTTAACTAAAAAAGTTTAAATTTTCTGGAATTATATGATATAAACTATAAAGTTTATTTTTGTTTTCATAAAACTAAAAAAAAAATCTAGCCATTTTCTTTATTTCTTCTTCTATAAAAAAAATAAAATAAAATAAAACAAAATTAAAATTCAAAGACTTGTAAATTTGATGCTGCGTTGGAAATATTCAAAGCGTTTTGCTTCTTCTTTTCAATAATATCTACGGCCACTTCTCTGAATTTATTAGGATCTATCATTTCTTTGTTGTTATCACCAAGATCTTCATGAGTCAATTGAATTGGTTGCTAAAGAAACAAAAATTATAAAGCAACTATTTTTGTTATTTATTTTTACGTTGACTTTATTTTTGATATACTCTTTTATAGGAAGTTCATTCAAAAGCAATGCTTCTGCAATCTTCGAGCCTTTAGTCGACTGCAATTTATATAGAATTAGATTGTTCATTAAAGATTCCAGTTCAGCTAAAAATATAATAAATAAAACAAAATGAAAACTAAAGAAATTATTTAAAAAATTAATGGTCTTTTTATACTAAATGCAAAATGAATGAATATGAGAATATTTTTAAAAAATAGAAATTTTCTAATTATAAATAACAAATTACCAAAATATTGATCAATGTTGTTTTCATTTAAAGCAATGGTGAATTCTTCCGGAGGATGATTTTTACTTCTGTTTTCATTGAAAACAGAGATTGTCAGTTTATTATAAACCAGCTTTATAAAAAATGCCAATTAAAATCTCAATGTAGAAAAATTATTTACTGAAAAACTTTCCTGGATTTCACTCAAATTCTTCTGCAAATCATTGAGAAGAACCTCTTTCTTCTCTATTATTTGATTGATCCTTTTTTTCTGTTTCTCGTCATCAGGAGTCCCGTTAATAATTCTTATCATATCTTCATTTTTCACCTTTTTAAAATTTTTATTGAGGATTTTCATTAAAAAAAACCTTCTGTGAATTAATTTCTTCCTTTAATTTGAAATTTTCTTCCTCCAAATTATCAATATCTTGAGTCAAAATGTCAACATAAGCATATAAAGAAAAGTTCTGTTCTTGAGATTTAATGAAAGTGTTGGTGATCTCCTCAATATCTGTGATGCCACTGCCTTCCTTTATTTGATTAAACGCCTCATCAATTATCTTCATATTTTTTTGATATTGATCGATCACCTTGACTTTTTCTTTATTATTCTGCACATTCATTTTATAAAGTTCAAATAAAAATTTAAAGAATAAAAAACCAAGATGATTTTTTGCAGTCTCCTTTTCAAAAGTGTATGGGTATCAAAATTTTCAATTTTATCTTTCGGTTTGGCTGCTGTTTTATTCAACATCTCCTTAATTCTCCTTTCATCTTTGATCTGTTTCTGCAAATCATCAAATTTTTCATTGTAATTCGATTTTTCCTCTTCATTTTTCTTCTTCAACAAATGGATTTGATATTGAGTGTCAATGGTCTTGTTCTTCCTCATGCTGATAACTTTATCCATGCCTTCGCTTTCCTTAACTTTGTCTCTCAATTGATCAGCAACATTTTGATGAATATGCAAGAAGTTCGTTCGGTCTCTTCTTAAAACATCTATTTCTCCCTGAAGCAGCTTGTTTTGTGCTAATGTTTCATTAAATTTGATGATCGTTTGATCTAAATTATTTTCAAGATTCTTTATCGTTGATAGGATTTTCTTAAATTCTGTAGTTCTTGTTTCCTTTTGGACTTTGGCAACTGTTTCCTTCTTCTCTTTCAATTCTTTGTTCAACATGCCGAAGGTCTCGTCCATTCCAAAAAGTCGGCTTTGAAAAAATAAAATAGTTCGTTACATTTTATTTAATAGGAAAATGGGGATACCGTTTTTCTTGTTCTAATTTCCTGGTATAGTGGTCAACTTCACGTTGCAACTTATAGATGATAGGCTCACTGAGAACACTCATGTTTTTCATGTTGATGGAATTATTTTGAAAGGAGGTTAGTTGAGACATTGTTTTTTCGGGATTTGTTTTTATTAATATGTGTCTTTGTTTAATTTTGGGAATAAAACGAAAAAATTACGAGATTTTTTTGTTTTTAAATATTTATTATGCTTTCTAGCAGTTTTTCTACTTTTTCTTCAAAAAAAATGTAAATTTATTTTATAATGAAGAAGGACAGTTTCTTTATTTTTTTAAACCAATATCCTCATTTTGAGATTCAGAAAAAAAAATATTGTTTTTTGTTTTTGTTTCCATTTATTTCGTTTTATGAGGTCCTTATGCTTTTTTATTTGATAAAAGCTAAAATCTCCTCTTTAATTTTGAATTTGCTTGTTCACAGCCTCAGCTTTCTCCACAAATGTCTGAATAACCTCTTCATTTTTTACTCGTTAGAAAAAATCAAACATTTATTAGTAGATACTCTCGATCTCCTGTTCGTTTAAATTTGCTGTGAAGGCTTTCTTTTCAACACCAAACTCTTTGAAAGTTTTAAAATTTCAGAATTTTTTTTTCTTTTAATTACTATATCTCGCAATCACGTAAGGGTCAGCACCTTCGCATTCTCTCACTATAAAAGGAAATTCTGGGTTTTTTTCCTTTAATTTTAGATAATTATTGGTGATGAAATTCCTAAAGGCAAAAGAAATTTCAGGGAAAATAATAAAAATTAATGCACAAAACCTCATTCCTGAAGAGCGGTCATTGGTTTGGCATAATATAAAACGCAATTCTCTCAGGTTTTTAGTGATTAAGGAAGTCCAACTCATATGTTTTATTTAAGCTTTTTTTATGATGGAATTTGTTTTTGGATTAAAAAAAAAATATTTAAAACAATAAATTAATAATTTTTTATGTATTGAAATTTACAAGACAGCATTGCTGTTTTTGAACGTATATTTGGTAAAAAAATTTATAAATTTTATATTTTGGAGAAAAAATTTTAACAAAGTATAGGTAAAAATCAAAAACAAATATGGAATCCGAGTTTCAAGGACCTCCAAAACTTATTCTTATAAAAATCAATCCGCATCCTAATGACAATGACCAACCGATGACGGAATGCTGTGATGTTAATTTTTCGAAGGATGCATTTAAAGAAAAAGAAATCAATAATGCATTTAAAGAAAAAGAAATCAATATTATAAATTCATTTGACTTAGAAATTCCAACAAAAAAGGACAAATCAAAAGATGAAAGGCATAAATCCTTTAACTCACTATCAGAAACGATCTCTTCGGTGTCAATTTCATTTTTAAAATTTGTGTTCACAAAGATTTTCAGCATTCATATATTTGTCATGCTTTTAACTATATGCCAGATGTCAATACAAGATTATGTAAATCAATTCTGTTGGTTCCAAAATGCTTGCAATTGCTATGGCAATCTTGAAATCAAAATATATTCTTCTCTGATTTACATTTTATTATTTTTTAATCTCCTTTGTTTCACTTATTATATAACCGGACTGGAAATAATATTTAGGACATCTCCCACTCGAATTATAATAAAATATGTATATTACTTTACAAATTTTTTCATAGCTTTTGTTTATTTGGTAGCTGTCAATGAAAGTGATATGGTGACTTTTCCAATAATTTTAATCAATTTTTCCATAGGCATGATTTTTCAAATAAAATTTTTATTTGATAAAAATTTT
>Ga0302186_10001826_pt1 | contig 17072 bp, 10 predicted proteins | sample II_Bog_E1_2_FD_198782 | JGI IMG/M metagenome (GOLD analysis project Ga0302186, IMG submission 198782) | Peat permafrost microbial communities from Stordalen Mire near Abisko, Sweden - II_Bog_E1_1 | ecosystem: Environmental > Terrestrial > Soil > Wetlands > Peat | place: Sweden: Abisko... | reverse complement strand
AACCTTAATATTTTATTCAAGGATTTGAGTTAACATATAAAAATAATATAGATCTGCGATTCACCCATCATAATCTATCGGCAAGGAAGTAATGGTATTCAAATTTGACTAAAGAATTAAGAATAATATTTTTTGTTCATCTGTATGATAAATAATTCTACCTAATTATATCAACATCATCAACATGATTTTTCAACAATAAAAAAAACGGTGAGTATAATCACCTTTAATATGAACAAATAGCACAATTTGGCTAAAGGCTTTTCCTTAAGACTGAATTTTAAATATTCTCTCTTCCATATGTCTGTCAATTTAACCAAAATTTAAATAATTTTGTCTATATTATTTTTCAAGCCCACTGCAATGCTGAAATTTCAGAAGAACGTGCCAATCAAGGAAACCTACAATTATTTAGCCAAATTTCCTAGATTTTCATTAATTGAAAAGATCTCCCCTAAATTCTTTCCAACCTCAAATGAAGCTTCTGCTGCCATTGCTACCATCATCAAAGAGGAAATCATTAGGAAGAATTCTAAGGGATAAACATGTGTTCTTGGCTTGGCAACTGGCAGTAGTCCTCTGGGTGTCTACCGATAGTTAATTAGAATGTATAGAGATGGTGAAGTAAGTTTTAAAAATGTGGTCACCTTCAACTTGGACGAATACTACCCAATTTTAAAGAATGACAAGGAGTCTTATAACTACTATATGAATTATCATCTTTTTGACCACATTGACATACCTCGTTAAAATATCAACATCCCTAACGGAGAAATTGATAGAGCTAATGTGACTCAATTCTGTGCTGATTATTAGAAAAAAATTAAATTTTATGGAGGAATTGATATCCAGATATTAGGAATTGGAAGAACAGGTCACATAGGATTCAATGAACCACCTTCACCAATCAAAAGTATAACCAGGCTTGTTTATCTTCACAGATTAACGAGGAAAGATGCAGCATCTAGTTTTGGAGGAATAGAGAAAGTTCCAAAATGTGCTTTAACAATGGGAATCGATACAATTAAAAAAGCAAAAAAAATTATCATAATGGCTTGGTCTGAAAGCAAAGCCTATATTGTCAAAAGAAGTCTTGAAGGATCCCTGTCAAACGATATCCCTTCAACCTTTTTGCATGAACATTCAGATGCTACTTTTTTCCTTGATAAAGCTGCAGGGGAACATTTGACACGCTTTAAGACTCCTTGGATAATAAAGGGTGATGCTGAAGATCCAATTGTACCAAAGACATCTTATTGGGTGCTAAATAGTGTGACTTGGCTATCATAAAAACTTGATAAGCCCCTACTTCGGTTGACGTATGACGATTATGAGGACCACAATCTTGCCTAGTTAGTTGTAGAATGCGCTAATGGAAGTGTGGAAGATCTCAATCTCTATGTTTACAAAAAAATTATATCAAGAATTACAGGCTGGCCACTCGGCAGTAGACCACTAGAATCATAGCAAGTTGATATGACATCAATTGCTAAAAAAGTAACTAAAAAGGAAAGGGTTTTGGTATTTTCCCCTCACCCAGATGATGATGTCATCTCAATGGGAGGAACTCTCAAAAAATTACAATAGCAAGGGCATTAAGTTCATGTTGCCTATATGACTTCAGGCGCCAATGGTGTACCCGATTACTAAGCTAAAAAATATCTGTATTTTTTGAAAGATTTTTCAAATAACTATTTTTGGAAGATGCCTAAATTTGCAGACAGTGGAAAATTTATATGCGAATATAATCGAATTATAGAATAGGCAGAAGAGATGTTCTAAAAAAATTTATAAGAAAAATATACTAAAACAGAATTTAATCATGTGGTCAAAAAGTTTATCAGAAGTAGTTAAGCCAAAGTCTCAATAGGTGCTCTTGGCCTAAAAGCCACGCAAGCTTATTGCTTAGATCTACCTTTTTATGGAACTCACAAAAAGGCTAAAAATCAAGTGAGTGAAGTGGACTACGAAAAAATAAAAAGTCTGCTAAGATTAATTGAGCCTACAGCCATTTATGCAGCTGGTAATATTTTGTTTACTCAGGTGACTTAACTGATCCTCATGGAACTCACAGAAAATGTTTGTAGATCATTCTTCATCTATATGATATAGAACAGTAAGAAATTAAAACAGTTCCCAATTACAAACCTCTCTTCCCAGCAGAGGATAAATTCTTCCTTTACAGAGGAGCATGGGAGGAATGGAGTATTGCCATGGCTCGTGTCATAGTCCCATTGTCTCCAAAGGATGTTGAAGATAAAATGAGTTCCATCTTTAAACATCAATCCCAAAAAGATGGAGCCATGTACCTTGGAGATGACAAGAGATAATTTTGGGAGAGAGCTCGAGACAGAAACAGAAATACGGCTTAAATTTTAAATAAACTTGGATTCTCTGACTATTAAGCATGTGAATGCTTTGTTAACTTACACGATCTCAAAAACTATGATGAAATCTGATAATAGGGTATATTGCAAGATTAATTGTAATATTTAAATTAAAGCATTTAAAATATCAATAATTGGTGTTGAACATTATTTATAAGCTTCTATATTATTCATTTCCATCATTAGATTCTTCAAAAGTTTAATAAATCTCTTTGGGCGCTTTTCCTACTCATCTTTTAATTTGTTTTTAATTTATAGGCTGGGTCATATGATTATTTTAATTTTCAAATTGTTTGATAGAAATCTTTTATTAATTTAAATTTAAAGACGAACATAATGCCCACAGTCATGTTAGTATGTTGGTGGATTATGACTGGGAAAACTTTAACAATTGGGATTTTTTTGGTATTGTTTGATTGATGAAATAGTCGAAAAGTCAATTGTAAAGCATAAGATTATACTTCGCTTCCACTTAAAATCAAACTAATCTTAATCGTCCGTTCGTCCTATTTGTAGTTATGTTAGTACGAAAGGCAATTTCCCTTGTACAAATTGCAATTTATTTGTACAGAATACTGTAGAAAATTTTTCGGAGCATTTATTCTTGGAAAATGGACAGGTTGATAAGCTAAGAAAATAGATTTCAAACTATAAACTATAGTTTAATTCAAGTTAAATAGTTTCTTCTTCATCTTAAATGTATTGAAGTGTTATTTATGATCTATATTCCATCATTGCTCTATTCGATAATATTTTATCTAGGGTAAAAATAAAATATGTATTTCCGAGTAATTTTTATGCTTGATTGCCTTGTTTATCCTCGAAAAGATATCCTGTTGATAGTTCATTTTTATTATTATACTGGTGTCCCTCCATCATTAATTCTTCTTTTTTGGAATATTGCCATGCAAATATCACTTGACGAGATGGGATTCCAAATCTCAGCCAACCTGCTTCACGACTACGTTCTCTAAAAATAGCAATCTCTCATATAGCTTCAGCAGCAGTTTGCTCATGAATTTGTCATTCAGAAGGAAACTGATCTGCACATGTGGCTCATGGACTATATCAAAAAAATTAATGTAAATGTCACTCATCTTTGTGATGGAGTTAAAGATTATCTTGAATAAATACGTCTTCCTTTTCTTTTTTCCTTCTTTTAGAAGTGTATTGATATGCAGTCACAATCTTGTAAATATCTCATTCAAGCACTCACAGAACGGATCAATAAGAAAATCGATTTTACTGTAGATCCCCCAATCATACAATCCAAATTCAGTACAGTAGAAGCAACATAAAAATAAGAATCCTCCAGTGAGGACAAACGACGAATAAGTAGGCAAGCAGGCAAGGATTTGTAGAGTCTTGACTACTTTTTAAATCTGCTGAGCTATGAAGACAATAAAAATTACGAGGAATATCGATCACACTGCGATAAATTGTTGATACAGCGACAATTAGTTGAAAACATAAAGCCGTCGCAGGCCAGTAGATAGATTATATAAACTGCAAACATGATCCAAGATGTAATGAATAGCACAGACAAACTATTTAAGGAATCATATCTACTTAAATACATGTAATTCAAAACGTTTTTGAGTAATATTCCTGAACCTTAGACCCTTCAAACTTTATTCCGTGATGAAATGGGAAAGGCTACTCGTGATAAATTTCGTTAAGGAATTACTAGAACTCTTAAAAACATGGTCCGTGCCAATCATTAACATCAGCTGCGTAAATTAATTGCAACTGCTTCCCAAACTGAGGAAAGCAGAAACAAAATCCAGGATAAATGGCAAAACTTACTTGTAATTGAAAAAAAGAACAATTAAAAATTGACTTTGTAGCTTCAAAAATTAAAGAAAAACTCTTCAAATTCGCAAGATGATCACTCATAAATCCTTCATAGATTGTAAGAAGAACAAAGTGTGAGAAAAGAACTTTAAAGCAAGTATCAAATACTTTAAACGATGTATAACTAAAAATGCAATTAAATGCGCAATTAATAGCCAAAATTAATTATACAAAAATAGAAAGTGTCAACATTGTTAATTAGAGCATAGAAATCATTCAAAAATTAAAAAATAGAAAGAAAATTTATGGACAGTTATGGAACTCAAACTAAAGAGATATTCACACAATTGGAGGCTTTTTGCCAAACAGACATGGATTTTTACTATTATTTTTAGTGTTCCAAAATTTCTGATTTACAGCATAGATGTGGTGAATTAGAACGTTTGCTACGACAAAAAGAGTATATCATCGAGGAAATGCGGGCCATTAAGACATTTCGTGATAATTTTAAATCTAAAACGGAAATATACTCAACTGTGGTCAAAAGCCATAAGGTTATCTCTATAGCCAAATCACTTAGGTACTTGCAAGAAGATGAGGAGATATATGATGAAAAGTAGGAAGAGAAAAAAGAAAAAAATTCAATTGAAAGAATGGAAAGAACTATCCTTAAAAAATAAGTTACATTTGAATAAACTCCTATATAAAATATCATAACGAAAGAACAACTTGCTCTCCGAAATGTATAAATTATGTAATTTAGAAAAATCAGAAGAAAACAGAAATGATAAAAAATAAGCCTTATTTTGCATTTAACGATAAGATTGAGGAAGAATAAACACAGGATATTCTTAAAAAAAGATCATAATACGAGCGGGTACATTAAATTTCTCTGAGGTCAATTCTTAAATATGGCAGCCAAAGTTTCAAGATAGATTTCGCTGTGCAAACAGACTTTCTTCAAGGTGATTCAATAATAATCTCAGATTCTCAGATTAATAGCGAAAAAAACAATAATCTTGAAAAAACGAATAAAGACTAAAATAATAAAATCCAAGAGACAATAACAAACAAAAAGAATATTCGCATTAGCCAGACTTCACAAATCTCAAAATCCATCCGTGAAAGAATAAAGCCCAATTCAAAAAAATAAAGAAAAAGCAATTTTATCAGCTTTTAAGGTCTCAATAACTAAAAGTCAGAAAATGCGGCATCACTGATACCTCGAGTAAGCGATTTTGCCTCACCTGCTCTTAACAAGATAATTTCTTAAAAAGCGAAGCCTCTTCAGAGAATAAGCAAGAGACATTAAAATAAGAGCAATATTAATATTGTTAAAAACGAGGTTTTGCCTCTAACAAATTAAGTTTTACATGTGAACAACTCATTAAATTTCAGTTTATTTGAACCTCTCGGTAACACAACTCAACCCTCCTTCGGAAAGCCAGCATTAATTAAAAATAATCGAACCGATCAAAATAATATGGGTAGAAATGTAAAAAAAATTCTTTGATTCTATTGATAAGTGTTTCGCCCGATATATAGTAAATAATCAATACATCACTTCTTTCAATATTTTAAACAAAACAGTCTTGTTTTAAACTATTCTTTATTTTTGAATTTGTATCCTCTTTCAAGTTTTATAACATGTAAAAGAGCTGAAATATGAAGACATAATTTTCTAAATTCATCGTCAGTTGTTGGACGTCATCTGATATCATATAAATGTAAATATTACATCATTGCTATTAATCTTAATGTTGAAAATATTAATAGAAGAATTATGTTAGAAAACATGCAATAGAAAAAGTTATAAAACATCACTCTAACTGAGGTTTCAAAGTGCTATCCCTCATTAACTTGTAGAACACCACTCCTGCAGTCAATGCTATCTTTTTACAGTGACTCCAATGCTTTTTAGTCACGTAACCTGCTAATAAACCCATTACCAAAGCGTATATGAAGATAAGCGTCTTCATATGGTTGACGGTAACCCGCTTGTCCTTGTGGCCCTCTAAAGTATCGAGGGGACAGTCCATGGAGACTGTGGGGCGGGTCTAAGCCTAACTTTTCTCATCCCAATCGGATTAATCTGATGAACTCATTAATTATTACTGTTATCAGTAATTACTAAAATATAAGTATAAGCCAAATTCAATAAACTCCATTGTGTTTAGCTTTTACTCAATTTGTCATTTTGTTGATTAGTGGATGGGCTCTAATATTGTGAAGATAAAAAATAGAAGCGCTGTCATTTTTTAAATTAAAATAAATTATGGATGTTGATAATTAAGATCATTTAAAGATGATTTATGTCCTGATTAAAATAATGGCATTTTGTTTGAAATGCATAGTCCATATAAGATCAAAACATTTCGGCTGCCTTTTTCTTTTCAATAACATTGACGATAGCCAAGTACATACCGCTGAGAACAATGATAAAGATGATGCTCATGATCCATAAAGTTTTTTTCTTATTTGTTTAGTTTTTAATTTTGGTCTCCAAAAGAAGTCTTGCTTCCTCTTCTTTATTTTTTCTCTTTTCTTCAATTCTTAACCTTTCCTCTTCTTCTCGTTGTTTTATTTTTTCTTCATTTTTCTCCTTCTTTCGCAAAGTCTTTTATTCCTGTCTTTTCTTTTATGATTATATTTCATTTAATCTATTCTTTTCAGTAATAATCTTAATTGCCTCTACATTCTGTCCCTTTTTATTCTTTATAGTAACATCGATGCCAAAACGTGAACCAATGGTTTATAATTTTTGAGTGACTGTCTGATAGTCTCGAAGGCAGGCTTCGTGAAGAGCCGTATTACCCTCTTTATTTTGTGCGTTAATAAAAAACTGTTTTTCAATAGGATTGATGATAAAATCCTCTTCCAATTTTTCGAGAATAGCAACAACAAAATCTCCCTTATTATGCTTAACTGCCAAAATTAAGCAAGTATTGTCTTCCTAATCAGTAATAGTGTACCTTATTCCCACATGCTTGATTAAAAAAAAGAAATTTTCTGATTGGCCAGCTTCAATTGCAAGATTCAAAAAGGTTCCATATTGACTTATTCTTTCATTAATATCGAAAATATTCGTAGTGAGTTTCTTAATAATTTCACCATGCGTTTGGTTGCGAATAGCAGTGTGTAAGACAGTTTCTCCTTGCATATTTTTTTTACGAGCATTAACTTTCAACTATAAAAGTCTGTTTACTAAATGCACGTCATTGAGACGAACGGCCATTTCTAGCGGATATTCACCATCTTTAGTCGTTTGCTCGAGATTGACGCCTATTTGAGAGATTATAACTTCAAACGTGTCAATATCAGAGTTTTCAATGGCCATATGAAGCAGAGCCTTTCCACTTTTAGGATCAACCTCATTAATATTGACAGTCTACTGTTGTAAGACATTAGCTAATTTTTAGCTTTCCCCCTTTTTGACCAGTTTAGTTAAAGTTGCAAATTTGCTCATAGTTAATAGTTTTTTATAATATAACTATGATATACGAGCTAATAGAATATGGCCTTCTCATAACGATATGCGTCTATTTGGTCAATTACTATTCTAGCAAGCAGGTATCAATGCATGTGAAAGTTTGGTCTGTAATAACTTGGGTCCTCAACTTCGGTCTGGCCCTCCTAGTCCCTGAGGACGTATATCAAACGCTAAAAGGACAAGCCGACTAATCAAAAAATAAGTAGTTGGGCTTTCAGTATCTTATTCTCTATTGGTCAGTATATTTGCTGACCTGGACCATAATTCCTGTTTTGCAGGAATGGTAAGACGCTGGAGACATTGAAAGCAACAATCGCCTTAAAAGGAGTCTCAAATCTAACGGCATTTTTTACTTAGTATTAATCATCGGGGCTGTAGTAGTTCTTATGCTGCTAATTTTTCTCGATGCTGGCGGAGAAATGGGGTTGATTACATTCTTAAAATGTCTCGCTACAATGTGGGGCATGTTGTTGCTGATGGGACTGATGGGATATTCGCTTGTATAAGTGCCTAAGACTATGTGGAGAAATGCAGACTCGAGTCAATATTTAGCGTATTTGTATCATCGTATAGTCGAGATGGAAGTAGAGATTGACTAAAGCAAGGCATAGTTTCGAAACGTTGCGGGCTATATCCAATACGTTCGTAAGAATACAACAGATGAGAAGATTCTTAACTACTGTAGTATTTCATAGGAAATGATACCAGCTAATCTTAAATGTGCTATCAAGGCGAACTATGAAACTGTTCTTAAAGCCACTGATTATCTTACAAGTTATCCCATTTCCCTATAAAATTCCATCGAACACAATCGTCTTATGAAGAGAGCTATTGCAAGATGCCGTAGATAATAAAAAGCTCTGATAGACTATGTGAAACAAGCTATATTCTATGAAGATGTGCAATAAGCTATATAAAAAGATATTCCTTTAAAATCATTAATTAAAAAAACGAGTCGACTCCAATAATTTTGGTATTGTAAAGCCAGGAAAATGTTCAATAAAATCGTATCAGTCATCATTGGGTTATGTTCTTTGCTACTTTTGATCAGTGAGACGCAAGTATTTTTAACTAATAAATCTTCATTGCTTGCATATTTGTTATGCTTTGATAGTTTGCAAATCATCAGAGTGTTGGTGTTCATTGTAATAGCCTTTATCATATACATGGCAAACTACGCTCTTTTCCGCTTAAAATTGGCTAATCTCTATGGGCTATACTACAAGGAATCGGATGGAGCTTCTCTTATGTTTGCAACAGTCAACTTTTCGAGGATAGGAGTCGCAATTGTGCTTAATTTTTTCGATATGATAAAGATGGAGAATAGTATATATGCTACAGTAATGCAGGCACCATCTATGGGCCTGCTGGGTGAGTGGGTTATTAAAGGACTGCCTGGAGTGCTGTGGCTGATAGTTTTATGCCACTATTTCAACATATGGGGTTGGATTGCTAGCAAATTGGGAGTTGAGGACAGTTACTCTTTTTCATCACACTAAATGTCTGCCAATAAACGAAATAAGATTTCTCCTCTGAGAGTGCAACAAAAAAGACAATAATTGGAAAGCAATCACTCCAGAGCTATTTTGCAATTTTAAGAGATCGAAAACGATTGATTTATATTACAGTTATTCTCAAAGATAAGTATATTGTATTGTTGCCTCCATATTGAGCTCACTGAGTATATGATATACTCATTGATATTTAAGAGTGATTTTACCAATTTATTATTGAATTAGTATTAAAACATAACTCTAATCAGTTATAGTTAGACCGCAGCTGACTCTGCCTACCATGAAGCTTGGAAACTTCATTGCTCCCCTCCCTATAGTTTTTGCACACTTTGTTCAAAGTTTTCATTCCCAACTTAATTTCCTCCTTCGAGTATTTCATCAATTATTCAGGTTTTAGCCTTGGATTTACACTAATCCTGCTGCGCTGTATGCTTAAAATTTGTGAATGATTAATAGGCGATCTGGATCTATCTTGATTTCCATAGTTGTTGGATCGACACATTTCATTCTCTTCTCCCCTGATGTCCAACATACAAGAAACTGCTAAAGACCGTGACAACTCTTCCATTTGATCGTGCCGCTTTTGACGAGTTTGTGATGTAAGCTGCCTATTTTCCTCTCTCATTCTGAAAATCTGTTTTTCATGCTAAATCTCCATCCGTTCGATTTAGTTATTTTTTTCTTTTAGTTCCTCTTTTAATTTACGAACCTCCTCCTTACGTTGTGCCGATAGCTATTCGTATTTTCTTCTCTAACTATCCAACAACTCTGTTAATTCTTAATTTTTAAGAGTGAGGATGAGGACTTGCTGACGGTTGAACTATCCCTCCTGAATTCCATCGAGAAGTAAAGCGTTCGTACTCTTCAATAGTTAATTCTGTCGATTAAGTTAAGAATTCTGATCAGCTAGTAATTCTAATTTATTTTGACAGAGCAACTGACCAATATCGGCAGACATTCAATTTATAACAGTCATTATAGAAAGAACCATTGAAAATAAATGTAAAATAATTGAGAATATCGATATCTATGTATCTAAATTAATTTATTAGAAAAATTACATGACATAGGACTTTAATTTTTGTATTCAATAATCTGATCAGATATTTAAATTAATTCTTTGAATCAATAGCTGATAAGAAAAGCTTTATCTACAATATAGCAATACTAATTTGGATAATTGAGTTAATATGTGATTTAATCAAAGCATCAGATGTACTGTTTGCTAGTCAGGTAGTTCTGCAAACTGTAATATTGATACACACCAGCAGCCACCACTATTGCGATCTCTACAAGCGAAATTGTAATCAGTCTTTGATCCACACGACTTGTCTCCTCAAAATTGGAATTGGCAAACACCTATCTTTCCTTTTGCATTTCCCCATATGTTTTGGCAGTCTAACCGATACGATAGGCAGCTTAATATGTGGCCTTGAAATCATCCTTCTTGAGCAAGTTATCAGGCACCTTCATTTGGGTATGGTCAATGCTGTAGACAGTTTCTGCATTGTAAAAGACTGTGATGTTATCGAAATTGCGACCAGTGTTAAGCAATACACAAAATTCGTAAATGACATCTGAATAAGAAATCAAATACTGGGAGTCAGATCGTATTCTTTTTTAAAGGAACCCGAAGAGAGTTGGTCTGCCTTCTTATCTTCATTTTATGTGTTACGCATTGTGAGGCTAAAAAATTCATCAGAGCCCTGACTCGGCAGTGCGGGTGCATTGATTTCAATCTTGACTGATTAAACATCGCCGATAGTAAAGACCATCATACAGCGAGGGCGCTTGGAGGAAATTGGTAGATAAATAGCGGATGTGATGCAAGCGAGTGTGAGGATGAGAGAGAATTGAAGTAAAGAGTGACGATTCATCAATTATTATTAATAACACGTAACCAACAGGCGAAATAAGATAAATTAATAAATTAATGCCATCAAAGTGGAGAAAAACAGATAAATATCTTTATTTCAATGAGTCACCATCATATTTAACTGTATTGTATTAAGGCAATGATGAGCAGGAAGATTTAATTCGAAGTCAATAATTTTATGTTTTGAAATATGAGATCAATATAAGGCTTAATCATTGATTTTGATATGATTATATTTATTGCATGTACAAAGTGGGAGTCATGCTCATGGGTAAGATTAAGTAGTCTCCTAAAAAAGTAAAGGAGATCATCCTCGAAGTAGAAGGCAAAACCAAGATGGCTAACCTCAAATAGTATTTGCTTTAAATGGGTAAAATAGCAAATACAAAAGTAGAGTTCTCTTTAGAAAAAGGAGGACAGGCTGTTAGTGATGTGTCCAATATTACACAAGCCCTCAAATACACGACCCCCGTCAACGGGGTTATTAAACTGTATCTGTATGAGAAATAGGAAGTTTTAAATGTTACAGTTGGCGATCTTGGTGATATGCCTTCGAACAGTAAATTATAACTAGTTACTTCTCCAAAAAGTAAACAAAATGATAAAATATCTGTAAGTAAGACAGAAACAGAAAAGAATGAGTCGAAGTGCTGTTGTTTTTGATGTTAATATTCATAAACTTAGATTTATATCTGGAAATACCAAAAATAATTATAGTTATTATTAGTGTATAGTTGGCAAAATCTTCAATAAATTAAAATTTTCAATGGCACCTGTTTGATTCAATGAAAAGTAAAATTTTAAAGCTGGGCTTTTAGAAGTTTAACCATAATTAGGAAATGTTATCTATGATACAAATATATATATATATTTCTGCAGCATTGTCTAAATTAATGCTCTCAGACCAGTCCAATTAATTATTGATGGAAAGGCAGAATTTAAATAAGCATCGCGTCGATAAGAACCGCCTACTTTTAATGAGTGCTCTCAACGTTGCCACTTTCTTTTGCGCCATCTTCAGTATGGCATATCATTAATGGATACATATTAGTTTCGTCATCAATACAAAGGGTAGCTTGACCTGCACGTAGAAATCGGATAGACCCCCCGGAGCATACAATTGTGGACAAATTTGCTATATGCCAGTTATTAAGATGATTTTTATCTCACCTATGGAGAAGTACAGGAGAGGGTCTGTTAAATGGGTGATACCTTTTGCCTGGCTATATTTTATGAGCTCGACTTCGTGGGTAAACTTTGTTTTGGACTATTCGCCTTTGCCTTCTTGCTCAGCAGCTACGACTTCGCACGCATACTTAAATATGCACTCAGTTAAATTACAACAAAAAGTAAATTTTTTGTCGAAAGCGCTTCTGCTATAAACTTTAAGAATAACTTTAGAAGTGCATTAATGGTAATAACCTACGTAATCGGTGTGAGCCTAAACTATTTTGCCATAAATTTAATTTCTTTAGATGGATACAGATATGGAGTATCTTTTTGGTTGTTCTTTGCTAGTCTCCTGGTTTTTGTGATGGCGTCAGTGTGGTAAAACCGCAAGATGAGTAAAATATAGAGACAATAATTGGTGATTCGTTTATTATAAAAAGAGAAGGAAGTATTGAGGACTTCCAATGCCAGCGAATCAGTCAATCACTCGGAGGCCTTCTCTATTTGATATATTTCCGCTTATTTGGACTATAAACATTAATAAAATAGAAAATCTTATGAGTTATATTTATCCTTAATATTCAGCTCAAGAAAGAGTATTTTAATTTTCATCGTAATTATTATTTTGCAATTGCTTTATTAGCAATTAGTGCATATAATTATAGTGCACTATAATTAATTTCGATTCTAACATATGAGATTAATCATACCTATAAATATCATATTGAATCTAAATCTTTGAACAATGTAAGTCTCGATCAGCCTTCCAAAAAATCATTTTATTCAGATAAATAAATGGTGAAAAATGATAATATGAACAAAATTGGAAGCATCACTCAGAAACATGACAAAGATAAAATCAGTTTTAATGGCCTATTGATATGCTCGTCGAATTAAAGTGTAATAATTATTCAATATAATGGAGGAGATTAGAAAGATCGCAAAAAATCAAATATGGTTCAAACCCATTGTCGAAAAGGCGAGACTCAATTATAAAATGGCTCATAAAGAGCTCGTTGATTTCGATTAGAACAAACTCAGCAGAGATTAATTTAAGGCAGTATCTTTTATCTAATCTAGATTCTCGAACACATCTCTATGGAGGCTGAGCTTGTTCTTCCCACCAAGGAAGAAGCCTATCAACTCTTTGATGAGTTCAACAACGGAAAGGTTGAGGCTTACCTTGAAAAGGAGGAATTTTAAAAATTCTGTACGCGTGTATTTTAAATGCTAAATGCGACCATTCAAACGTGATGATCAATTAATTATTATCGTTGTGTTTAGAGTAAATTATGATGGCCTATAATTAAATATAATGATGCAAAAAAGCAGGAATTTATTTGACATGCAATGTCTAATTTAATATTATTAGTAAGAGGAGAATATTTACGCTGTATTGAGTTATTGTAGAGGTTAGGATAAATCTAATAAATTCCGGGCATGTGAATAACAGATATAAAGGATATTATTCTATAATTTATAGAGAAAAAATACATTTTAAGTCCCATTTAAATATCTATAAGACAATATTGGACAGTATCTGTTTTAAGTAATTTATATTCAGTATCTATTTATCTTTAAAAAAACCATTATTTTATGTCTCTACGATTTGCTTTCTTTAATATTTTCAGTTTTATTAATCACTTCTTCCTGATGCAACCAGCAAGTATGAAGTTTATCATACTCAAGGTTGCCTAAATACCAACTTGAGCAACAATATAAGGTAAAGTGAACTTTTATTACTGAAGGGTATAACTACAATTTTTGGTATTTACTTATAAATCTATCAATATTTTATTCTAGCCTAAGGTTGGATCCTTAAAAAATTAGTAAGAAATAAACTATTAAAACAGAGTACCTCATCCACAATAGAAGTTTAGCCATCGTAAGCAATCTTAGTTTTACCAGAATGAAGCTTTTGTTGTAAATAATAGATTCTAAATGATGAACCAATATATAATTTTAACTATATTTAAATTTAATTTTTAGCTTAAATTTATTTAAACACAATGTATCAAAAATATCTTTTTCATTAATATTTCAATACTTTCTTATTAACTCATTTATCTTAATTCTGTTTAGTATTTGCAGATCTAAGGAATGAAGATAACTATCGTATTTAATAAAAAATAAAAAACTTCAATCATTGTTATCATAAGAATCATAAGGCTTATTCTTTATATTTTAAAGTTCTGCTTTATTTGTTAGAATACTCAGTGACCATATAAACAATAGAGACTCAAATTATTTCTCTAAGGTTTAAAAGAAAAATTATGAACAAATACACAAAAAAGTGCAAATGATAATAATAATTAAAATCAATTAGATCGGCTGATTTTTTTAATGCAATCTCAAAAAAAATTAAGAAGAATTTTAAAAGATGAATATTAAAAAATATAAAATACTAGTACCTATAAGCTAAAAAAATCGGATAAAGATAGATTAAAAGATGGTTGATTAGCAAAAATATATTTATATCGCTCTTATGAACGGTGCAATGAGTCTGAGAATAATAGAGTTTTGAAGTGTGATGGCATAAGATACGAGGGTCAGATAGTCATCATTAATTCTATAAAGTTGTCAACAAAATTGATCAATTAAAATATGTATCTGTGTAATCACAGATTTAATCTGCTATAACAAAATTAAAATATGATAAATCTCTTGATGTTGAATAAAATTAAACTAAATGGGATTATTACGTGGACTGCGTTAATTCTTATCAAAATTTGACTCTTTTTCTGCCTCGCAATACCTTCGATACAAAGGATAAGCAGAATACACAACTGCTGCAGGAGGTTTTGCCTCTCTCACAATTACTGTACTCTTCCTTTTATTATTCGTTAATACAGGAATGGATACTTTAAACAGGGTCAATGTTACATCCACGTATCAAACTTAAGTTCAAAACGACCCACAAGAAGTTGCCTTTACCGCTGGACCTGCTAATGGCTTTATGTTCGCAGTTGAGGTAAAGCAATTAACTTATTCATATGGAGATACAAGTTAATTGGATGTGTACTTTTACGATCAAGACAGCTTTAACCAAACTCAACTATAACCTTGTACTGCGGAACATTTTGCTTTTAATGATCAAATAAGTGAATATTATGACAAATATATGACAACCAAGCGGCTTAAAGGTCTTATCATTCAGCATAATTGGCTTTGCATTCCTTTAAATACAACCCTTTCGTTGGCAGGAGTAGAAACATCGGATATCAATAAATATTTTGGAATTCAAATAGATCAATGGATTGATTTCAATAGTACTACAACACCTCCCCGCTATAGTGTCAAATCGGTAATTGTTAGTACTACCATAAACCCGTATGACACCTCCAATTACATATCTTATTATCTTGAACCATTAGATTCTTTGACTATTCATCAAGCTTATTCAGTAAAAGTAGGCATTCAGGTTGAAGAATACAGCGTCTAGACTGATACTAGTATTTTACCAATTTCTAATATATTGAACTAAGATGGAATTTTATCAAATACGCAGGCTATTAAAACGATTATGACCCCAACCCCAGCCTCCTAAACCATACTAACATTGGCTACAATTTAATTTACGAAAGGAAAAACTATCACCACATATACTCGAGCTTACCAAAGAATAGATGATTTTTTTGCATATGTTGGTGGATTGATAGGCACAGTCATTGGTCTTTTTTTTATTATGGGCTCCTATAGTGAACTTTGCTACCTCATAAGCTTGGGACACAAAATATATGTTTACGAGAAATAACAACCAATTGATTCAGACAAATTTAATTTTTTTACCTTTCTGCTAATGAAGGTTGTCGGTATTTTCAGTTGTTTTAAGTGCTTAAATTTGGAATAAAAGTGCTCACTTGCAAAGAGGTATGCGGATACTGAAGAATAAATGACACAGCAGCTCGATATAGGTTATCTTTTAAAAAGAATATCTCTGCTTGAAAGAGCCATGACATTAATCATCGATGATGATCAGTTTGAACTGTTGCATATGTCATAAAAATTAACACTTTAGCAAGCAAAGAGTCAAAGAAATCGTTTTCATCTCGTTTAAAAGGTTAAAAAGAATATATATTAAGAGAATAAAGGAAAGGAGGATAGTGAGGAATATAAAAAGATAAAAAATAAGGGTAAAGAGAAGAATCAGAACAAAATGAGATAGGAAACAGATGAGGATCTGAAGTAATCATCCTACAAGCAAGAATAAAAGCACTTTTATAAATCAAAGTTGAAGGAATCATCGGAAAAGTAAGAATAAAACAATTCTTATCACCCGGACTTGAGTCAAAGTTCCTTTTCAACAATGAAGGCGGAAAGCTTGCATGCACTTAAGAATAAAATAAAACAATCTGCACATCTAAAGGAAAGCGATCCTAAAAGTAACAAAATATTAAATAATATCAGTTCACATTTCATCGATTATCTCAAGAAGCCAGGCAAACTTCGAAATTAATCTGCATATGGCTCTCGATAAATGAACTAATTCCTAGGTGATTCATATTTTCAGGGCATGTAATCAAAATAAATGGGAAGTAGTAATATTCCTTGGTAAAAGTATTTGGAAAAGAAAAAAGAAAATGATAATTTATGAAACCTATTGCCTTCACTTTTGTCGATTATTCAAGACATAAATAGATTAGTTTTCTTCGATACTATTATAATAAAAAAAAAAATAATGCGGTTGTTCTCCTATCTTTCCTCAAATTTTGATAGAAATAATTGGTAATCTGTTATACACTTGAAATGAAATCTCTATTTCTTTTACAAAATTGGGGTTGGGGTTGGGGTTGGGGTTGGGGTTGGGGTTGGGGTTGGGGTTGGGGTTGGGGTTGGGGTTG
>Ga0302186_10001825_pt1 | contig 17078 bp, 20 predicted proteins | sample II_Bog_E1_2_FD_198782 | JGI IMG/M metagenome (GOLD analysis project Ga0302186, IMG submission 198782) | Peat permafrost microbial communities from Stordalen Mire near Abisko, Sweden - II_Bog_E1_1 | ecosystem: Environmental > Terrestrial > Soil > Wetlands > Peat | place: Sweden: Abisko... | reverse complement strand
TAAATTAAAATTTAAATGACAAAAAAAAAAAAAAAAAAAAAATTAATTAAAAAAAAAAAAAAAAAAAAAAAAAAAAAAATAAAAAAAAAAGATGAAAAAAGAAAAAAAATGAAAATAAAAATAAAGAACGCGCAAAAAACATTGGATAATATGTTTTGAGCTTTATATTATAATATTTATAAGTCTTTTACTTTTATGTGTTGTTTTTCGGGAATTTATTGTCAAAGATCCTTAATTGATTTTAACTCTTATTTATTAAAATAAAAATACAACAACGAAAACTTGCTTTTTTATTCTTTAGGTCGAAATTTTCAAAAAATTATGTTTACATCACGAGTTATCATATTTTAAAAACAACTTATTTATCAGATTTTTTCAGGACTTTAATTTAGATGTTGGCCAAGATCTTTTATGCGAATGCGACCCTCCAGCTTCGAAAAAAAACAACTTTCAAATTAATTTGGGCACTTTCAGAAACCTTGAGGAACAAATTCTGATTTCACAGTTTTTTCCGGAAAGGGATGAAAACACCCATTTAAATCCCCAAATTTCAAAGTAAAAAAAAAAACCAAGAAATCTTAAAAAGCCATTTTATTTTTAGGATCCAAAAACTCTTGATTGTTTGGCGATGTCTTATAAAAGCGAAGATTTTCTTCATTCGATATAGAAAAAAATTGATGAGGAAGAAATTTTTTCAGCTAATTGGCGAAAAGGACGTGGAAAAATTAAAACATTTGGAAACCATCAAAAAACAGGAATTAACAATCGAAAATGAAACTTCCAAAAAATACGAAGAATTATTCAAAAATGTTTTAAACAACAATCCTTTGATTTTAGTAGAAGTCCTTTCGATAAAATCCATAATTTTCGAGTTCCATAATTATCATGATAACTTTCCTTGTTTATTGATTCGTCGCTATAGCATTCTTATTGTCAGGTCCTCATATTTTTGATATTATTAATTCTTGAATCAATTTCTATTTTAAGATTAATAAGTTATATAAGTTTCAGAATTGTCAGCAGCGAATTTTTCATCAAAATGATTTTCTTATTCATTTTCCTAGATTCCTCCATTTTGATTTGGAACCCTCCGCAAGAACAAACCCAGACATTTGAATTCGTTGTTGCAAACTTATATCTTCTGGAAATGATTTTGAAAATGATCGCCTTTGGGCTATTTTTCAAGCCCAATTCCTATTTCCGCAACAAATGGAATTTTCTGGATTTCGGAGTTGTTGTCTCCATTTATTTCTATAGTTTTTTTAATATTTTCGTTTCATTTGGCTTATCATTTCTTCGTAATCTAATTGTATTAAGATTGATAAAATTGCCTGCTTTTCAATTGATTCTTGATAAATTGTTTTATTCCTGTGTGATTCTTTTCGACACTTTCCTCATTATCATGATATTGCTTTTTATATGTTCTTTAGTTGGGGTTCAGCTCTTTCTCGGTCTTTTGAAATATAGATGCATGAATTCATTTTCTGGTTTCTATGGCGATAGCACAGTTTGTGGATCTCATATATGTCCTGTTGATTATCTATGTGTGAAAACATTGGATAATCCAGATTCGGGAGTCACCAATTATGATAATATCTTCTATGGGTTATTGCAAACACTAAGATTGATAACTTTAGATAATTGGAGTGATTTGCAAGGGTCTTTGCAAAACGCCTTTTCAGAATACGTGTGGATTTACTCTATAATAATCGTTATTTTAGGCAATTTCTTCCTGATAAATCTCATGCTTTCAGTGCTAAAAGTGAAATATTCCGAATGCAATCCCGACACCCTTAATGAGATCCAGGCTTATCTTGAGAGATATAAGGAGAAATCCTATAAGTTGCATGAATTGAAGGCGCAAGGCTATTATACGAAGAATAAGACCACAGGAATCCGCACATTAGGAGTTCAGAAGAAAAACTCGTTTCTGAACTTATTATCAGGAAATCGCAAATCAATCGCCAAACTAACCAGCAAAATTACACCCCCCCCATCAAAAAAGGTGAATTTTGCAAACATATTGAACCCACAAAGCTTTTTGCGAATGACAAAAAAGACTTTTGGGTTTTTAAATAAGCAGAAAATTCATGCAATGTTCAGGAAAACGCGATTGTTGAGTTTGAAGGAAGGAGCGGCGAATTTAGGTAAAAAAACAATTGAAATCCGAATTGATCATAATATTCAATACGAATTCGAAAGTATTAACGATGTCCTCCCTTTGAAGTAAGCAAAAAAAAAACCCTGATTTTAATTATAATTAAAAAGAATATCGATGGAATTCGAAAAACATTTTCAGAGGCAAGTTAATTTGAGGAAAGCTGCAAATATACCCATCAAATATAAAATTGACTTTATTTCCGGGGAAGACAAAGTCATTAGAGAAATGGTTTCCAAGCGGAAATCCCGGACTGTCAAGGCATTGAACCAAGGGTTACAAAGATCTTTGAAGGGCAAATTGCCAATAAGAGCGAGCAAAATTAATTTCCGGATGGAGGAAATGCCCAATAAACAAAAGAAGAAAAGAAGGCCGAAGGTGGATAATAAGAAACTCAAAAGAATTCATCGGAGAATCCAATCGAAGCATGAAAGCACTATTATCAAAAATAATAATATTACACAAAAAAGCGAGGATCCGACGGCAATTGATATTAATATTCAGGATATGCCAATGTTAGGATATGAAGAGATATGTGATCAGATCAATCAAAAGATTAAGAATATCACATATAGAGAAACGGAACGATTTGATGAAATCGAGTTTTTGAACATTTTGGTAATGAATAAACAGTTATGATTTCTTATCAAAATTAAAATTGTAAAGAAAGATGACTTGGAAAAGAAAATCATTTTAAGCGTAAATTGGTCCGGACATGAGGTTTTGAGACCAAATCATTTTCCCATGCAAAAGCTATTCAAAATCGAAGACGCCTTAAATAACAAGGACAAAAACATCTGGATCAAGGGATTAAAGGGGATGGTATTTTTATTAGAAATGTTATTTTTTTATATCCTATAGATAATTATAATGAGAAAATTAGCACTTATCCTGACAAAAAAACGCATTTTTATTTTTTTTACCTCAATTATTGAGATTCTTAACACAATATTCCTTTCAATTGAAGGCATCATCAATGTTGATCTTTGGAACAATTTGAACTTTTTTGTAAGGTCAATTTTCTTCATTGAATTGCTGATCAAAATCACTGGATATGGGATAAAAAGTACTACATATTTTTTTATTAAAAATTGCTTTTATTTTTTTTCTTTCATAGGATATTTGAAAAAGTTAATGAATATCATTGATATGCTTTCCGTCTTTTATTCGATAATTGATTTGATAGGTGACTACATTGCCAGCAACTTAGAAGATGTTAATGGAATTAATGTTCTTCGTTATTTCCGTTTTCTCAGGATTTTGCTTGTTTTACGCATTTTGAAGCTCTGCATCAAACTCGAATATATGAATTTTATCATAAACGTCATCCAGAAATCATTATATAATTTTATTGTGATCATTGGGGTTTTTTTTCTAGTAATCAGCTTTTATGCTTTAATTGGGCGGACATTATTGGACCCGTATTATCAAAACAAAGAGTTTTCTGGTTTCGGCACTTCTTTTCTAACTATTTTCGACATTATCACGATGGATAATTGGTACACTCTGATGACTGCAGGAGTGAATGGCACAAATTCTCTCATGTTAATTTCAAGTATTATGGTCTCGATACTTTTCATTGGGAATTTCATCTTTTTGAATTTATTTCTGACGGTTTTGTTGGATGCGTTCGAAAAAGAAAACGAGAAACTTAAACAAGAACTCGAAAAAAAAGAGGAAGCTGAAGAAATTGTTGTGGAAGAGCCAAAAATTGATCAGGAAGAGCCGAAAATCAACTTACAGGAGTTCTTGAAAATGCACGGGGATGAAAGTCCCAAAGGTAAGAGAGGAGCTATAAAGGATTTCAAGGATAAACTGTTAATAGAGAATGCATCAAATCTCACTTTTGCTGCTTCCAATGAAGAAATGATGAATTCATTCTTGACAAATTTGTTCGAAGATTTCAATAATTCGAAGTCATTACTGATTTTCTCCGAAAACGATTTAATCAGAGCTTATTGTATGAAAGTTGCTTCTCATAGTGTATTCAGAAAAATGAGCAAATTATTAATCATATTACAAATAATATTGATCACGGTGCAATCCTATCAAGATCAAGAAACCCTTTATACAAATTATTTGAATTTCTTCATATTTTCGTTCTTCGCTTTCGAGGCAGTGTGCAAAATCATCGCAACAGGATTTTTGCTTGATAACGAAGCTTATTTGAGATCGTATGGAAATATTATCAACTTTGGAGCTGTATTTGGGTTTTATTCCCAATTCCTATATTTCGGACAAAACCCGACTTTTAAGGTGGTCTTCTCGATAATTCAGACTTTTGTGCCTTTGCGAATTTTAGAAACTAACAAAAATCTAAAGAAAATCGTTTTGTCCTTCTGGCAATCATTGGAAGAGATCATGAATGTTGTGGTGGCATTGCTACTTGTTTGGTTTATTATAAAAATTATTTATTTTAAATAAAAATGAAAAAGGTTCATCATATCGATATGGGGGGTCAATTTATTCAGGGATCAGTTTGGTTATTGTGATTTTCCAGATAATTTCAATAAAAATTATGATGATGTAAATTATTTAAAATTATATATTTTATTTGGAATTTGTTTTTTCGAGTGTAACCCCCCTAGCACTTGGATCGTGTATAGGAGCAATTTCGAGAATGTTTATAGTGCTTTATTAACATTAATGGAAGTCAGCACATTCGACTCCTGGAGTGCAACCCTCAGTGTAGCAGTAAACTCCGATCTTTCGACAAATGTATTCATTCCTATCCAAAAAAAAAACATTATTTCATAAAATTTAATTAATCAGGGACCCAATGAAAATAACAACCGTTATTCAGCCTATTTCTACTTTCTCTGCTTCATTTTCATTGGAATTTGGCTTATGCTTAACCTTTTGCTAGGAGTCATCTTCGCCAATTTTTCCTTCGCTGAACAAAACCAACGTTATAAAGACCTCACACAAAATCAGATAGAATGGATATCAATCCAAAAAAAAATCCTTAATATTACTCCGCTATCTTACCATCCCCCCAAAGTCGGTCTTCGGTTCAAAATTCTGAATTTGATCCGAGATAAAAAATACAAAAAATTGGTCTTATTGACATTGACTCTGAATATTTTGGCGTTAGGTCTTTATCATGATGGAGCGAACAAAAGTTTTACCCAAAGCATTGATTTCCTCACTTTTTACGTGACTTTTTTTTACTTGGGGGAATGTTTTATGAAAATTTCATGTTATGGAATATGGGGGTATTTCTACACCCAAACCTTTCAATTAGAGTTTGTAATTTTGCTAGGATATTTGTTTGACTTTTTTTTGAAAATATATCCTCAGGACCTATCAAATGATCAGGATCGTAGTTCAGTAAGCAATGTGTTGGTAATGATAAAATGCGTGAAATTATTATCGATAATCAGGTTTTTCGGGTGTTTGAAGGCATTGAAATCAATAATGAGGAATTTGGGGTTTAGTCTACGAATATTGTTTAACTTGTTCTATTTGATTCTGATAATTTTCTTCATTTATTCTGCAATTGGGTTTTATTTGTTCAAAACTGTTAAAACCGGAGTTGTAATAGATGATCGCATCAATTTTGGAAATGTATTATCAGGCATGATGACCTTATTTAAATGCATGACATGCGATAATTGGGTTGAACTTATGTACGATCTCATAGATGGGGATTGCGAATATTGTGGATCATGTAATTTTTTCATTTTTTAAATTAATTTAATGAAATATTTTATTTTAGCTACAAGCCTTCCATTTTTCTTATCGTTCATGTTAATCTCATATTTTTTGCTTTATAATGTTTTTTCTATGGTTCTCTTGAAGGAATTTGAAAACCTTTATGTCAATCCTTTAAATCCGAGACAAGTGTTTGAGAAAATCTTGATTAATTTCAAAATTTCCTGGGCTTTTTTCGCCTCCCGCAAGGTTTTTGAAAATTCGCTAATGCACAAATCTCGACTTTATGAATTTTTGAAGTTTTTAGGACCTCCTTTGGGTCATAAATTCTAAATTCCCATAAAATATGAAATTATTTTTATTTAGGAGTCAGGAAAAATGCTCCTTTTATTGTTGCTGCGAAGAAAATCATGGATATGACAATCCAACAGTAAGTTTTTTATTAAATGTCATTTTCGTGAGAAAAAAAAAAGCAATCATGAAGGATTTTGTTATTTTAATGAGATTCTTTTCTTCAGTTTAAAGTCTTATTTTGCTGAAAAGGGCATTTTCGAAGATGTTTCAAACGAATCTTTGTTATGTTTGGAGAGATATGAGAAAAAATTCCTTAAAAAACTCTTACAAAATAAAAAAGATGACCGAGACAGCTTCAAAGTTTATTAACATTTTTTAGTTTTCATAAAATTTGTTTAATAGAATAGCATTTTTACAAAAGCCACTGGTTTGTTGCGTACCATCTCTAAGATCATGCCCACACCTAAATCTAATATGAAAATTAAAGAGAATTTTCAGGTCATTAACCCGATTTATGAATATATGATCAGCTCAATGGCATTTAAAACCTGGAGGAAATATGCTAACCTCACTGTGGAGTATGTTGAAATTTCACCAAGAAGAAAAAGAGTTTCTTTAAATCAAGAAGAAAACGATGAAAGTGATTAAAACTCGATTTCATTTTACTAACATTAATAATGAAGATTACAAGTTTATCTTAATAACGCAGAAGTATAAAAAATTATTATGGTGTAAATTTTGGCATTTTTAAAAAAAAATAGATTTACGGTAATCGAAAATTCAATTTAATTATCATTCATTATTCTAAGTTTTTTATGAGATTTTTGTATCGACTCGTTAAATCGCCCATTTTTACATTAATATTGTTATTTGGATTTATTATGGGGGGTTTCCTGTCGTTTTTCGGAGATATATCGTTTTCTCTCCCTGTTTTTTGCAATTCTTTAAAGACTTCAAAGGCAGGATCCAACCCACCGAAGGAAAATTGCTTCAAATTATTATTATTTTCACAAAAAATAATTCCAAATCAATAAACCTGAATATGTTTAGGGTTCATATTCTCATACAAGCTATCGAGTTTTTCAAAATTTGTATAGTTTTTACTCATCCACTAAAAAATCAATAGAAAATATTAAAAAAATAGAAAATAAAGAATTAACATTATGAATTTTGACTTCCAAATGGTTTTCTTCTATTTGATTGAGGAATCTTTGGAAATTTAGCCAACTTTTTTCTTCATCGACTTTCAGCAAAATATCTTGAATAATTTCCAGAAAATCTGGATCAATTTTGGAAAGATCGATTTTTTCAGAAGAAATCATTCCATCATTGTCATCATCCATTCCATTGAAAATATTTCTGAGAATATTCAGATATTCATCAAATATATTATTAATTTTTGGCTTCTCTTGAGGTTTCGGAGGCTGTTGTATTTTCTCAGGCTGGATTCTCGTTAGTTGGTTTCCTAAATTCACTGGAAGGTTTTTTCAGAAAAAATATGAAGTAAAAATACTGTAATTTTCCAGTTCTATGTCCTCTTTTTCCTTAGCTTTCAGGTAATATTTATCCTTCGTGATTTGTGGAGTAAAACTGGTGTTATTATCATTCAACTCCTTTTTTTTCATATTAAAAATGGTTTTTTCAGTTTCTTTTTTCGAGTTTAGCAATCTGGCAGTCAATTCTTGTTGTGATTTTGTGTTGGTTTTACTATTTTTCAAAGGACTGATATTTGGTTTGAAGGGGTAGTTTTTAGAAAGCTCGGCTTTTCGTTCTTTTTCCTTCTTCTCATTGATGAATGATGTCTCTTCATATAATTTCTCATGAATCGACTTATTACTTTTGTCTCTTTGAATGATTTTTTTGGAATTGTCATTGATTTTCGGCTTAAATGAACAATTTTTCAATTCCGATTCTTCCTTAATTTTTTCACTATTAATTTGTTTCTTTTTCATAATTTTGCTCTCATTAAACAGTTTTTCTGTTACATTATTGCTTGGGTTTCTAATGGGAGACACACTTCTTTGTCTTGGTGATGAGTTTTTTGATGTTTTTTGCGAATTTTTATTCATTTGGGGTTTATTGTTATTAGTGACATTATAATTATTAGCCATTTTTTCTTTTAATAACTTTTGCCAATTTTCATAATGTAGTTCCTTTTCGTTTCTTTTGAAGTTTTCTGGGGTTTCGCTCACTCTTAGTTGGTCTAAATTCGATAAAAATGATTTGTTTGTTTTTTTATCATGCTCATTCATTTGACTTTTGATGTTTTCCACCAAGAAATCAATAAAATCCTCATTCAAATCGTGTCTATGGGCAAAATCGCCGGCTATTTCGTATAAATCTTGGCCTTCGTATACCTTTATTTGCTCAAGGGAATCGCCTATGTTAAGAGTTATTATTGCTTTTGGCTTGGATAGTCTTGATGATGAATAAACTGGCTCGCTGTTATAATCAAAATCCTGACCTTTTGTGCTATGTTGTTCTGAATAATTTTGGTCTGAATTCGCGATGGAGTCAGGTTTTTTGATTTTAGTTCTTCTAGCATTGAAAAAAGAATCCATTTTTCTTTTCTTTTTTGAAATTTTTTAAGTTAAATTAAGTGATTTTTAAACTATTTTTTGTTTTTGGGGAGTCTCAAAACAATTGTGATAAAACTTCGAATAATTCAAATAAAAACAAAATCTTGATTTTATAAAACTCAAAATATGAAAATCCTCATTTTTTTCTTCCTTTTTTTTTCCCTATCGACTTCCATCAAGTTTAATCTGGAAATAAAAGGCAACGCTCAAAGATGCTTCAAAGAAGCCCTCCCCATTAACACCCATGTTGTTGGAGAAGCAGCCATAACATCCTCTATGATTCCCAATTTCCGTGTAGTCATCACCGATGAGAAGAAATATGTGGTATTGGATAAAAAATTTGACCCAGAAATCTTTCATAGAGACTTCAAATCGTTACGAGATGACAAGAAAAAAGATTCCGAATATTCAGGTTTGGATGATACTCAAATCGAAGACCTTGTGTATCAAGAAAACAAAGGCGATTTAAGCAGAATCCGATTTGCCTTCAGCACGCAAGTCACTGGAGTGATCAATGTTTGCCTCTTGAATATTGATACATTTGTCAATAGTTTTGATTTTGAACTGTCGCATGGGATTGATGCTAAGGATTATACAAATATTGCAAAAAAACAAAATTTGAAACCAGCTGAAACAGATATCTTGATTGTTGAGGATTTCGTGAAAGAGATGAAAGCTACAGCAGAATCGATCTGGGTGAAAGAGTCGCATAAATTGGAAATGTCAGAAACTTTTAATAGTAACTTGGTGTGGTCAAGCTTGTTTGGGATTGTTGTGATTGTCACCTTCGCATTGTTTGAATATATTATTATCAAAAGCTATTTTAAACAAAAGAAGTTGATTTAAAAGCTAATGCTTTAAAATAATTTATTCAAATTTTCTTTCTTCATTTTTTGACTTGTTTTTCACAAAAAAAAATTAAAAATTTTTATGGTTCTCTAAAAGTTGTTGATAAAAAACTAAAAAATTTAAAATTTCAAAAATTAAATCCAAAAATTCCAAAATTTCAAAAATCCAAAATTCCAAAAATATAAAAAATAATGATTTAATTTATATAGAGGAGGGAATAACATCATATTTTTAATTATTTCTATTTTAGTTCAAATTTTTCTTTTAAAAATTAAATTTAATCCAATAAAAAAAACCTATCTTTATAGACAAACTTGCTTTTTAAAGTTTTTCAAGTAGTTTATCTGATTTTGACCATGTCTCTCATTATATACCACAACCAAAAATAAATTTATTGTGTAAATTTGGGAAAGAGATAAAGAAAAAAAATAGTTGTTTATTTTTTTTATTTATTTAAAGATTTTATCACAAAATAATTTAAGTGAAGGTTTCTACTTGTAATATAGGTCCTGCATTGTTTTCCACCATGTTAAGAAAGACGTAGTCAAGATTTTCGGAAGCATCTATATCCACATATAATCCTTCTTGATTATTGCTATTATAAACCAAATCTCTTAAATCATGAATGATCTCATGGTTAAAAGTATATCCAATGGCAATGAGATTCACATTCAGATTATTCAATCTGTTTTTAATATATTCTGGTGTAGTTCTGGAATTGTTGTCCAATCCATCTGTGATGAGTAATATAATTTTTTTGTGAACGATTTTCTTGCTAATTTCAATTGCTTTTAAAATAAATTTTATTCGAAAATAATCAATTTCTCTATTAACACATAGGTTGATTGATGATGAAAGGGTTTTTGGTGAATTCATTCATGGCCACATCCAAAGAATCATATAATTTAGTGCTTCCCGAGGTCCTTTTTTATTTAAGAAAATCATTAGAAAAACGAAGTTATTTGAATTATTATACATTGGAATTTTGGCTAAAACACTTCGAAAATAAGCATCGTTATGAATTTTGTTGTCCAAACTGAATATACTATGCACTTTTTCATTGAAAAGAATATAACCCACTCTATCATAATCTTTGATATATTCGTTATAAACCTTGAGAATGCTTTCAATGGCCTTGATGATTTTGATGCCTGTCATGCTTTCGCTGATATCTACTAGAAAAACGATATCTTTTATCAACGGCCGGAATTTATCAAGCATCTCGTCTATATGGGTCGTGTCTAATTGGAATAATTCAAAGATCTCTTGTAATTCTTTCAAGCTCCTTTCGAACAAATTAGCTAAAAAAATCAAAAAATTATACTCTTTCTTTGTTTTTGGGTCGTATAATTCACAATTTTCCATACTTAAAGCGAACAATTCGCAAGCTTCTCTATATTTCCTTTGTTTTTTGGCAATCAATCCCTTTTGCACATATAATTTTTGCTTTAACACAGATTCTGGAACATCGATGTTTTCCAATCCTCTTTTTTCCAACGATTTAAACAAAACTTCAGCTTCTGCTATCTTCTCTTCTGCCTTTTCTATATCATTCAATATCAAATAAACAAAGGAGGTCTTAATAGATATCGTGATGGTTCTACTAAAAGAAGGACCCCCCAAATTTGCAAAGGTGTTTTTCGCATTATCATAATGATCGATGATTTCATCAAATTCCCGGATTTGTTTCTTTTGTTTGTAATCCTTCATTTCTTGAAATACTCGTTCTAATTTAGCCTCCGCCAATTGAAAGACTCGATTTGCCCAAATCTTGGAATATTTTCTATAGATTTCAGTGAGAAAAATATCAGATTCGGGTTTTTTCTTGGCAATTTCTTGAGACATATAATGGGATCTTTCTTCTTCTATAATGGAAACTGCTTGTTCATAAGATTCTATGGCCTGAGAATAACGTGAATTCTTCAAATGGATCCCTCCAATGTTATTATGGCAAATTCCCATACCATGAGTATTACCCAAATCACGATAAAGATTCAAGGCTTCACAATATTTCATTATCGCTGAGGCATCATCTCCCCTAATGAAATTAATAAAAATTGATTAAAAATTGATTGAATTACGAGAAAAAAGCATCAGTTCCCAATCTCAACGCATTGAAGATTTTGAGGATAGCATCATAAAGAACATTCATTTCATAAGACATTTCTTTGAGGTTTTTGCGTTCTTCACTTTCAATATAAGTGATGGCCTTAGCGACATCATGCGAATCGATGATTTTCAATGTTCCGATTAATTCCTAAATTTCTCTCTCTCAAAAAATGAAGAAAATAAAAAGGAAATTTCACGTCGACGGGAATCGAAATTGAAAGCGAAATGCGTCTTGCATAATAAATAGCCACGACAATTGAAGAAACTGCCAAAAACAATATGATTCCCAAAGAAATAAAGGCTTGTAAATATAGTTCCTGTAATATCGATCCTGAGCTTTCATTTATTTTGTCAATTGAAAGTAAAAATGCCTGTCAAATAGAAAAGATTAATTCTTTTTATTAGTATATACCATGACAAATAATTATTAGTAAATACCATGACAAATAATCTAAATTGGTCTGTTTCATTGCTTGTGTTATTGGTCTTTTCATATAAGAGTATCGAAGCGAAAGACAGGTGGCTTAGAGAAAATCTTAATTCCATGAATTTTTCTTAATAAAGTTACAATTCCTCGCTATCTTTTTTGAAGGAAATTTGTTTATTATTGATAATCTCCTCTTGTTCTGTGATGTTATTTTTCATTGAAATATTATTCAGAAATGAAATCGCAGCTTTTAAATTTGCCTGCCCTGCCAAATCGTTACTACCCTCGAAAATCGCCTCATCGAGATCATAAAAAGTATTGTTTTCCGTGGAATTCACTGTTAATGTCTTATTCATAAAATTTCAAGATTTTATTTCTGAAAACATTAAAACAAAACCTTCAAAGTGCCTGGAAAAATCAAGAAAGTGTTCGAATATTCGAAATTATCTGCGGAAAATTGTTCCAACCATTGAGAAACCTCCAGATCGAAGCATATTATCAGATAAGTTTTCCCATCTTTGGAAATTTTCCCACAAACTGTCGTCTCAATAAGCGTGGTATTATCAAAACTGGTATATGGAGGTACAAAGGTCACGCCTAATATAATGATATAATCATTTTCCATGATTTGCAAAAATATAATGGATTTACCTCCTGTGCTTGCTGCTGTTTGGATATACCAATCTCTGCATCGACAATCCAATTTATATTTCCCTTGATAAGGACATGTGGGATCTGCCACTACATTACTGTCATTATATAATCTAAAAGGAAATAATGAATATTTTTTATAAAATGCTATTATTTATACAAGGGTGGATAATCCATCGATAAACCGTCTGAATCAAAAGCTCCGTAAAATAGAATCTTAGCAATTCCCGATTCTTGTTGGAAATTGGTCATCGCCCGAACCTGAACATTGACTAGACTCAAATTAGTCAATCGATTGTAGGTATTGTTGTTGTCAGAAATCTGAGAAAAAGCCGAATAATTGCTTTCATACCATGAGTTATAATAAGCTTTAGAAAAAACATATAAATTGTAATGTGAAATTCTTACGTCTGATATTAATGTCTATTGAATTCATAAAAATTTCGTTCACCCATAAGGGCGTGTAGTCCTGATCTAGGGTCACGACGGAATTCACACTATCCTCAACGAAACTTGTTATAATGTTCATTTGTGCAACTAACTTTTATTCGAAAAAAATCTGCTGATTTTCATGTTTAACAAAAAATAGACATTCTGGAAAATCACGCCAGCCTCTTTCTGTTTCGCATAGGAATATATCTGCAGATCATTTTGAGCTGTCTCTAAATAAGCCGAATTCGTCTTCGAAATCCTTTAATTATAATTAATTTTAATACAACTTCCCTAAGTCCCCCCCCATTTTTTCTACCATTTGGGCACATAATAGGCCAGAATACCCAATCCCTCCCCCACCACCAGGAAGATGCTCAAAACAAGTGGCAGAAGAAAAATCAAATAAATTTTTTTTTTTAAACTCATTTTGATTTTTTTAAATTTTTTCTCTTCATTCTTGTTTTTAAGCATTTTTTTTTTAATATGCTCCATATTCCTTGGGTCTCGCATGTTCTGGGATTGTCCTCACATTACTCATATTCCTATGCACATATGAATTCCAGGCAACATTTTTTTCATATCGACTATCTCTACTCTGAAACACAAAAGTGCCAACCAAAATTGTGGCTATCAACAACATATAATTATCTTTCCTCATCTCTTTCTTGATGACCTCTGAATGTTTCAAGCCATATCTTTTTCCCAATAATTCCTCAGCAGTATATCCTAAATGACTTTGTGTCTTTTCATATTCATACTTATAACCATCGAATTCCCTTCTATCATATTCAGGACCTAATCTTTCGACACTATTAGAGGAAAAGAAACTTTTAGGAAATCGAGATAAAGGCTTTGTCAGGAATTTCGAATGAGAAAACATTGGGTTTTTAAGAGTTTTTTTGTTGGGAAATTTTATTAGGAATTTATTTTATTAATATTATAACAGGATTTTTTGATTTAGAAATAATGGAACCATTCACGGTCAATTTCAGCGAGTTCTCCCAAAGCGTATTTTATATTGTTGAGCTCATCACGCATCTTTTCTTTCGGGATCTTGTTCTCATCTTCATCAAATATATGCAAAATTTGTTTAAATTCAATAACTTCTCTTTTCCGAAAAGTAAAGGGAGTTATCAGGATTTTATCTTTAAAAAGAGCCCACGCTTCTTTCATGCCAAATTTCTCATCCTTTTCAACAGAAAGCTCATTTTGAACATTTTTCACCTATTTTCATAAGTTTTTTATCATTTTTTCCTAGTTTTTAAAGCTTACTAAAGCCAAATTTATAGATTTATAATTCTGAAATGAATTTTCTAAGATGTTATCTTTGAGATGGGGATGTGTGTTTAGGATTTTGATGAATTTGGTCTTGGGGAAACAAAAACATTTGCTTTGTTTCTTGAAAATGTAATTGAATTCGCTGGGCTTCTGAGAAAGGATGTTATAATCTCCAAAATAAAAGCCTTTCTTGAAATAACGACAAAATTTATGACCATCTAATTCAAAGGAAAGCTCGATTTCCCCTTCACTGACGAAGATGATTTCATTGATTTCTTGTTCCCGCTTTATAACAATTTCATTTTCCTGATATCTTAAAGGAATTTTTAAAGATTTTTAAAGATTTTTAAAGATTTTTAAAGATTTTTAAGGATCGTTAAGAAACATTTTACTTCTTTGGCAAAAGAGCAAAGGCTGATTCGATATAAAAATCATCAATGGAATATTCACGACCACGATTGAGAAAAAAGGCTCGGAAATCACGGAAGAAAACATCATAAAAGAGATGAGTGATGAGCTTGAAAAGGTCCGAAAATTTTGAAAATTATTAATGAAATCCATGACAAAAAAAAAAATATTACTTCTTTCTTCAATTCCTTGGGCATTATCTTCAAATATTCATCTTTTAAGGTTATCGACGCCAATCTGTTATTTTTCCAATAATATTCAAACTCCTCATAAATTTCCTCCAATTTTTCTTTACTTATCCTAGTATTACTCGTCAAATCTAGATAAATATTTAAAAAACATTTAAAAACACTTAAGAAAACTAACTCATAGAATCCAACCATGCCTGCAAATCAGTTGTTTTATTCTCAATCCCCATGACCTTATCATAATTAGTGAGGAAAGTGGTGAAATTGCTCATAATATATGAGAAAAACGCTATGCCTATTAACATGATGAAAATATCGAGGATCTTCTCAGTTTGGCTCAAGGGATAATAATCTCCATAACCTACTGTGGCCAAAGTGGTTAATATGAAATATAGAGAAATCACTAATTTATTGAAATTGTCATAATCCGAGAATTTATAATCATCGCCAGTTGGTTGAATAGCTGCGAAACATCGATATTTTGAGATATTATCGTTATCAAGATCATCACAACTCACAACCACAGCATACCATAAACATCCGAGGAAATAAAGCAAGGCGATGGCTATTACCATCAATCGAAAGATCTTGTAAGAATATTTAGACGCATACATATATTTCATCTTATTGTCAAGTGTCAGACGTTCGAAAATCGATTCGATCAAATTGAAAATCTTCTGTTCATTAAGAAGTTTTAACATCCGAGGAAGCCTGATAATTCTGATAAGACGGAGATAATTGTTCCCTGATGACACATAATTATAAGGGAAAACTGCTAGAAGATCCAATATGAAGGTGCCTCTAAATAAAACTATGATATTTTGAAATCTATGAACTTTATTAGAAATACTTCAGATAGTTCTTCGAGATCACAGATACATCAACAACGATTTCGTGGGTTTCAACATCTTTATAACCAGAGAAGAAATTGCTCACGATTTCAATCGCAAAACAACATTCAACGAAGAGATCAAAGTCCACAAGCGCTCCTGTTGCCGAAACAGCGAAAGTCGTGCTATAATTTTTAAAATTGAATAATCTTTATGGGATCGATTAAAGAAAAAATACTAATATAGACTCGTGAAGACTGAATAAACTACTAAAAACATCATGAAAATATCGAAAAAGCTCTTAAATCGATTAGAATGTGGGATATATAGACATTGAAGGCAACATCTACCCTGGTTCTTCATGGAATTTTGAGAAGCCTCGATAAAATCGATCAGACGATTGGATGGCTTTTTGGAAACGATGGTGAAACGATTGTTAAAAGCATTAGTTTCCCAACTTCTTTGGCCATAAAAAATATGTTCATCTTCTTTGGAAAGAATAGATGGATCGAATTGGACTTGATGAAGGCCAGAAGGCGAAAAAAGTTCAGATTTCATATTTAATTTAAAGGGAAAATGTTTTAAAATTAATAGAGACAAATAAAGACTCCAGTTAAGATAAGACAAATCCCCAGAAGCCCTTCTAAATTAGAAGAAATTTAAATAATTTCATTTGGGTCTTAGATAAACCTTTGGTCAGAGATTGTCTTTTCATATGGTTTTCAGCCAGATAGGTCACCATGCAATTCACACTATTCACTATCAGAGGGGCGATTGATAGATCTAAGAAAATATTAGAGTTTTTTAAATAAATTGATCAGAAATAGTATGAACTTATTCGTCCTAATAAAAAGTAATAAAGCAAAGAGCCTGATTGATTCAAACCAAAGGGGATTAAGAATTTTAGCTTGGAAATCGTCTTGATGAATGACTTCCAGGAAAAATCGATCTTCGAGTCAGTTTTTTCTTCGGAACCTTGGGTCCCTTTCTCCATATAAGGGTTAGTTATGCCCCAGATCACACCAACGAAAATCAACCCAATGATGTTTTTGAGGAAATCAAAATTGGGCTCCATTTTTATTAGGATTCCATTAAAAATAAAAAAATCTAATTTTTTTTTTGAAAAAAATGATTTTGATAATGAAAAAATAATAAATAATTCATTTAATTTTTAAAAATTTTTAAATTTTGTGTTTTTTGGCGCATTTGTTTTGGAAAAAT
>Ga0302186_10001820_pt1 | contig 17089 bp, 10 predicted proteins | sample II_Bog_E1_2_FD_198782 | JGI IMG/M metagenome (GOLD analysis project Ga0302186, IMG submission 198782) | Peat permafrost microbial communities from Stordalen Mire near Abisko, Sweden - II_Bog_E1_1 | ecosystem: Environmental > Terrestrial > Soil > Wetlands > Peat | place: Sweden: Abisko... | reverse complement strand
GCAAGAGGAAAGGAAAATACTTAAAGATTTTGTTAGTAATGGTGAGTGAAAACAAAAAAGCCAAAAAATAGATGGTAAAAATGGAAATCTTATATGAAGTAAGTGCCAAAGAAGGCGAAAGCCCTGTACATAACTATTCATTTATATTAAAGAGTAAAATAAAATCTGTGAAATTTTATTGGAAAAAAGCAAAACCATTTGCTAAGGCTAAATATATTTTTATGACTAATAGAGAACAAGTACTGTGAAGGAAAGATGATAAGCAATAAGTGAAAAAGATCTTGAAATTGTTTACTTCAAGGACTTAGAGCACATTTAGTGTAATAAGGTGCCTTTTGCATAATGAGCAGGCGAATTTTAAGATTTAGCAAACTTTATTTGTTAAAAGAAGGTGTAGTGAAAGCGAGCTTTAATTGAGCGTTTAGTTAAATTTTAAAGACTCGATACTAAGCGATCTATTTATCGCCAGATTGATGATACTTTAATACGTATCGGAGGATCGAACCCATATATGTTGCATAATATCGGGATGAGTGATAGTTAGGGGTGAAAGGCTAATCAAGCTTAGTGTTAGCTAGTACTCTACGAAATCTATTTAGGTAGAGCGTTTTGTTTACATTGTTATAGGTAGAGCTCTAGATAGGCAATGGGGGCGAATAACCCTACTGAGCTTATTTAAACTTCGAATTATAATAAATTTTTGTACAGAGCAGGCAGATTGCGGGCGCGAAGGTTCGTAATCAAAAGGGAAACAGCCCAGAGTATCAGCTAAGGTCCATAAAAATAATTAAGTGTATGAAATAATCCAAAGCGTTATAACAATTAGGAGGTTGGCTTAGAAGCAGCCATCCTTTAAAGAAAGCGTAACAGCTCACTAATTATAGAGAAGCGTTATAGGGTTTTATGATATAATGGACTGAAATTATTTACCGAAGCTATACGCAAATCGGTAGTAGAGTATCCTATATGTTGTAGGTTGATTCGTGAGTATTAACTATTATATTTGGAGTGAGTATGCCTGTATGAGTAGCAGAGAAAAGTGAGAAGCTTTTCCACCGTAAATATAAGGTTTCCTGTTTTGAAAGTAATTTTAATAGGGTTAATCGGCCCCTAAACTTTGTAATGAAAATTGCGTGTGATGGGTCTTAAGTTAATATTCTTAAATTTTCTAGTAAGTGACAAGAGTATTTAAATTATGTAATCGTTATTGTTTGATTATGTAGTGAAAGCTTTTCTGGAAAAAGCTCAGAAATAAAAACCGTACTTAATTCGGCACAGATATTTTGGTAGAGTATATTGAGGTGATAGGATAATAGTATTGAAGGAACTCGGCAAAATAGCTCCGTAACTTCGGGAGAAGGAGTACCTTTGGCAAGAAATTGTTAATAGGTGTAACAGAATAGAGGGTAGCGACTGTTTACTAAAAACACAGGACTCTGCTAAGTTGTAAAACGATGTATAGGGTCTGACACCTGCCCGGTGCTGAAAGATAAAAAGGATTGGTAGAGATGCCATGAATATAAATCTCAGTAAACGGCGGCTGTAACCATAACGGTTGGCTACTAATAGGGCCGTTATCAAATTTGGCTATATGCTGGAACAACCTTTATTTATTTGGTACCTAGTAGGTGAAAATCCAAATAAATGGTCAATCAGCAGGAAAGATTGATTTTTTTAAAATTTTATAAACAATAATGAATAGTATCAACAATATAGATAAGCTATTTTTGTTAAAAAATAATTCCAATTCGTTTTCTGTCGATTCACATAAATTTAAGTTTTTCTTAGCTGGCTTTATAGAAGGAGAAGGTTCGCTTTGTATTTCTATAAAGAAACATGATTCTTCGAGATTTGGTTATGTTATTGATCCGGAATTTTTTTTGTATCAACACGAATCTGGTAAACCGATTTTAAATTGTGCGAAAGACTTGTTTAGGAGCGGTAACGTGTTTTTGAAGTCTGGGTCTAAAGATGTATATGTCTATTCAATATCTAGCCGAAGAGTAATTTATGAGAAGGTTATTCCGTATTTTAAAAAATATGTCCTACCCTTTTCTTGTAAATTTACTTTTTTTTCGACATTTTTGTATATTGTGAAGTCTTTAGAAGATAAAAAACATTATGAACTAACTGGATTTTTGGAGTTATTAGAGTTAACTTACAATTTGAATCCAAATAGTAAAGATAAAACTAGAAAAATTGAATTCGAAATTTTAAAAAACAATATCCTCAGAGACTATACGCCAAAAGATTAGCATCATAAATTCTAAGTTGCTTATGTCTAAGATATAGTCCAAACTTTTAGAAATCAATTTATAAAAGCAAAGCCTAAGGTGAAATTTCATTGCCTTCTCTTTTGGTAACAAAAGAGCAAACATTCAACCGTATGCCGGAACATCCTCCAAAGACTAAAGGTGCACCAACTTATGTTGTAGCAAAAATCCTTAGTACATGTGGACAATCGGCAGGAAACTCAGACTGAGGATCCTCAGAGACTATACGTTGGATATCCTTAATAAAACGAAATAAATCGTAAAACAAATTTAAAGAATGAAGATTGACAAAAATTGATTAGTTGGTTTTGTAGATGGTGAAGGTTGTTTTTATATTGGTATTAAAAAATCATTGGATTTACGTGTTGAACATCATCAGGTTTTACCTGAGTTTAGAATAATTCAACACAAAAGAGATGTAAAGTTGCTATACGCAATCAAAACTTTTTTTGGCCATGGTATGGTTGTCTCAGATAAATCTAAGGATTCGCTTGTTTACGAATACCGTGTCAGAAAGTTTGATACACTATACGACGTAATTGTTCCTTTTTTTGAGTCAAATAAGTTATTAACATCTAAAAGATTTAATTTTCTAGCTTTTCGTGATGTGATATTGATGATGAAACAACAAGAGCATATTACTGAAGATGGATTAAGTAAAATAATTGCTATTAAAAATCGTATGGATCAGTTTTGTTAGTTGAATTAGTTTTTGTGTGATTTTGTTTTTTTTATAGGATAAAGAAATAGTCCGAACTTGGCAGAAATGTCAAGCGTATTCGTCATTTATTACAGATGAATCAACACATTTGAGCGAAATTCCTTGTCGGGTGAGTTCCGACCTGCATGAATGGTGTAACGACTTCCCTACTGTCTCCAGTACTAGCCTAGTGAAATTAAATTTGCTGTGAAGATGCAGTATAGAAATGATTGGACGGAAAGACCCTGTACACCTTTACTATAATCATAGATTGTTTTTAAAACATTAAATATGTAGAATAAATAATACGCTTATAAGACTTTAGCGCTAGTTAATTGTTTAGGCGACGTTGAAATATTATTTTTTTAATTTTTAAAACTAACTAAATTTTTAGGATATTTTATGACTGGTAGTTTGACTGGGGTGGTCGCCTTCTAAATAGTAACGAAGGCGTGCAAAAGGTAGTTTTAATTAATTTCAAATTAGTTAAAAGTTTAATGGTGCAAGATTGCTTGACTGAATAGATTGACAGATCGAATCAGAGACGAAAGTCGGCCATAGTGATCCAATAGTGCTGTATGGAAGGGCTATTGCTTAACGGATAAAAGGTACGTCAGGGATAACAGGCTAATGGGCCCTAAGAGTCCTTATCGACGGGCTTGTTTGGTACCTCATCGGGGCTTTTTTGGGGTGACCCAAAAAGAATGAACTTAGCTGTATGCGGGAAACTCTGTCCTTTGAAGGGTGTAGTATCAAGAATGACCTTTACGGTAACACTATTCTTGTGCAGACAATCCGCAGGAAACCAAAGAAGTTTGTTAAAAGCTTTTAGTAGGATCCTCAACGACTGTACGCTAGGCCCCAGAAGAAATTTTGGGTGATGATCCAGTCTGACCCTGCTAGCGATAGTAGGTCTTTCTTAATTCTAGAAGGAGGGAATGTATTTAAAAATTTGTATAAATAAAGTATGAATAATGGCAAATTAGAGAATTACAAAGAAATTTTAAAGCTTAATAGTATTCAACGTGAAATTTTAATAGGGACACTACTGGGTGATGTGTCTATGCCAAAAAAAAACAAAAATAAGTTAGGTTTTTTTAACCCTTATGTAAAGTTTGAACAAAAAATAGCATTAGTTGAATATGTTGAACATCTTTATTCTGTTTTTAGTGAGTGGGTTGGTACAAAACCTGCTATTAGAAACATTGATTTAGGTAAGCTAACATTTAGGCAATCCGTTTGGTTTAAGACTTATAGTCATCCATCGTTTTTGTTTTATTATCAGCAGTTTTACGGCTCTTTTAATGAAAAAAAGACTATACCTTTATCTTTTATAAAGAGTCTAACACCGCGTTCTTTAGCTTATTGGTATATGGACGACGGTTCTTTTAATAGAAGAGATGGGACTTGTTCATTGCATACTCAGGGTTTTGGGTACTCTGAATTAAACGATACTATGATAATCTTGGCGGCAAAATATAACTTGTTGTTAAGTTTACACAAAGATGGTAATAAGTGGAAACTTTATGTTAAGAGAGAATCTACTGACGTTTTTTTAACTTTAATAAAACCTTATATTCTGCCTTGTTTTTATTACAAAATAAATATATCCTAACATATGTACGATGTCGACTCATCACATCCTGGAGCTGCAGGCGGTTCCAAGGGTTAGGCTGTTCGCCTATTAAAGTGGTACGTGAGTTGGGTTTAGAACGTCGTGAGACAGTTCGGTTCCTATCTGTCATTTCATTAAAAACTAAAAAAACGTTTCTTTTGTACGAGAGGATTGAGAAATGTATACCACTGGTAAATCGATTGTATTATTAAAAGCATTGTCGAGTAGCTACGTATAATTTTTATAATTGCTGAAAGCATATAAGCGAGAAAATAATTTTTATGTTTTTTTAAATTAGTTGTAGATAATAACTAAATAGGTGGGAAATTTAGCTTGGTAACAAGCTCGTTTACCTATACTAAATCTAAATTTTTTACATGTGGTTTTTTTATTAAAGTTTTATTGTTAAAAAATTTTAGTCCTATAGTTTAGTGGCAAAATATTTCGCTCATAACGAAAAGTTATTGGTTCGATTCCAATTAGGCCTACTCGATGATGCATAGTTTAATGGTAAAATCAATACCTTGCACGTATTAGATATCAGTTCGATTCTGATTGCGTCCAAAGTGTAGCATAATAGGTAATGTGTCTGTTTTGGGAACAGAAGATTATAGGTTCGAGTCCTATCACTCTGATGAGGGTGTAACTTAATGGTAAAGAGTTAACTTGTCGAGTTAAAAGATGCGGGTTCGAGTCCTGTCACCATCAAAAAGTAGATTATTTACCGGAACAAATAGTTATTATTTCGTATAATTAGAAAGGCCCAAGTAACTTATTTAACCATCTAGATGTTTCGTATACCTCTCATTAAGGTTTTATTAGTTCAACGATTAAACACGTACTTACACGTTCGGTGCTATTTCATTTTCCTATTAAAGTGGTGGAGGTGTTGTAACTGGAAACATACTAGGTTCATGCCCTGACGATGCAGGTTCGAGTCCTGCCCTCCCCACATTTTTAAAAATTACCTTAAAGATATTATATACTATATTCATAATTCTATTATGAGTATAAACAATTGTTGGGTTTTATTCTGGCTCCGAGTGAACGCTGGTAACATATTTTAACACATGCAAATTGAACGAAAGCTTAAGCTTTAGTGGTGACCTGGTGAGTAGCATAAGAGAATTGAAGTACAAATAAGGCGAGATTCCTAAATCTGTTAAAACAGAAGATTTATATCGTTTGTAATAAAGCTCTTACAGGATTAGGTAGTTGTTATAGTAATTATTTAACAAGCCTACGATGCTTAGCTGGTTTGAGAGAATGATCAGCCACATTGGGACTGAAAGACGGCCCAAGTCTTCGAAAAGGGCAGCAGTGGAGAATATTTGACAATGGGCGAAAGCTTGATCGAGTAATGTTACGTGGATGATAAGAAGGCTTAATTGCTGTAAAATTCGTTTCGTCAAGGATTATAATGCAATCGTACTTGAAGGAGAAGCCCTGACTAACTTCGTGCCAGCAGTCGCGGTAATACGGAGAGGGCTAGTGTTATTCGCATTGACTGGGTGTAAAGGGTGCGTAGGTGGTTTATTAAGTTTCTAGGCAAATACTAAATTTAGAGTTTAGAGACCTATTAATACTAATAGACTAGAGTTTATTAGAAGATGGCTGAACATTAAGTGTAAAGGTGAAATTTTTCGATATTTAAAGGACATGCACTAGGCGAAGGCTGCTATCTATTTTAATACTGACACTGAGGCACAAAAGCATAGGGATCAAACAGGATTAGAGACCCTGGTAGTCTATGCCCTGACCGATGAATATTGATTATATTTTTAAAAAATATAATTAAGCTAACGCGTAAATATTCCACCTGAGTACTACGACCGCAAGGTTAAAACTCAAAGAAACTGACGGAAGATTGTATAAGCGGTGGGGTATGTGGTTTAATTTGATATAACGCAAAGAATCTTACCAACCCTTGAATATAAGTTGTACTTTATTAATAAATTGAATTTTTCGATTTATTAATCAGTATCTCTTGCTGGTAAATTTTATTTGCAAGTAGACTTATACAGGTGCTGCATGGTTGTCGGCAGTCCGTGTTGTGAAATGTTTTGTTAATTCATTTAACGGACGTAACCTTCGGTTATATTTGCATAAAAATATAGCAACATTAATTCGAAAATTAATTGAAAGGAGAAGAAGTCAAATCATTATGGCCTATATAGGTTGGGCTACACACGTACTACAATGGTAATTACAATGTGAAGCAATGATGTAAGTCGGAGCTAATCATTAAAAATTAATCTTAGTTCAGATTATTCTCTGCAAGTCGAGAATATGAAGTAGGAATCGCTAGTAATCGCAGAAAAGAATGCTGCGGTGAATACATTCTCAATCTTTGTACACACCGCCCGTCACGCCATGGGAATTGGTTTGGTTAGAAGTAGGATAGGTTCAATTGTTGTTATTTTTGGATTTTTTTTAAATTTGCATATTTGGGAACTAACTACGACAATTAGATTAAGGACTGGGGTGAAGTCGTAACAAGGTAGCGGTAGGGGAACCTGCTGCTGGACAAAATTTTTTTAGGTCAATGAAATAGAAAAAATTAATATAATATAGATTATAAAAATATGAATTTAAATAGATTACTGAATAATTTAGCAAATTTTTTTACCGATAATCGTTGGTTATTTTCCACCAACCACAAAGATATCGGTACACTTTATTTAATATTTGGGGGCTTCGCAGGTATAGTCGGTACTATATTTTCTATGATAATTAGACTAGAACTAGCTGCTCCTGGATCACAAATATTAGGTGGAAATAGTCAACTATACAACGTTGTCATAACAGCTCATGCTTTTGTTATGATCTTTTTTTTTGTGATGCCAGTCATGATAGGAGGATTTGGTAACTGGTTTGTACCGCTAATGATTGGTGCACCAGATATGGCATTTCCTCGATTAAATAATATCAGTTTTTGATTACTACCACCTTCATTATTTCTTCTTTTATCTTCTTCTTTAGTAGAGTTTGGCGCTGGAACAGGGTGAACCGTCTATCCACCGTTAAGCTCAATAGTTGCACATTCTGGTGGTTCTGTCGATTTAGCTATATTTAGTTTACATTTAGCTGGGATTTCTTCATTACTAGGTGCTATAAATTTTATTACAACCATTTTTAATATGAGAGTACCTGGTTTATCAATGCATAAACTTCCGTTATTTGTTTGGTCTGTCCTAATTACAGCATTTTTACTTTTATTTTCTTTACCTGTATTAGCTGGTGCAATTACCATGCTTTTAACAGATAGAAATTTTAATACAAGTTTTTTTGATCCTTCAGGCGGAGGTGATCCAATATTGTATCAACATCTTTTTTGATTTTTTGGTCATCCCGAAGTTTACATCTTAATTTTACCTGCTTTTGGTATAGTTAGTCAAATTATTGGTACATTTTCTAATAAATCTATTTTTGGGTATATTGGTATGGTTTATGCGATGTTGTCTATTGCAGTGTTAGGTTTTATTGTTTGGGCTCATCACATGTATACAGTTGGTTTAGATGTTGATACAAGAGCTTACTTTACAGCAGCTACTATGATGATAGCTGTTCCTACTGGAATAAAAATATTTAGTTGAATTGCTACTCTATGGGGTGGGCAAATAGTTAGAAAGACCCCTCTTCTGTTTGTTATTGGTTTTTTAATTTTATTTACTTTAGGTGGTTTAACGGGTATTGTCTTATCAAATGCTGGTTTAGATATAATGTTACACGATACATACTACGTCGTTGCCCACTTTCACTATGTTCTTTCAATGGGGGCGGTTTTTGCTTTCTTCGCTGGATTTTATTATTGATTTTGAAAGATATCAGGTTATACCTATAATGAATTATACGGAAATGTTCATTTTTGGTTAATGTTTATTGGTGTAAATTTAACTTTTTTCCCAATGCATTTTGTTGGTTTAGCTGGTATGCCGAGAAGAATTCCGGATTACCCAGATAATTATTATTACTGAAATATTTTATCGTCATTTGGTTCTATAATTTCTTCTGTGAGTGTTGTTATCTTTTTTTATTTAATTTATTTAGCCTTCAATAATAATGTTACACCAAAAATAGTTTCACAAATTCATTCGTTCGCGAAACCTTATTTAGATATGTTAAGAGAAAGACTTTTAAATTTACCTTCACTGAAGGCTGGTTCTAACACTAGTTTTAGTCTTTTAAACTGTAGTATAGTTATTTTTTCTTTACTATTATTAGTTATATTTAATTCAGAAATTTGATGTTCAAATGATCATACTGATTCGTGAAAAATTGGATTTCAAGAACCGGTAACTCCTATAGCATATGGAATTATAAAATTACATGACCATATACTTTTTTTCCTTGTTGTTATACTATTTGTTGTTGGTTATTTACTGTTTTCAACATACAAAAAATTCTACTACGGTTCTTTAAATAGTGATATACCTGAATCTAAAGCTATATCCTCATTTAGCTCTTTGATTAACAATTATAAGGAAGGTCTTTTATTTAACGTATCCCATAGATCTTATAATATAAACCACGGTACAACTATAGAAATTATTTGGACCGTTTTACCTGCCTTTATACTACTTTTTATAGCCGTCCCATCTTTTGCGTTATTGTATGCAATGGATGAAATTATAGATCCTGTATTAACGGTTAAGGTTATAGGACACCAATGATACTGAAGTTACGAATATTCGGATTATACAGTTGTTTATGGGCCAAGACTTATTGGTTATCACGGAATTGACGAGTTTGGTGCCTGAGAGATGTTGTTAAGAGAATCAGGCCTAATGAAAGGTGATCGCCCATTATTAAGTTACTTATATGACGCGGCAGTTATTCCAGAAACTACAATTAAATTTGATAGTTACATGGTTCACGAAGCGGAGTTAAGTTTAGGTGATTTAAGGCTTTTAAAGACTGATATGCCATTATTTTTACCGAAAAATACACATATTAGGCTTTTAATTACTTCTTCGGACGTTTTACATAGCTGAGCAGTCCCATCTTTTGGTGTTAAGGTTGACGCTGTTCCGGGTAGATTAAATCAGACTTCTTTATATTTAAAAAATACAGGTACTTTTTATGGTCAGTGTAGTGAGTTATGTGGTGTTAATCATGCCTTCATGCCTATAGAGGTCTACGTTGTTAATCCGATTTATTTTTATAACTATATTTATATTTATTTTAAAAATTTTACTTTTAGCAGTACTATCTAGTTATGTTAAAAGTAAGGATAATGGCATACCTTCAAAAAATAAAAAATCTTTTATTGAAGAATAAAGTCGTTGTTTTATTTATACATTTTCATTCTTTTTTACGATCTTCGGTATTAGGTTTTAGTATTTTTATGTTGGCTGCCAGCAGTTGGTTAGCTGTAGTTAGGTTATTTCAGCTTTGACTTTTCGGGGGTTTGGATTATATCAACTATTACTATTACAGTACAGCCTTATCATTCTCGTTTGCCATTTTTGCTATTATTGTAAACTATTTAAATAAGAAGGGTTACTTTGACAGATCAATAAATAATAATCAAAAATGGGTTAATTATGAAAACCTGGTTTTAACTAGCAATAATTTGAGTTCGAATTTTTGAGTTCGTAAGTATGGTTTTTATATCATTTTTTTTATTTTATTTCCGTTTGTCGGGTTATGTAACTCGACAATTGCCTTTCCTTTTGTTTTTACACTTTTTACTGTTTATTTTCTGAATACGCTTTATATTTACTACTATATGTATAAAACCCCGGTCCCAGAAGATTTATTGTTAGAACCGTCACAAATTTACCAAAAAATTTTTAATAACAAATTCATTAGTCGAATAATAGGACGAAGAAATTATTCATCCCGTTCCGGGAAAAGCGCTTATATTTTCTATACTAATAATAGAATGCTACTTAAGACATGTGTCTCGGTTGGTGCTGTTGTACTTGGCAGTGTTTTTACAGTCGATAGTTGTATTGCGAATGTAACAGGTGACACACAATATGTTTCACGGGCCTATGATAGATCTGCTTATGGTTGGTCAACAACCTCCCCAAAAGCACGTGAAAGGATGCGATTTTTAGAGGAAATCGGTCTTGATTCACAACCTTTTGTTAAAGATGACGGCCGTTTAGATATTCAAAAGGTGCATAAAGCTTACAACGATTACAAAAAAGAAAATTTTGATATAAAATAAAAGATCGGAATTTTACGGCTTATTTTTGATTTCTTAATAAAATTATCTGAAACCATTCCGAATTCAAAAGATAAAAATTATTAGGTGTTGTTTTATTTAATTTATAAATTGAAAAAAACATTTTTTCTAGGCTATTAAATATTTAGTATGTAGTTTATGTATAAGTTTTACAAACAAAGATTATACAAAAAATATAATGATGAGATTTGAGGTAATTTGGTCGCTTCTAAAAAGTTTTCGTATAACAAGCGATCTACTCTCTTATATTATAAAAGTGTTACTTTACGAAGTCGTTTAAAAATAAAAACTAAATTTAATTACTTCAGAAGGGGTTTTTTAAAACATCTTAACCAAAGTCTGTTGCAGTTTAAAACATTTAGAAAAAAGCTTAGATTAATTGGTTTTGGTCAAAAAAAACGATTTCCTTTAAATACATCATCCAATTCTTCAAATTCTTTTTCTTCAATAAAAAAAAGAAGAATTTTTTTTAAAAAAAATAAAATCTTCTTTTTATTGAAATTTAACTTATTTGTTATCAGTGGGTTTAAATTCGTATATAAGGCAACCAACGGTTCTATTTTATCGTTAAGACATCGAAAGAATTTTTTATTTAAGAGAGTTTTTCCGGAAAAAAAATTAATTGCTTTTAAGACTACAAATTTTTTAAGGGCAAATAATTTAAAGTTTATTATAAAAAAAAAACTTAATTTAAGGAGGGAGAAGACGTTTTTCTACTCAGTTCATATCGCTGCTCCAAGAAAAAAAACTAAAAAATGGTCGCTTTTTGCATTAAAAAATATATACTACAAAAAAATTTCATTATTTTTTGGTTTTAAAAAGATAGCTAGTTTTTTAAAATTGTACGAACAAGTTAAGGCTAGCTGGGGGAAAAATGAGTCTATTTTGTTTTTATTTCTGGAATGTAGGTTGGAGAATTTTTTGTTTAGGTTAAATTTTTTTCCGTCAATTTATTTTATAAAACGTTTTATATTATCTAATAATATATTTGTTAATAACAAAAAGATAAATTATTCTTCTTACTTATTAAATTATAATGAAATAGTTTCAGTAAATAAAAAATACTTAAAATTTGTTTATTATACATTAAAGAGAGGTATTAGGAAAAAAAAGATTTTTTTAAATAACCCGGGTTTTATTGAGGTTGATTATAAACTTTTAGTGGCTATGTTAATAAGAGCACCGGATCATTTATCGTTAACACATCCGGTGTCATTTGATTTATATACAAAATTCCCGTCATTTAATCGTTAAATTTAGAATATATTCTAGGTAGCTCAGTGGTAGAGCGATGGTCTGAAAAACCATAGGTCGGTGGTTCGATTCCATTCCTACCCATCCATTATAATTTTATTTATATATGCTTGTGAATTATTTACTTATAATTTTTTGTTGCTTATCATTATTGTGTAGCGTTTTGGTTATTATATCAAAAAATCCTATACACTCAATTTTATATTTAATATTAGTTTTTTGTAATGTGACTTTTGTGCTAATTATACTAGGCATTGAATTTATTGCTATTATTTTTTTAATAGTCTACGTTGGGGCTATTGCTGTTTTGTTTTTATTTGTTGTTATGATGTTGAACATCAAAATTTTAGAATTGGACGAAGTTTTTTGAAAATATATCCCTGTTGGTTTATTGATCAGTAGTATATTTTTGTTTCAAATTTTTTTTTTAATATTTAAATTTAATGTTGTAGAAGTTTGTAGTCTATTTTTTTACGACGGTTTTTTTTCGTTAAAGAAGGTTTACTTCGAAAACTGCTATCCAGGTTCTTTTGGGGATTTTTCATTTGTTAATGGAGTTTATTACTATAATTCACCTGTTACAACTGTTTCAGTTGATTTTAAAGACTTGCTTCTTTCTTTGTATAAAGAAGATTGTGTGGTTTTTATTTTTAATAAATCATTCTTCCACGATGCAAATAGTTTAAATTTAGCTTTTGAGTTGACAAATACAGAATTGCTTGGATGGTTGATATATACTTATACTTTTTTTATATTTTTAGTAGTTAGTCTTATATTGTTGATTGCAATGATTGGTTCATATAAATATAAAAAGGCAGTTAGTATTTAGGCAAACTCTTAGAGATTTAAAATCATCTGTTACCTTAAAGAATTAGTACATGTATTTGCTTCCATTATTTTTGCCTCTTTTAAATCTTTTTTTTTCTTGTGTTTTAGGTAAATTTTTGGGTAAAAAGGTCACTTTTTTTTTTATTTTTAATATGTTTTTATGTGTTTTGGTTTCACTCTTTATTTTTTTTGAGGTTGGTATAAATAAATATACCTGTTTTATTGATTTAGGTCCGTGATTTCACCTGGGTTTATTGAAGTTAAATTGGGTTTTCGTTTTTGATAGCATTACTTCTGTTATGTTATTACTGGTAGTTTTTGTTTCATTTTTAGTCCATTTATATTCTATGGATTATATGAATGGTGATCCGCATATTGTTCGTTTTTTAGGGTATTTATCTCTTTTTACTTTTTTTATGTTAATGTTAGTAACCTCGGGAACTTTTGTTCAACTATTTTTAGGTTGAGAAGGTGTAGGTTTATCATCCTACTTGTTGATAAATTTTTGGTATACTCGTATTCAGGCTAATAAATCAGCTATGAAAGCTATAATAGTGAACAGGTTTGGGGATTTTGGTATTTATTTCTCTTTATTATTAATATTTTTCTTTTTTAAGAGCTTTGATTTCGGTACAGTTTTTAATTTGATATACTTATTAGTTGGTACAAAATTAGATGTATTGTGGTTTTCTTTTGATAAAATTGATTTAATTTGTTTTTTTTTATTTTTAGGGGCCATTGGTAAATCAGCACAACTAGGTTTACACACTTGATTGCCAGATGCTATGGAAGGTCCAACGCCGGTCTCAGCATTAATACACGCGGCTACAATGGTTACCGCGGGTGTTTTTGTTGTTATAAGATCATCTCCCATATTGGAATATAGTGGTTCCGTTTTATTTTTGATTTCTTTAATAGGTGGTTTAACGGCTTTATTTGCTGGTACTATTGGTCTTGTACAATATGATATCAAAAAGGTTATAGCTTACTCGACGTGTAGTCAACTTGGTTATATGTTTTTTGCTTGTGGTATGTCGAATTATTCGGTTGGTTTGTTTCATTTGTTTAATCATGGTTTTTTTAAGGCTTTATTATTTCTTGGGGCTGGTTCCGTGATTCATGCGTTATTGGATGAACAAGATATGCGAAAAATGGGTGGTTTGTTAAAACTACTTCCTCTAACATATATCGCGATCCTAGTTGGTTCATTGTCTTTAACTGGATTTCCGTTCCTTACTGGCTTTTATTCAAAAGAGGTAGTTTTAGAGATAGCTTTTTCAAAATTTTCATTTAATAGTTTTTTTATTTATTGGTTAGGTGTCTTTGCAGCATTTATCACTTCTTTTTATTCCATTCGATTGGCTTATTTAGTTTTTTTTGCTACACCGAACTCGTCTCCAAGATCTGTTAGTTCTGCACATGAATCAAGTTCTTTTATTTTTTATGTTTTAAGTTTTTTAGGGTTTTTAAGTATATTTATTGGATTCATATTTAAAGATTTATTTATTGGTATTGGTACAGATTTTTGAGGTAATTCTATTTTTCACTTGTATACAAATTCTGACATACTTTATGCCGAATTTTTGGATTATTACTACAAACTAATACCATTAGTCTATAGTTTTGCTGGGGTTTTCTTCTCTTTATTTGTATACTTTGTCGCTTACAACTCAACTATGATAATTGTAACAAATCGTTTGCTAAATTCAATATATTTTTTTTTAGTAAAAAAATGGTATTTTGACTTAATATATAATAATGTCTTCGTGTATAGCCTACTAAGATCCTTTTACAACGTAACATTTAAATTAATAGATAGGGGTATAATAGAGTTTTTTGGTCCTTTAAGCATAGTTAGGATTATAAATCGTTTTTCTGAATTATTTAGTTTTTTTCAAACAGGTTTTCTTTACAATTATATATTTGTAATGTTAATTGGAATTGTTATTTTTTTCAAACTGATTCTTTCAGTTTTCATTGTCGATCTGGATTATTTCGTTAATTTTAAACTTTTAGTTTGCATTATTAGTTTAATCTTTTTTTTAAGTTTTAGATCTAACAAAATTTAAAGTATGGGTAGTGTTTCATTTAAATTAAATGATTTTCAATATACAATAAACAATAAGTTAACACTCATACAGGCTTGCCTAAAAAATAAAGTTGATGTTCCGAGATTTTGTTTCCACGAAAAACTTTCAATTGCGGGTAATTGTAGAATGTGCTTGGTAGAGGACTCAAAACAGGTTAAGCCAATAGCTGCGTGTGCTATAAATGTTTCAGGCTCAATGTCTATTTACACAAATACGTTAAAGGTTAAAAAAGCTCGTGAATCCGTTTTAGAGTTTTTATTGGCAAACCATCCACTTGATTGTCCAATTTGTGATCAAGGTGGGGAGTGTGATCTTCAAGATCAATCTGTAGTTTTTGGAAGTGATAGGGGTCGATTTTACGAATTTAAACGGTCTGTGGAAGATAAAGATTGCGGACCTTTAATAAAGACAATTATGAATCGTTGTATACATCGTACTAGGTGCGTGAGGTTTAGTAATGAGGTTGCAGGTGTTAATATTTTAGGTGTAACAGGTAGAGGTTCAAAAATGGAAATTGGTTTCTATATAGAGAATTTGATGAACAGTGAACTTTCTGGTAATGTAATAGACCTTTGCCCGGTTGGGGCTTTGACTTCTAAACCGTTCTCTTTTACGTCAAGGCCATGAGAGTTAAAAAGTTATAATTCAATTGATATACTAGACGGTATGCATAGTAATATTAGAGTTGATGTTCGTGGTACAAAAATTATGAGGATACTACCTCGAGTTAACGAGAATATTAATGAGGATTGAATTACTGATAAAATACGTTTTTCATATGATGCCTTTCGTAGACAGCGTTTATATGATCCTATGATTTTATCTAACACACTATTTATTAAGGTTAGTTGAAGAAGAGTTTTTTTTATATTAAAAAACATTTTTATAAGACGTTCAGACATATCGGGTTTTTTACCGCTTCAAACATTCATTGGGAATTATATGGATCTTGAGTCCCTGTCAATTTTAAAGAAATTTTTGGCTTTAAATGGCTCAAACTATTTTCTTACAAAACAAGAAAACTCAATTGATAACCAGTCATTTTATTCATTTAATACGTCTATGCTGGACTTAGTAAAATCTGATATTTGTTTGTTGTTTGATGTTAATTTAAGAATTCAACTTCCCGTTTTAAATTCAAAAATTCGTCAAGTGTCTTTAAAAAACAATCTTGTAGTATATTTAATTGGCTACTATTCAAATTTTAATTACTACGTAAAGCATGTTTCTACCACTTCTTCGACTTTATTAAATATTTTAGAAGGTTCACATTGATTAAGCTCAAAATTTTCTAAAAAATTTTCTAAAAATCCGTTATTTATATTTAGTGATAACACTTCAATATACGGAGGCGTTTTTGCTTCGTTATTCTCCTACACCAATATTGCTAACAACAATTGAATGGGTTTAAATGTTATTTCAACTAATTTTTCCGTTAAAGAGCTCGGTTTTTTCTCTTCGCATTCGCAAAATTGTAAATTGCTAAGTTTTCCAATAAATTGGTTGTGTAATTACGATTCAGAACTTGTTGGTTTGTCGAATGATTCTTTAACTATTTATCAAGGCCATCATGGTGATATAAACGCTTCTAAGTCGAGCATTATTTTACCTAGTACTGCATTTATTGAAAAAAATTCGTTCTATTCAAATATTTTTGGGATGGTTCAAAAAACAAAAAAAATTTTGTTTAACGCAGGCAATTCCCGCGACGACTGAAAAATATCGAATGCGTTTATTGAAGTGTTGGGTTTTGGCAATTTTAGGGTTAACGGCTCATTCGATGTGATATCACTTATTTCACGAGTAACGCCATTTGTTTTATACAGAAGAAATAATAAACTGACGTTTTTATTAACAACTACTTTTCAAAGGTTTTTTCATTTTATTGGTCTATTTTCTTTTTTTAATAATTTTTATATTTCTGATTCAATTACAAGAAATTCTAAAATTATGTCATTTTGCTCAACGAAATTTAAATTAAAGTCTTATAACTTTTTTAGATAATTATTTCTTCAATCAACGCTTAAACCTCAAAATTCCGCGTAAGCGCAAATTTTTAATAACTGCTTCGTACTTAGAGTATATTCAGCCAATTCCATAGAAGTATAGAATTGAGATTTTTTAATTATGTGT
>Ga0302186_10001819_pt1 | contig 17097 bp, 11 predicted proteins | sample II_Bog_E1_2_FD_198782 | JGI IMG/M metagenome (GOLD analysis project Ga0302186, IMG submission 198782) | Peat permafrost microbial communities from Stordalen Mire near Abisko, Sweden - II_Bog_E1_1 | ecosystem: Environmental > Terrestrial > Soil > Wetlands > Peat | place: Sweden: Abisko... | reverse complement strand
GGGCCGGTCAAAACATTGGAAGGTGTGATATATTAGCCAATCATTTAAACATCAGGGGTTTTGAATTAAGTTTTATTTAAATTCAAGAACTTATAAATGATTTCTTTTATTTTAGATCCCAATAATATTTTTAAAATATTATTTAAAAAAAAAAATTTTTTGTTTAATTATAAAATTTTTTAAAATTTATTTAATTTTTTGTTTCTGCCCGTATTTGTTTAACAATGGATTTTTTCATGAAAATAAATAATTTATTGTTTTTTCTTGATTGTTTATAAAAAACATATTTTCATAAGAAAATATATAATTTTGTGTTTTTTTTGAATTTTATAACAAATCAATTCTATATATTAAAAATACTTTATATTTCGCAGGGTTAAGTTAAGCCTAAAATAAAATCCTCTCTAAGTTCCTTTGTAAAATCTTGTTTCAAATTATTTTCTTTTAAGAATTCAATTATCCCATCATGTTTAATTTATGGAAACCTTTTGTGATGTCTCATATAAGTTAAATATACATGAAAATTTTCTTTATTTTTATAGAAAATTCCTCTTTTTTATCATTATTCTTTCATCGATTATATTCTATGTGTTTTTCTATAAAAATTCAAATTTTCTTTAATTAAAAACAATAAAATGGAAGATGATTTTGACAGAATCAATGAACTATATTTAGAGGAAATCTATGAGATTATCCATCTGATAAAAGCCAGCGCTATTTCGAATCAGGAAAATTATAATTGGTCTTTAAAAAAGAAATTAGATGTCGAACTCGCTGAAAATTTTTCAAATATTATCAAATTTTCTGTTTTAAAAAAACTCATCAAAACAAAAACTAAAGAAAATCCTGAACAAATATGGAATTATATCTTTGAGAACATTAAAAATAACTCGGTCAAAGAGATGTATCAGAAAATTGATGAAGATTATGATGAATTTATCAAGAAGCTTGATGAAAAAGAACGAGCAAAAATAGAATCAAGCAAAGTTCCAATTGATAATTCATCAAAAATTCAAAAATCATTAGAAAAGCAGGAAAAAAGCTCAAATGATAATGATATTATTTCAAAACTCGATGATGAATCAAAGCTTAAATCATCAAAGAAAAAGGAAAGAAAAGAACAAGAAATAAGCAATTTTTCAAACGAAAATGAACCAAAAATTGAAAATAAAGAAAGGAAAGAAAAAGAATCAAAAGTTCAAAATAAAGAATTCAAATCAGAATTTAGCAGTCGTTCAATAGTTCAAAATAAAGAAATTAAAGGTGAATTCAAATCAGAATTTAGTAATTCAAGAGAAAAAAATCAAAATAAAGAAAGAAAAAATGATGAATTCACATCAAAATTTAGTGAAAAGGATAAAGAGTCACAAGTTCAAAAATCAATGGAAAAAAGCTTTAAAAATAAAGAAAAGCTTATTGATGAAAGCAGTAAAAAAGAAAAAGATAGAGGATCACCAGATAAAAGCGAGAAAATGTCCAAAGAATCTTCGCAAAAATCTTCTCAAAAATCAATAGCTAAGAATAAAGAAGAGGAATCATTCAATCAATCAGAACAAGAATTCTCAAATATTCCAAAAAAAAGCAATATTGAAAATGATTCATTGATCTCTGACTCTTCCATTTTGATCCAAAGCAAAAAGGAACAAAATAAAAAAGGAAAACCAACAGAAGAAAATAAGAAATTACCTCAAATCGATATCAATCTTAAAGAAAAAAAGAAAAAAAGCCCAATCGATGAAGAAATAAGTGCCCCTTCTAAAAAAAAATTACCAATTTTGGAAGAAAAAGAGGATGAGGAAGAAGAAAACTATTCTTCAAACAAAGAAGAAAGTGAGGATGATGATAATGATCAAAAAGATGACGAAAAAAGAGATTTTGATGATAAAAAAGAAGATTTCGATGAAAAAAAAAACGAAGATTTAGATGAAAAAAAAGATAAAAAAAACGAAGATTTAGATGAAAAAAAAGAAGAAAACTCCAAGAAAAAATCAAGAGATGAATTCCATAGAAAACTAAACGAAAAAGTTGCCCCTCCACTTGACAAAAAAAATGAGAAACAACCTATGAAAAAACCCAACCAAATTCAAACATTGACTCCTAATGATTTTTCTATTGAGATAAGAATGAACTTTCCATTTCAAAACGACGCATATGGTACATCTTTAATTGGATTTTTGAACTTGGACTTCGAAACTGATGAGACCCACCAAAAAAGAGGTTTTCTAACCATTGTTTTGAAAGCCATTTTATCCAATACAATTTCATGTCCAGTGCCTGGTAGCAAAGAATGCGATTTGGTCCCCCCAAAAACCATGGAAGATAAATTCGGTCCTTGGAAATTCGATCATTTATTCGATTTGATGAAAATAATGGTTGTCATGAGAAAAGATAACACCTATTTCCCATCTTTTTGGAAACTAGACCCTCAGATAGATATGGCTATGACCCCTTTCGAGATCAAATTGATTGAGCCGAAACCAAATGAATCTATTCCCATAGATGAAAACATGCCAATCAAAGACTTCTTTGATATGATAGCGGAAAAAGCACAAAAAGGAAAAGCCACAAGACAAATATATGAAGATTTCAAAAACGCGGATGTCTTAACAGTGAAGGATCTAATAAATATTAAAAATATCACCCCTGGGATTTTTGACAAATATTATGGGATTAAATATGAGATTTTCGAAGAATTGGAAAGATTCGCAACTGAGGCGAAAATGAAAATATTTAGAAATATGAATGTCATAGAAAAAGACGATTTTTTCAAGGATCAGAAAAAAAAAATTGAATATCGAGGAAAAGCTTATAAAGTGCTTAGATTGTTCTATTCGGCATTAGATTTGGCGTCGGAAATTGCTTTTCTCAATGGAGGAATATTAGAAGACTCTTATAAGTTCATACAGAGAGATTTCAAAAACGAGAATTTGTTAGTGAAAATCAAGGAATTTTATAGACCGATGACGATTTCGCAAAAAAACGAGAAATTTAAATTGCCAAGAGGAATTTTGTTTTATGGTCCCCCAGGAACAGGAAAAACCACAGTGGCTGAGAAATTCCCAGATTTAATAGGTTTGACTGCAATTTGTTATCCTTTGGCCTCAACTGAATTGAATCGTTCTTTAGTTGGTGAAACTGAACAATTGATCACACAAATATTTCAACGAGCATTGCAATATCCTCATTTATTATGTTATTTATCCGTTGATGAAATCGATGCCATGGTGCCCAGAAGAGATGATAAAGATAATAAAAACAAAGGAGACACTGTTAATACTATTTTATCATTGATTGGAGGGATTAAAGATATTCCGAATTTGATTTTGATCGCCTCAACTAATTTCATAAAGAAAATCGATGAGGCAATTAGTCGAAGATTAAGCGGCAAATTCTTTGTTGGACGAATGGATAAAATTGCTCGTGAGGGATTCATCAATTTACTTGTTAATAAGTCAATGGATGTTGAATTATTAAGGAAAAAAATCGAAAGAAACAAAATCGAACAACTAAAATATCAAAATCTTTTTCCGGAAAATAAGGAGGAAATAACAAATTCAAACAATCTTCTGACTACGAAAGTCATTAAAAAAATCAATCAAAGCGGAATTTTGAAACCAGTTGCAAAAAATGCTAAAAAAGAATTGTATTCAAGTGGTGTCACTGCGAAAATTTCCTTTGGAAATAATAAAAAAAACATTGAACTTGAAGAGCCGTTGAAACAAAATTTGATTAAAAAAGGGCCATTGAAAGAAGATTTTAATAAATCGAAAGAGTCAAAATATGTAATCGGTATTGAAGAAAATATGTTGAAACAAGTGAATGTGGCTTTAATAAATTTCACCCCTGCTGCAATTGAAAACTTCGCTAATCAGATCAAGGATAGAATCCAAAAATCGGATAATTCTGATAAGATAGACATACCCAAACAAATAGAAGATTTGCTTGAAATGGCTAAAACCTCTTCAAAACAAATCAATATAAAATTCGGGCCTTTTTTTATTCCTGAGATCTATTTGAACCTGAAATTATATGAAAAAGCAAGACCTAGGCTAAATATACCTCAAAATTCTCAAGGATTAGTTGTGGTTGATCTTTTGAATAAAATATATAATTTTAAAGCCTTTAGTCGTAGTTCTATGAAAGAAAATATGAAGTTGAAATTCGTGGAAAGAAAAATCCAAAATAAAGACATCATCTCAAATATCAATGATATAATCGATGATATCGCTCAATTCGCTGATGATAATGAAATCCATGCCATGCAATTGATAGATCTTCAGTCTTTAATCAATAATCAAGCCTTTGATGAACAGAAAACCCTTGAAAACATTAATGAAATAGTTATTGAAATGAAAGAATATCCCAGTTCTCTTTTGGTCTTTGATCTGGATTCTTTGGTCACAGTCACTATATCAGAAAGCAGTTCCAGTATGGGCCCTTCAACGAGTTATGGCATGAATAACCATAAATTCTTTCATTATATCAAAGATATAGCGAATTCTCAAAGTTTCGTAGCTAAATATGATGAGAAAAAAGAGATTTATAATGAATCGTTTTGGATATTTTTAGTGTCGAGAGATACTTATTTGTTGAAGAACCTGAAAAGTGTATTGGCGATAGGGTTATCTGAGGAAGAAACCTCGAGAAATGAACAACAAAAGAAAGAAGATGATAAGAAATTGAAATGTATTCGTTGTCAGAAACAATTTCTCAAACGCGATAATAAAACAATGGATGTTTGTCAATATCATATAGGATATTTGTTCGATTCCTCATTAGAAGCTTATGAATGGAGGAAATTAGATTATTATGATGAGGAAGAGAAAAAGGAAATTGATCTAATAGCGATTAAAAGCAAACAAAAGAAGAAAATCAATGATTTGGATGATTCGGACGATAATGAAGAAAAAAAAGATGAAAAAGAAGAACCAAATCCATTGGTGCATCTTTGTTGCTTGAAAGGCTTCAATGATCAGACTTGCAAAAATGATTATCATTTGGATGATAGGAAGAAATTCGATGAGGAAAGAAGGAAGATTGATTGGGAAAAGGTTTTGAATAATTATAGGGATAAATTTGTAAGTTTCATATAAGAAAAAAAAATTATTGCATGAATATTTTTTGAAAAATTTCGCTTTTTTCCTTTTTTTTTGTTGATTTTTTGTTCAATAAAATAAAAGAAATTAAATGATGACCCTTTTTTTACTATAAAAAAATTGATAGCCCAGCCTTTTTTTCATTTTTAAAATTTAATTTCAATTTTCCAAATTTTCATGATTAAGTTTTCCAATTTTAAAATTAATTCCAATTTTCGTAAATTTAATTATTAATTGTAATTTTTAACGTCTTTTTTTGATTCCTGTTGTTTTTGAATCGGGTCCAATTCGTTTTCGTTTTCGTTCTCATTATTAGGTTTATTAATATCAATCATTTTCTTCTTTTCTGAAATTTGTGCGTCTAATTTGGCCATATCCTTACTAAAATCTTTCAATTCATCCATCGAACTTTGAACTTTTTTTTTCGCCTCTTCCATTTTCTTCGAAGCATCCTTCGAATCTTTTTGTAGTTTTTTCTCTTCTAGGACTATTTTTTCTAATTCATTGTTTTTTTTGCCGATATTATTAGTATTAATGGTGATTTCTTTATTCAGATTCTTGATTTCGTCTTCAAGACCATCGACTTTCTTTTCAATTACCTGTTTTTCATTATTGAGATTCGTCGCGTTTTTCTCAAAAATCTTTAATGAAGCCTCCTTCATTTTGATATTTCCTTTTAGTTCGAGCATTTTCCCTTCATAATCCCTTTGTTTATTCCTTTCCTCATCAATTTGTTGTTTCATGCCTTGCATTTTGCTTTCCTCCGTGTTTTTTGTGTTTATTTCAGTTCTTAACCGATTTCGCTCATTTTCTAATTCCTTTTTATTATTATTTATATCATTTTTCGTGGTGTCCATATCTCTTTTGACATTTTCCTGTTCACTCTCTTTTTTCTTCATATTATCTGTTGTTTCATTGATTTTCAACTCTAAATTATCCTTTTTATCCTCAAATTCATGAATCTTCTGGTCCAATTCCCCTACATTCATATAAAGCATCTGTTGTTCATTCATCAACACATTTAATTCTGATTCAGCGTCTTTTTTCTCATTGCTAATCCTATCCATATTCTGCATTAATTTATTCTTCACCTCCTTTTGAACATTTAGCTTCGCATTCACTTCGTTGCTTGCATTTTCCAATTGTTTCTTCATATTTTGCAAACCTTGGATCTTAACATCTTGTTTGGCTTGGGCCTGGACCTTCAAATCCAAATCCTTTCTTTGACCTTGTAGATTTTGAGCTAAGATTTGCTTCTCTTTTTCTGAATTTTTGCTTTCCTCCATGTTGGCCTCCTTTTGTTTCTTTAGATTTTCTATTTGTTTGGATTGAACAGTTTTTTCCTGGTTCATCTGAAGCAAATTCTTTTTTTTGAGTTCAATTTCTCCAGTTAGTTTCTTGGAGTTTTCTTTAAAACCTGTGATTTCTTTGGTTTTCGCAACAACATTATCTTTATTCTTTTTGATATTCGCATCAGTCTCATTCTTTTTACCATTTAAAGCATTCACAAGATCCATCCCTGATTTCAAGGTTTCCCCTAAACTTTCTATAGTATTTACTATAGATGGTAAGGCTGTCATTAATCCTGCCAATCCAGATTTCAAACTAGCTATCACCTTCAATATATTGACTATCAAATTACCTAATTTAGCTAAAAAGTTGCCTATCTTTTCCAAGATACTACGTTTTTCAGCTGCTCTCTTTTCTTCTTCTAGCCTACGTTGTTCTTCTTCCTCTTTATTGATCTTATCTTGAGTTTCCTTGATTTTTCGATCTTGTTCAGTCTTTTTTTTCTGTGTTTCGGTTAATTTTTCCTGTGTTTTTTTGTTTTGATCGTTTTGTTTTTCGATTTTTTGCTCTAAAGTCTTCATGTCCGATATTAGCTTCTTTCCCTGGGCATCGAAATCCTGTTTTTCTTTTTCTTTTTGAACGATCCCTTTCTTTATGATTTCATTATTGTTATTTAATTTCTCTTGTTCTTTCTTCGTTCCTTCGATTGAAGCTAATATTTTGTTGATTTTCACTATTTCGGTTTGCGCTTTTTGATTAACTACCATTATTTTATCTTGTATTTGTTTCAATTTGCCTTGATTTTGTTCTTGTTTTTTTTCTGTGTTTTTCATTTCTGTCACGGTATTATCTTTCTGTTGTTCTAAAGCCATCAATTGATTGATGCCTTTTTTCATTTCATCCTCCATTTGTCTAAATCTGATCTCCAAATCCTCCATTGCCTTTTCATTTTCCCTCATTTTTATTGCAAATTCCTGAACTTTCATCTCTGCATCCTTTTCCTCTTTGGCCATATTCTCGATCTCTTGGTGGGATTTTGCAATATCGTTCTTTATCTCATCTTTCCTCTTCGCTAATTCCTCTTTATGATTTTTAATCATATCGATAGTCCTTTCGACTTTTTTGATATTCCGTTCAGCTTCTCTTTTTTCTCTATTTAGTTGTTTCACGACCTTATCAAGCTCATTTCTTTGAGTTTCGAGCTTTTGAAACAAACTCGTGATTTTCCTCAGATTATCTTCATTTTTACGCACTTCTTGTTCAATTTGATTGATCTTAAAATTAGTTTCTGCCAATTTGTTCTTAAGTTCCTCTAATTTATTTTCTTGATCTTTGATCTTATTTTCCAATTGTGTGATGGTGTTTTTCACTGTTTGTAACAATTCTTCGAATTTTGCTTTTTGTTCAGTTAGAGTCTTGATTTCCTCTTGAAAAGATTCGATTTTTTCCTGTAATTTCTCTATTTGTTCAAGTAATTGTTCCTTTTGTCGATTGGCCGCTTTCAAATCAATGTTCTTATTTCGAAGCGTCTCTTCTAATTGTTTCTTTTCTTCCAAAAGAGTTTCGAGTTCTTCTTTTTTATGCTTGATTTCTTCTGTTTTCTTATCGATTTGATCCTTGAGAAGATTCATTTGTTTTTTTTGATCCCTCACAATTTTCTCATTGACTTTTTTTTCTTCTTTTATTTCGATTATTTTATTCAAAGCCTCTTTTTTATCTTCTTCTAGAGATTTTAGCTGTTCTTGGACTTCTTCTTCATGAAAACTTTCATCCATTATGTTTTATTATTTCAATAATTATAGATCAATCGATCAATTCTTAAATAAATATTCAAATAAAATTTCTATAAAACTATAGAAATTATGCTTTTCTTTATATAGAAATGAAGTGATTTTTCAATATTTAAGATAAATATATAAAAAATCTCTAAAAAACTATAAAAAACCCTTCATTTTCAATTTCAAACCCTCTATGGAGTCCTTTTTATCAGATCTTTCGAATTATGGGTCAAATTATGTTGAAATTCGTGAAAAATACGCTTCCTTAGGATTTAAGAAATTGCAGGAAATAGAAGAAGCCTTTCAAAATATATATCGAGCCTATTATGAAGGCTGCATGACGGCTAGAAATTGTGAGGAAGCGCTCAATGAGAAAAAATCCTCATTAGAAGAATTCATAAACAAAAACGAAGGAATTAAAGTCGAATTAGAATCAGATTTCATCATAGCGAAAAATCAGGTGGAGACTTTCAAAGCTGAAATAGAAGATCTCCAAAGGAAAAGCTTGAAAATTCAGGAGGTTTTAATAGAAGAAGGCGACATTTCCTTAGAAGAACAGGCCGAATTAGAAGCAAATGAAATAAAAAGCGAATATTTCATGCATATCAAAAAAGATGTCAAACATAAATATAACAAATTCAAGAAAAACCTTGAAAAAGCTCCGAAATCAAAAGAATTGCCTTTGACGAAGTTCAAAGAGACGATTTCTACGAAAATCAACAAATATGAAATGAAAATAGAAGAAATAGATCAGGCGTTTTATCCCTTGCCCTCAAAAATGGAGGAATATGAGACTTTGAAGGCCCAATTCAATCAACAATTGGAAAGTTATAATTTTACTTTGAATGAACTTAAAGAGAAAAAACAAGCTTTGATCAAAGCCAAATCAATAAAAGAAGCGAAGGACAGACAAAAGATCATCCAAATCAAAGAATCTAGTGAATCTAATATGGAAAAAGACTTTATTGAGAAGACTTTCTTGAAAAATCAACAGAAAATCAAGAAAAAAATGGTTTCTTTGAAGCAAAAATTGGATGATAATGAGAAAACCGTGAAGCGTTTGTTTGAAGAGAATCAAGCTGAGAAAAAAAGATCAAAATTAGGCTCTGATGAGCTAATTGCTTTGAATTATGAGCAAAAGATCGCCAAGAATAAGACAAATATTGATTTATTGAAATTAGAAAACCAAATGATCAAAACGAAGCTTGAATTCTATAAAAATTATATGCCAATAAAAGATCAAATAATGCCTTCAGAATTCGTCTTTTTAGAGAAACAAGAGGATAATGACATTGAAGAAAAGGCTCCTAATATAGAAAAAGAGGAAGCTTCATTGGAAAAGAAAGAAAGGGAACTCAAAGTTATTATAGAGAAAATGAAGAGATCTTTACAAGAATACTATAATATGAAGGAGGCTGGAAAAATGATGAAAACACTTAAAAAGGAATATTATCAAGAAAAATTGGAGTTTTATGAGGGCATGAGAGATAAAATAGAAGGTTCTGAGAAATATGATGAGAAAAAAAAGAACGATAGAATAAAAAACTTACAATTGGAGCTTCCAAAAAGAAAAATGAAGCATTTGGATGAAAAAATCAAGGAATTGATGGAAACAGGGAAGAAAAAATATAATAAATATGATGAAATTGTTGAAGTTTTGAAAAAAGAAGGCATTTTGTTAAAGGAAAAATTAGATGGGTTTGAAAAAGACAAAATCAAGAAGAATAGGACAATTCCAGATGAATTAAAAAAAAAAGAGGAAAATATCATTAGAATTTCTGTTGAAATGGAAGAAATATCAGGAAATCGCTCGAAATTAAAAAGGAAAATCAATAGAATGCCAGATCTGTTGTTTTTGAATGAAAAGAAAGAGATGTTGGGCACTGTTAGCGATGACTTCAATGAGAAAGCAAGGAAAATGAAAGAGATCGCAATGAAATGTGAGGAATATTTAGGGTTTTTAACTGATATCAGGAAAAACCTTGTTGATTAACGATAAATTTACATTTAAGCAAAAAAATCAATAAAAATCAAATAAAAATCAAATAAAAATCAATAAAAAATCAAATAAAAATTAATTAAAAATCAATAAAAAATTCATAAAAAATCAATAAAAAATCAAAGTATTTTTTTAAAAATTAATGATTTTTATCTTTATTATTTCAAAAATATATATGAAAATTTCTTTCTATTTCATTTCGTCTCTATTTTTAGAACCTCCTTTTGCATGATATCCGTCATAATCTGCAAAACTCTTTTCGGGTTGATCCTATTAATTTCATCCGCAATGCACGTCACACTGATTTTTCCATTATAAGAAATGATAGACACTGCCAATTCCAAATCTGAGAATAAATTCACAGTAGATAGGATCTGTTTCACCTTATATTTTCCATAACTCACCAATTCTGTGGTCGGCCCAGGAACATTACTAACCAATAAAGAGATTTTCGATGTGGTGAAAGTTATCAAATATCGTATCAAAGAAGGAGGGAAGAATAAAGGCATCACTTCCAATGCGAATTTCATGAAATAGGATTCATAAGACCCTTTGATTTTAGCGAAGATTTTATGATAGATTCGGACCATTTCCGCGAAATTCCCAGGCTGGAATTTCTCCCATAAAGGCAAATATACATAAAACATCTGTGATTCATTAGATAAAGGGTAATGTTTCTCAGGAGTTGGCATCTCTCTTAAGGAAGTTGGGATCATTGTGAGCATATCTCCAACCAATTTCATGTTATTTTCCTCATAATATTTCTTCACGCTTAAAGCAAATAAAGCAGTTAAGGTGTCGTTTATAGTCACTTTCTCCTCTTTGGTGAATTTCTTCAGACTTTCTATCGTGCAAAGCTCCGTTGAATAAATCCGCTTTTTCCCAGTCACGTTGCCTGAATGAAAAGGCTTCTTATCCCAAGGCCAGCTCACATATTTAATATATGACGGGAAACATTGCAAGAAACCCAATAAAAAAATATAAATCCATTGCCATTTGTTGATTTTCGGCATTTTGATAAAAGAATAGTTCCGACAATCCGTAAGGTTCAGGAAATAAGTAAATCCACTGATTCCATCAATATAAGAATGTTGAATCTTCATTATTAACGCACTACGGTTCCCTTCGAGATTCGGTAATAGGAAAAATTTCCAATTGGGCTTATCAGGAATGAAATCCACTGAAGATAATTCATTAGACATCATATTGAATAAGTCATCATTAGAGAATTCTCTATCCAAAACCTCATAATGATCATCGAGGTTAAAGTTCTTCGTGGGCACCCAACAACCGAAAAGCATGAATCGTTTAGAAACATATAGGGTTTTCTTGAGTTTATGATAATAAGGATGTATCAAAGTACGTTGTTTTAATTTCGCTAGGAAGGTCTCAGTGTCAACTTTTTCGTCATAAATGATAGAGACTACTATGCGACATTGGGATTTGTCTGTCTGACAATAGGATTGCACTACATCGTTCACAGTAGCCATTTCGATGTTGAAAAATTTGGATAATATGAAACAAAGGAAAAAATAGGCGAAGATTGGGACTGGGACTAAATAAATGATGCTGATTTCTGGCCAAATGGAGGAGAGAATCAGGTAAAAAGACACAAAAATGATAAGAGGTAGCATAATTAAATAAAAGATTTAGTGATAATTATTGTTTTGGCTCTACATTCACAGTTTATATATCCGGAAATGTATTTAATTACTAAAAGAAAAAGCTATATTTTATATATTTATTTAAAAGCATTTTTTCCCTTATGAAAAAAGGCTAAAAATCATAAAAAAACATAAATATTTCAAAAATATCCAATGGAAAATTCGGATAAAATCCCTGAACTTTTGGCTAGAATCTCCTATCTTGAGTCTCTCCTCACAGCCCATTCCATTCCTTTCACTAAATCCCCCCAAAATCTCTCCCCACCCAAACCCCAGCCTCAAAATCAAAATTCATCCCCTTTCCAAACTTCTTTATCTCTTTCTCAAGAAAACCCTTTGTCGATTCCTCTGATAGAACGTTATTCAAGGCAAATGCTTTTATCAGAAATTTCTTTAGAAGGCCAAAAGAAATTACAAAACGCTAAAATTTTAGTGGTTGGAGCCGGAGGTATTGGTACTCCTGCTCTCTATTATTTGGCTGGAATGGGAATAGGAACTATCGGGATTATAGATGGTGATGTGGTTGAGGAATCCAATTTACATAGACAAATCCTCCATAAAACCAATAGATTAGGCATGAATAAAGCATTATCAGCCTTTAAGACTTTATACAAATTCAACCCTAATCCTAATTATAAAGTCTATAAGTCAAGGCTTTCATTGGAAAATTTCAATGAAATCGTTAAAAATTATGATATAATTCTTGATGCTAGTGATAATGCGATGACTCGTTATTTGCTCAATGATATCTGCATTCTTTTCAAAAAGATCTTGATTTCAGGATCGGCGTTGGGTTGGGAAGGTCAATTGACTGTTTTCGGTTTTAAAAGCAATGCCCCTTGCTATAGATGTCTTTTCCCTATTTGTCCTAGAAATATGATGAGTTGTGGAGAAGCTGGAGTGGTTGGGATGGTGCCTGGGTTGATTGGGATATTAGAAGCTATAGAAGCTTTGAAGATCATTGTTGGAGTTGAGGGCGTTTTAAGTCAAGAGATGCTGATTTATGATGGAATTAGGACGGTTTTCAAGAAAGTGAAACTAAGAGGAAGACAAAAGTAATTTAAGGAATTTTTTTAATAAATGTAAAACCATGAAAAATTTATTAGAGAGTGTTGCCTTTGCGGAGATAAACCAACAATCACAGATATCCTCAAATTCGATTATGATAGTTTTGTTGGAGCTGCAACTTGTCCTGTTTTCCCAGTGATGAAACCTGAAAACAATTTGAAATGGGAACAGGCGATTGAAATGTATGGGAAAGAGAAAGAGAAGATATGTCTGTTAGATTGTAGACCAGAAGCTCAATTCAATATAGTGAATTTGGCTCCATTTTTTAATGTTCCAATGGAAATCATGCAGAAAATGACGAAAAAGGAAATGGATGAAATGATAAAGGATAAGAAAACGTTTATTATGTGCAGAAGAGGGAATTGGTCAAGAACTGCAGTGAAGCTTTTGCTTGAGAATAGTTTTGAAAGTAAATGATTTTTTTCCAGAATTTTATTGATTGATTAATGAATAGATGTGTATAATATCGAAGGAGGGATCAATGCTTATGGTGATAAAGGCTTTGGTGATATTCCAAAAATTTAATAAGAAATTTATAATAATTTTTTTGCTAAATTCAGATTATTTTGTTAATTAATATTTTGACTTCTAATATGAGAATAATCTTAGGCGAAAAGCTTTAACTCTCGATCAAGACAGTAGGATGCTATGAAATATAACGTTCAAGCTTATCAAAATTATAAAAAGCTGGAAACATTCCTTGATAACATTCTGGAGGCTTCAAAATATTGATCATTTCGGAAGGTATCTCCGGTTTGGCAATATTTTGAGCTCAAACCTGGATCATTTTTGTGAGTGCAGGAATCGCAAATCCAGCTGAGAAAACCATCACAGACAAAGCATTTTCAAATATAAATTATCGCTTTAAAGAAATTAATTTCATCTCTAACATGAATAATGAACAATTTTATAGATATATGCCTCCAGGTGAAGAATTAAAGAACTTCATTTTGAGAAATGACTTCAAACACCAATATGATGTCCTTCCTTTCAAAAGTTATTTGATCCCTCTGAAATTCTCAGGAAAAGAAAATCTGGAGCGGTTTTGGGCTTGGATCTATTTGCCAATCAAGCAAAACAACAAATAACTACAGCAAAAATAAAGAATTAGAAGCATTAAAGAAAAACGAAAAGTTTAATGAAGGTCAAATTTCAAACCCACTTCTGGCCAAATTTCTTGCTTACAAACCAACTTGAGCAAAGAGAAAAAACAGCAAATTAAAGTGTTAGTTTTTTTTTCTTATGAAAAAGCTTTATTCCTAATATTTTTAGCCATTTCCAGCTTGATGATGAGACAGAAAAACTTGAAAAAATCATAGTTGATGCAAATTCCTTCCTTCCAGGCAATAGATCATTGATTTCCAAAGGATTGGGGATCAACATTGGCAAAGAAAATTCAACTCTTAGCCATTTTTAAGAACATAGAGTTGTAAGAAAAAAGAAATATGTAACCCCAACAAATTGCCGCAAAATAAATATAAATTAATTGAGCCAACTGGAATCTTTCATAAAGGCAAATGTCAACAAAAAAATCAATGTTAAAGAGATAAAAGCTAAAGCACTCACATTGGGAATTGCAAAAAAATATCTAAAAATCATCCTTCAAAATGACAGATGGAAAACCTTATTCAGGGGAAAAAAACATCAAAGATTGGAAATCTTCACGAACGTTGATACCCAATTTTCGAAAGTGGCCTGGTTGAGACTTAGGTGAAAACAGGATTAAATAATGTTCCCTCTTTCGTGGTTTGATCCAAAAGGTTGAAATCCATTATCTTGACGAAGATGCATAGCGAAGTCTTAATCTCTTTTTTGTTTGCTTTCTTCTAATACTTTATTTTTCTGATCTTGAAAATTAGATTTCGCGTCTCTAATGACTTCTCAATTTTCTCCACATCTGTTATACAGCTTTTCTCTAAAACTATCGTTTTTTTGCTTGGTCCTTTCGATCAAAAAATTCGCGTTCTTGATTTTAATATACAAAGATTTAAAGAAAAAATGGAAATTTTGAAAGAAGAAATGCAAACGGATATCATAAGAGAAGAAGAATAATTTTGTCATTTTTATTCGATTTTTTTCCTTGATAAAAAAATATTATAACATAATGATTTAAAAAAATAATCATAAAAAAAAAACACATTTTCAAAAAATTTAGAATTGAATTGCAATAATTTTAAGGTTCCTTTATTTTTTGTTCATTTTTTTATTTTGTTTTATTCCTTTATCTCCACTTTAAAAACGTGTCCATTGCAAATAACCTCCATTCCATCTGTCAGTTTATATCTAATCGAAGCAATTCGATTATGAACATGTTGTTGAAAGTTCTTCAAATAAATGAATGTTCCTGAGGAAAATTTCTTCTGATCAGAGTCTGGATGTTTCTCTACCACAAACCATCCTTTCAAATTTGGATCATAATAGATTTGGCAGGCGCTATCGTCAATAAATTCATCTTTTATTCTTATATTATTACCCTCTTTTTTTCCAACGGTGTACAAAGTTAATTTCTCAGGATCTTCTGGGGTCAAAACAAATGTCTCATGCTCTCTTTTGATATTTTTGGTGCATTGTATCTTTGTATCAACTTCTTGAGAACTACAAAATTTGTCATTTTCTTCTCCATTAATGAGTTTAGGCAAAAACTTGTTCATATTTCTGATTTTCACAGAAACAGGCAGAAAATCAGGAAAATCATTCTTTGGTTTGGTTCTTACATGTTTCAAAGTACAATCCTCATCTTCATCATCATCATCTTCTTCTTTTTGACTTCTTCCTTTTTTGTATAAGTTCCATCATCAGTTGGTAAAAAAATATAGTTCTTTTGATTCTTATCTTCCTTTGCCACTGGCATGACCTCCATGATTTCAAAAAGACCGTTGTTCAATTCCAACAACATTCCTTTGTTTAGGGCGAAAGGCTTATCACGGACTCTTAAGCATGTTGGATTGGAAGTTGAAAGGTCTGTGATGAAGTATCCTCAGTCATTGGAAAGATTTTTTGCAGTGATATGGAATTGTTTTCGACTGATTGTGTTGATCTTTGGATCGAATGCGATGTCTGGAGTGAATGTTTTAGTCTGTCTTCCCAATACCAAAGTTCTTCCTTTTCTATATTTTTGTTGTGAATGTCATTATAGTTGAAACCTGTTTGAGAAATTATGAATTGATGCTCCTTAGGAAAGTCAAAAGACTTGTATTTTTCATATTCCGCCTCATTTGTTTCAAGGTAGATTAACCTCATTGGTGGTAATTGATTCAAGCTGTTAACCTTTTTCTCTTCTTTTGACATTAACAACTTAGCTTTCTTTTCAAATCTACTCCAGATTAGTCCATAAAAATCATCCCATTCTGTATAATTCACAATTTTGTTACCATCAGAATCAACCATCTCGAGGATTGACTCCAAGATATGATCTGAGAGCTGAATCTTTTCGGTTTTAAAAACGAAAGCTGAAAAATGTAGCTTGAAGTCAATCCATTCAACATTTTCCTGATACTCGAAATACTTGAACCATAAACAGGCTGCATTATTGTTCTGGAACTTTAAGTTGCAACTGTTTTGAGTTTTCTGCATTTCTGTCAACATCTTGAAAAGTTCTTTGAAATTTTTGGCGCTCACCTCTCCAAAATGCAAACTTAGATCCAATTGCATGCCAGTCATCCATCCTTGAAGCACCTCAATGTGTTTTTCGCACCCTCTGATGAAATCATTGCCTTTAAAGAATCTCACTATACAGCCTTTCTTCTTTTGGTCATTTAGATATTTTTTGAATTCTAGGAGTTCTTTATTAAGAGCATCGTAAGCCAATTGCCTTTTGTTTTTGAGGGATTCGTCAGCTTGGTACTTCTCAATAGTGTCACCTATACTGTTGAGGAACTCACTGACACTGTCCAAATATTGATCTTTCTCCTTCCAGATCTTGATGAGCTCGATGACAGAAGTGATCATTTCTAAACAACCTCCGACTACCTCGATAGGATCAGCCATTTTTCTAAATAAATAATGAATAAAATAATTTATAACATCATGGATTTTTGGACATTTAAACCAATAGAAAAAAATTTGATCTATCCGATTTTAATCTATAGAAATAAAATTTGATCTATCAAAAATCTCCAAAAAAAATATGATCTATCGATTTAAATCTATAGAAATAATTAATTAAATTAAATTTTTTTTTTTGAAAATTATAAATTTATAGT
>Ga0302186_10001817_pt1 | contig 17115 bp, 20 predicted proteins | sample II_Bog_E1_2_FD_198782 | JGI IMG/M metagenome (GOLD analysis project Ga0302186, IMG submission 198782) | Peat permafrost microbial communities from Stordalen Mire near Abisko, Sweden - II_Bog_E1_1 | ecosystem: Environmental > Terrestrial > Soil > Wetlands > Peat | place: Sweden: Abisko... | reverse complement strand
TTTTTTTTAATTTTTAAGTTATTAATTTTTAAAATTTCAATTTTTTTTTTTAATTTTTTCTAAAAAATTTATCAAAATTAAAATTAGATCATCATTTGTTTTTGTTTTTTTACTTTAAACTTAATAAATTAAAAATTATCATTTGAAATCAAATTTTCCAATTTTAAATATTTAAAGCAAAACAATGAATAAAAAAATAATTAACGATGCCTCCGATTATATTAATTTCAAATATCCGGGGGTAAATTTTGTCAACAATACCACTTTCCAAATCACCCAATCTTCAATCTCAATTCCCGTAAAAAACAAGGGTCAAAACCCCCGTCAAAATTTCAAGATCTTATTTGAAAAAGATGCGGAAATCCTCAAATCTCAAGCTTTAATAAACAAAAAAAACCACGGCAACATGTTGACTTTAGCAAAAGACCTTGTAGAACTATTTAAATCACAGGAAGAAATGCTTGTGAATAATAACAAAATCCTTAAATATGAGAAGAAATTTACTAGAGAATTAGGCTCTTTCTCAATAGATGTCAAATTAATTGTGGAAGTTGTCAAGGCAAATCTTTCTCTTGATTCCAAAATGCTTTTTCGCAAAATGATCCAAAAAGAAATGCATGATATCAATGAAAAGCTTCGGAAATTACAAGAAAATTTTCATGAGATAAAAGGCTTTGAAATAGATTCTTTTTTTAACGTGCAGGATTTCATGAGAACAAATGAAATGAATAAATTTTTTGAAGGTTTCAATTATGAAAATGCCTATCAAACCTTAGTGAATTTCTTTGAAATGAACTCGATAAACCTAAATCATGCAATTCAAGAAGTGAAACAAATGAGCACTTTACCGAAAAAACCCAACGATTCGGAAACTGCCCCTTTGTTTTTTGAAGTGCAGAAAATAATTATTGAAAGTCAGAAATTTTATTTGAAAAATGAAAATAATCTATTTGCTTGTGTTGTCTTTGTGTATAATAAGATGATCACAATATTGAGAAAATATATGGACGTATTCATATTTTAACTGAAAATAATCTTAATTTTTTATTTAGGAACTAAAATCCTTGGAAAGACTCTGTCTGGAAATCAATCAAAATGTGCTTTGTATTATTTATGTATCATCAATTAAGAAAAAAATCAATTCAGAAGCAAAACCATTAATAAAAGATTTGGAATCATTTAAGAAAGATTCAGGAGTGTTGCCTCTTTACGAGAATATGGACCTCCAAAAGACTAATCAGAAACTCACAATAGCAGAAAAATTTATTATTTTCCTTAAAAAAAGCAAGTCACTTATTATGGATGTTAAAAATAATTTTCTTTTCCCATATTTCCGAGTTTTCTTCAATCAGTTGTATTTCAAAACCCTCAAAAGATTTAAACAGTTGAAAAGTAAATATTTTAATTTTTTTTATATATTAATATAATTTTTAATATTTTAATTTTTAAATTATATTATTTTGGAAAGTTCAAATAAAACAGAATGTTTTTTTCATTCGACAATTCGATTCAATCAAAATCCAAGAAATAAAATTCACAGACTCTATTTCAGAAGTCGAAGCTTTCATTAAATTGGCCTCCAATCTTTCAAAAAACGACCACAGGCAAGAAGCCAAATCTTTAAATTATCCCGCTCTTTTTCTTGAAAGCAACGATCATTTAACAACCTTAAACACAATATTTTCCGCATTAAAGAGATATTCTGAATTTCCAGAATTCAAATGTTTACTAAGTCCTCTCCAAATAAAGATTAATTATTATATTGAGGCCCTGAACTCTATAAATGACAAATTCATAATTTTTCTGCAGAAAGGTAGTGAGGAAAATGACCAATCGTGTTTAGAATATATCGCAGAAAGCGAACGTTTGATCAATGATTCATATTTCCTAATCAACAACAGTTTCCAGGAAAAGATAATGAATGCGATCGAGCGTTCATTTGTTGAAAACGAAGGGATTTTCAAAGAATCAAAGAGGATTTTAAATCTCTTGATGGAGTTGCGAAATGTTCTTGAAAATATCTGCAAAGAAGAGTATATTTGTTCCTTGGTTTTCAAGAAAAAATTGGAGAACAAGCTTATAAGTGTGAACACCCTCATCATCAATATACAGGGGTTACAATTGTCCATGTCCAATTGCAGCTTTTTCAATATATCTCAGATAAATAGTATAATGCAAGGCAATTTACAAATGTCTAATCGAGATTATGAAAAGGAAGGGAAGAAAACTGAGAAATTGAAGAAAATCGTGAATCATATCAAAGATGTAGAGAACTTTTTGACTCAGAACAAAAACGAGGTCATGGAGAAAGTCAATAAAAATATCAGAGAAAGGATAAATGTAGAGCTCAAATTTTATAATTTCTTCCTTTTTATGGATTTAGTCTATAAGAAGGTTCTTTGTATTTTCGAGGATTTTCAATACAATGAGTTTAGTATCAGACTCTTTGATTCAGAATTTATCGAAAAAACATCTCAATTATGCATAATGTTCAATGATATTGATAACAATTCCCAACAAATCCTCTCACTCAACTATGACAACGCCACTGTGTTGCAGAAAATAAAGGGAAACCTGAAAATTTGGAAAGAAAATATTCAAAATCTACTTTTTTTTGATGATAAGTCAATTCAAATGCTTAAAAACAAACTTGAAGTGATTTTCAAGTTGAAAAACGAAGAAAATAACATTTTAAGGGAAATAAATGGCATTTTTGCACTTTGTGAGAAAAGCCCCCGAAAAAAGAAAAAGGACACAATAGAAAAAGAAGTCTATGTTGAGAAATTTTTCAACGAAGCAAATTCATTCATGGAATTAAATTCTGAAGCTCAAATTGCCAAAAACTATATTTTCAGCTATCGACAGAAAGTAACTTTTTAAAAAAATATGTTTTTATCCTTTTAAATTTAGAATTAATAATTTTTTATGATGCAAATGATTTTTTTTTTTTGGGATAAAATTTTCTTTAATTTTTATTTTAGAATTAGACAAAAAATTATTTTTAATTACGGCAAATAACATTTTTGTCTTTTATTCGCTTTTACAAACATGATAATATTTTTTATTATATTATGAAAGTCAACTTTATCTTTCTAAATTGTTTTAAATTTAACTAAAATTTTATTCAAAGGGTAATATAAACAAAATTACAAATCTGGCAGAATTAAAAGATGTGATGACCGAAATTACCGATATCAATCGAATTCTGACAATCAGTTTAAAATATATAAAAGAGATCAACGAAGAGGAAGACGAAATGGCTTTACGAGATAATCTAAACGGTGTTGTTGACGAGGGTTTTATCACTGAAAATGATGTCATAGATGAAAACAACGATGAAAATTTAATAAAATTGAAATTCAAAGAATACCTTAAAGACAAACTTCAAAAATTTCAAAACGAAACAGATTCGGATAAGCCAAAACTCAAGGATCTTTCTATAAAATTAAAAAAATTTCTTCAAAATTCATTATACATTTAAGAAAGAGAACATTTTTAGAAAGTTTTTTGTGACTAATATTAATATTTTTTTTTATATTACACGAAAATAAAACCAAAACCATTGATTTCTCGACATATCTTTACCATATGTCCCGAATAGGACCCAACGCTCTTCAAAATAATCCCAACAATCTGAAAAAACTCAACACTACTACGATGACCAACGGAAACTCATCAGAATTTATTCAATGGAGATTGGAAAAAAACGAAAAAATGAAGATAATGGAGGGCTCTGCTAGGAAAACTAAAGTTGATCATCTTCAAATTAAATTGGAATTAGTTGAGAAGGACGATAATAATTGTGAGAATTCGGGTGCTAACAATAATAAGGAAAAAAAGAAAAAGGATGAAAAAAAGGATAATGATGAGGAAAAGGAAGAAAAGGAGAAAAATAAATCAAAAGACAAAAATGGGAAAAAAGAGAAAAACTCAAAACAGGTGTTTTTCGATCCGGAAAAAGATAAAGTTATAACGGTGGAAAATTGGAAAAAGTTCAATGTTGAAAAAAACAAAAACTGCCACTGTACTCTGATTTAGCAAATCTCAGATCAAAGAGAAAAGAGAAGACTTTTATAAACAATTTTCTTTATTTTATTTGTATATTCTGTCTTTACTTTCTTGAAGTTTTGGGCGACATTTTTTAATATGAAATTTTACGGAAAAAACTTCAAAAAGAAAAAAAGACTATAAAGTATTTTTATATTCTGATATTCACATTTCAGTTGAAAACTTTCTTTTTTAAATTTAATATTTTTCAAAAAAAACGAGAGGTAAATCAATGGGAAACTGTGCTACATGTGTCGATTCCGAAATAGACCGTAAAAACGAAGCCTTTATTTCTCCGAACAAGATGCGTTGTGAAGATAATAAGGACAAATTCCTTCGTAAAGCAGAAAATAATAAAGAAAACGTTTCACCTAAACCCAATAGAGAACTTAATTTTGAAAAATCTTCCCCTTTTCAAGAGAGGAACCCTTCAGCCAAAAAATATCAGGAAATGATTAGTCTCCAAAACAACTATGAGCCTGAGGTTTTAAAACTAAATGCAGATTCCCCACATGTTCCTAAGGACATGCAATTAATCAACAGCATGCCAGATTATTCAAATATGAACACTCAGGCTACTATCAGGAATTTGGGTGAATTTTCTTACGAAGCTCCTGAAGAGATCAGACAAGAGTTTGAAAATTTGCCGTTTTATGGACCTGTTTTCATTGATGATCGTTCAATTTATGAGGGTCAATGGAAGAATAGTAAGAGACATGGAAAAGGCAAACAATATTGGACTGATGGTTCGGTTTATGATGGGTATTGGGTGGATGATATGGCGAATGTATATGGGAGGTTGATTCATTCGGATGGTGATGCATATGAGGGTGAATGGTTTAATGATAAAGCTCAGGGCAAGGGTTTATATATTCACAAGGATGGAGCGAGGTATGAAGGAGATTGGTTTGAAGATAAACAGCATGGACATGGTAAAGAAAAATGGATTGATGGAGCTTCATATGAAGGAGGGTATATTTTTTCCATTTTGATTTAAATTTGAACCAATTTTTAGTTATAAATTTGGAATGAAACATGGAATTGGAATGTTTCATTGGGTTGATGGCTCGAGTTATCATGGTGAGTTTAAAGACAATAACATTGAAGGGAAAGGGAAATATGTTTGGGCTGATGGGAGAGAATATGAAGGAGAATGGATGGAAAATAAAATGCATGGAAAAGGAGTGTTTAATTGGAGGGATGGAAAAAAATATGAAGGAGAGTATATTGACGATAAGAAATGGGGTTATGGAATTTTCATATGGCCAGATGGAAGATCATATAGAGGAAATTGGATTAATGGGAAACAAGATGGAAAAGGATTTTTTAAGGAATCTAAGGAAAGCGAGGAAAGAGAGGGAATTTTCAAGAATGGAAATCTGGTAACATGGATGAGGAATTAGTTGTTTTTTTTAGTTATTATTATTACATAATAAGAAAAAATATACTTTATTTTTCTTATTTTTTTTTTAGCTAATAAAAAATATATACTGAATAAAAATTTGAAATCAAGTTTTTTTTGGAGGAATCAACTCGGTCGATATTTTATTTTTTATATTTTTTTATGATTTCTCAGATTTAGGATTAAACCCCTTGTTTTTTTTAATTTTTTGTAAAATGTGTTTTTATGATCTTCATCCATGGAGAGTTCCTCAATTTATAATTAAAAGTTGAAACTCTTTTTTAATATTGTTGTGATAATCAAAAATTTTTCTGTTTTCTTAAAAATAATTGATATTTGAAAATTTAAGAAATATTTTTTGATTGTATTTGAAGTCAAGTAAAATGTCGTCTAATTCAAAGGATGAGATATCCAAAAATCTAAATAATACCAGCATCGACACAATGTTAGAAGGGTCCATGAAAGAATTCTTAGAAAAAGTGATTTCAGTTAATTTTAATTTTTTTCTAACTACTAGGTAGATGCTCAATTATCTAGAAAAATTCATTACCTCTGATGAAGAAATTGAGGAAGTTGAAAAAAAGCTCTATGACTATGCAAATTTAACCGAGCTTATGGACATAATCAAAAACATTTTCAACGATTTAAAGACAAAAGTTGACCGATCTATGAAAAAGTTGAAAGAAATTCGATGTTTTTAAATTTTCATTTTTTCTAAAAGGAAAGATCTCCTCGATAAAAGCGAAGAATTAACAGAAGGAATTTGTCCGGAAGACTACGCGAAGCTGGAAAAAATTTTGCAGAAGCATGAGGGAGAAATTAGAAACCACATCTCAGTTTTTAACGAATTTTCTTTTTTTTTACAAATTTTGACTTTTTTTAGATCGAACAGCAACTGAGATTATGTGCGGAGTCTTTGCAATCAAAAGTGGAAGAAACGGAGAAAAATAAAAACACTATGAGTGAATCGACAAATAATATGATCCATGTACAATATAAATAAAATTTTCAATTTGATAAATTAAAATAATAATTCATTAGACTTTGAAAAAAGAAAAAGCAGAGCTGTTATGCAAAAATAAAAAGCTAATTGAGGAAAATGATAAAATTAAAAAAGTCATCTTGATCAAAGAACAAAAAGAAAAAGAACTAACATCAAAATTAGGAAATTATCCTTTCCTCCAACAAAAACTCAAGGCATTGGAAGCAATTTTAAAAAGGAAAAAATTCGGTGGCAAATTGCCTTCTTTTGAAAAAATTGATGAATCTAACGGTTTTTTACTCAAGGCTTCTGACAATAAAAAAAGAGAGAAAGACGATTCTGATGTTTATTTTTGAAAATTTTGAAATCTTATTTTATTTATATAAAAAGGCTAATTCTCCTTTGGAAAAAAGTGCTGAAAGCAGAAATACCTCAAGAGAACGAAGGGGGAAACAACACTCGTTACATCAAGGTGGAGGAAACACTCTTGTTAACAATTTTCAGGATTTTTTGAAGATGAGAATTGCGTTGGGCAAAGACTTCTCAGAAAAAAAAGAAACCTCAAAGAAAACTGCAGATGATCTTAAAAAAGCTCTCAACCAATTGCCATTGTTTAAATTACCGAAACATCCCAATGTGGATTCAAAAGAGAAAATAAAGTTCACTAATAACCATTTTAAATCAAAAAAACTTGAATTTTATAGCAAGGAAATTGAAAATAAATCAAAAGAAATTTCCAAAAAAAAGTAAAAATTCATATATTTTTTTTGAATTTTTATAAATTTCAAAATTTGCAGCAATTTCGAAAGTGAAAAAGAAACAAAAAATAAAGGAAATTCAGCAAAAACTAATCATGAAACAGCGAATCCACTTATGTCAGCTAGCAATTTCAATATTAATGTGACCAATTTAACAAATAGTTTGGTTGTTACGCAAAATAATAATAATCATAATAATGCCAACAACAATCCTCTTGATATCCCGAAAAAAATTAAAATTGCAAATCACAAAAAATCAAAAAGTCAAGGTCAAAAAACTAATTCCACAAACCTCGCAAACGCAGCGAACCTTCTCCTCAAAAAAACTCCTCTTCCAATGCAAAGTTACAAAACATCACATGAATTTTATGATTCTCAACTGAGAAAAAAAAAGTAACATAAATGGATAGATGAATCAATTTTTCTCATCATTTGTTTTTTCTTATTATAATTTTCATGAATAAAATTCTTTTCATGAGTCAGGCCAGGCCGCACACAGATTAATAAATTGAACTTTGAATAACTGTTTTTTTGAACTTCAAAAGAAAATGAAAAAATATTTTTTCTTTTATTTTAACAACTATTTTTTCTGTTATTTTTTATATTACCTCGAAATGTTGTCAAATTTAATTCTTATAACGTAAAAATAAAAACGAAAGTCTTCTTTTCTCTTTTAGACTCTATACATAATTTACACCGGGAGCTATTTAATTCTGAGAAACATGAAATAAAATTACTTATAATTTGTATTTTCTGATTTTTTTCAGAATAAATGAATATTAAACTCGTGTTGAATGAAAATATTCATAAGGTGAGCACTAAGCCAACGAATTACCAAGAGTTATTGGATGTGATAGCCCGTACATTTAAGGAGAAGCTCCCCTCAAGTTATGATATCAAATATAAGGATTTTGAAGATGATATGATTATAATTCAAGATGATGATGGCTTCAAATTGGCTTACGAAACATTTATCACCGAAAAAATGGTTTTCCTGAAAATTTTCCTAATTCCCACAAAACAGGATATTTCAGGTTCCAATCATTGCATCATAAAAATTTCATTTTCCAATTTTTTTAGATATTAAATCCTTAAAATCCGAATCAAAGGCAGAACAAAAGTCCCAAAACAACATCACTATTGATAGGACGGTTTCAGAAAAGTCAAACGATACCTTAAAAATAGATAAGAAATCCCTAAATGCAAATGAAATTAAAGAAGTTGGGAATGGCAATCCTTTAGAAAATAACATTTTTTGCCTTCCTGATGAATTAGTCAATAGAATGACTATCATAAAAAATGAAACAAAGGAAAACAATGAACATATATCAAAAACATTTGTTCAATCTATGAATACTCCATGTAATTTTGATGAATCTGACTTTGATAAAATAATATGTAAATATCTTTATGAATGTTTGTAAATATAAAAGAATTTTTTAATAAAGTTGAAAAATCAATACCCAACGTGTTTGAAACAAATGTGACCCCGGATCTTGATTCCTTTACTGGCGAAAGCACCATTAAAACAGTAAATAAAGCTTTTGAAATCTTTGATGAGGCTGTTGTGAACGAAATTGTATTGGAAAGGCCTAGAATGCAACAAAAGATTGAAAATCTTGAAAAACTTGATGTTAATTTACAAATCCCTAATAATTCAAAAGAAAAGGACATGATATCTCCTCTAAAGCCAGCCATAAATGTTTTTGTTCCTTTGGAGACTTTAAAAGAAGAAGAAAGTATAATTGAAGAAAAATCCTCAGAAAGTCAATCTAAATGTGATGATGATTTAAAAAATTTTAACGTTCAAATTTTGGATGCACTAGATAAAGAAACGATAACTAAGGTTTTATGTTTGAAATGTTCACGATGTGAAGGGACTGGCATTAGCAAAAAAAAAGGAAAACCTTGTTCAAAATGTGTGAAAGGATATTTAAAAGTTGACAAAAAGCTTTCCAAATTAATCAATCATGTTCTAACCTATAAGCTCACAACAAAATATAAAAAATTATTGGAGATAAATGATGAAATTGGGAAAGGAAGCATTTCTCTAGCTGATGACAAGGATAAGTTTTTCCCCCAAATGGAAATTAGTGAAAAAGCATCAGATTTTGATCAAAAATTTTTGATTTTAGAGTCCTTTGATTGCCAAACATGTTCAAAAAAATATGGTCCAGAAGAAATCAGATATAAAAGCATAGATGGCGATTTCTATCTTTGTGAAAAATGTGAGGCTGAATCCTATGGTGGTGGACAAGATTTTATTAAAATTAAGCCTTTGGCTCAGAGACAAGCAGCTTTGAATCCGAATTCATGTATGACTTAAAATAAGATTTTTTTTATTTTTAATATGATTGCAGGTAATCTAAAGCCCAAATGTCTCCTGAGAAAAAGTGAAACTTTATCTGTCACGACTTCAGAAAATTGGGGAAGTTCTTCAGTATGTTTATCAAACAAAACAAATGAAATAAAGGCGAAATTAATTGGCAATCCTCCGAGCATAACCACCACTCCAGATTCCAAAATTTTTCAATTTATCGAGGTTAGTAATTCCGGAAGCTTAAAATGGCCAAATAATGTGTTTTTAATTTGTGTTTCTGGAGAATTTATGGAAGATTTTAAAGATGTCCCATCTTTGGAGAAAGGAGCTAGACATGAAATTAGACTTGAGTTGGAATCTCCTTCGAAAGTGGGCAAATATTATTCCGCTTGGAGATTATCTTATACACAAGAAGGAGAAGAAAAGAAATTTTTCGGGCCTCGAATATCTTTTGAAATCAATGTTGAGGTGAATGATAAAAAAGGAGGGAAAAAAATAATCAACGATCCAACACTCAAAAACTTAAATTCTAAAGCTATCAACAATAGTACCACATCAGCGGGTATATTTAAAAAATTGTTAAAATTAACTAAATGGAATTTAGATTTTAGAATTTATAATGATTGTGACCGAATTATGTTGGAAAAAGCGAAAGCAATTCAAAAATTGTTTCCGAATCATGATGTCAGCTATTATGTTGAGTTCTTAAAGAAATCGAAGGATCGAGACAAATCTATTGATGAAATTATTGATTTGAACCCAAAAACCTTTTTTCAAAATTAAAGAACAACCTTCAGAGAACATTTATTTCTTATTAATAAAATAGGAAAAGTTTATCACACAATAAAAATGCTAACTAAGAACTAAAAAAAAAACAAATTCAAATATTATTAACTGTATTTAAAATTTATTTGATAGTTTCTTAAAATTTTGAATTTCAATATTTTTTTTAAAACAAATAAAAAAAAAATAAAAAAATGATTAAAAGATCTAATTATTTGTTTCTGTTCGTCTTATTGAATGCCTCCTTCCTTTCAGCGATAAAATTCAGCTACGAACTTTTTTCTTCAGGAAGTCAATGCTTCACTGAATCTGTCCCTGAAGAGACCCTTTTTGTAGGAGCCGTTCGAACATCGCAACAAAAACTTGGAGTTCGGGCATTTCAAAGCTCAACAATACTTTTATTCGCAAAGCAAGATGAACACGAGATAAAGTTTTCTTTCACCACAACAAATAGCGCCCAATACCAATTTTGCATTGATAATTTATCGGGTCTTACTGCTGAGATGTATATTGAAATCAATACAGGAATTTATGCTAAGGATTATAGCGGATTGGCTTCCACAACAAACATTAAACCTATTGAGATAATTATTAAAAAGGAGGAAGATCTGTTGAATGGAATTCAAAAACAAATGAATTTCCTAATAACGGAGAAAGAGACAGCTATTATTCGGGTGGAGGATGTTTCTTATAATATTATGGTTTTTAGCATTAGCACTATCGTTTTGATGTTAGTCCTATCTTTATTGCAAATGACCTATTTAAAAAGCTTTTTTAAATCAAAGAAATTAATATAATCAATATATAACTCCAAATTAAAGCAGTTTTTTTGTCATATTAATTAAAAGTTAGTTCTCATATTAAAAAAAGTTAGCATAATTGCAATCTTTCATTTTTAGGGGAATTTTTCAAAAATTTATTTATTAATTTTCTTGGCTCTTTTGTTTAATTCATTATAAAAAAAATAATTATATTATTTATTAGAAAACATCATGAACAGAATCTTCCTCAAATTTTGCAATCAAAATTTGGAAAACCTCTACCAAAAAGAAACAGGACCCATGATTCTTGACAAGTTATATGAATTCTTCAAAATTCAAATGGTGATTATGATAATTATGGGAATCGACTTCTTATTTATAGCGGATTTTTCTTGGCAAAGCATAATATCTTTTGTAGTTTATTTGGCTTTCATCTCTTTTTTTTTCCTTGCGAAACGGTTTTTAAAATCCCTTTTTCGATGGATTTTGATTGTTTGCTTTATTAGTCTTGGGATCTTTTATATCGAGCTAATAAAATATTGTGCAAATGATGATGGTGATGGCCCTGATGGGCATTACAGTGAAACTTCTTTGATTTTAACTATGAATTTGCAGGTGTATATAACCAAGATTCTGCTAACTAAAATGAATTGGATGATAAATTGTGGCTTATGTTTCTTTAATTTAATATATTTTGTGGTCAGGCTGGTTAATTTTTCTGAAGCACTTTATCGACCAATTAACATTTCTGTCATTGTTATTAGCGCCTTGACTTATGCATTGCTTTCATACAAAGAGGAAAAAAATCATCGTGCACAATTCAAATCTATCAAAGAATATAATGAAAGTTTGCAATATTTTAAGAGCCTACTTCAAAATATGTTTCCTTCCCCAATATTCATAATAAATTATGAGAATAATCATATTGAATTTTTTAATAAAAGTGCCACAAAACTTTTAAGGAACTTTACAAATGGTCAAAATAGTCCTCATGAGAGCAATCCAAATGACTTTTCTGATCTATTCCTTTCCAAGAATTTTGTTTTGGAGGACATTGAAACATTTTTAGATTCTTTTCAAATAATGACAGAAGAAAATGGAGAAAATCTTGAACAAAAGAAAGTTTCAAGCATTTTGAAAAATTTCAATAAAGAGTTTGTCCGAAAGCCTTCAGCAATTCTTTCTTTTGAGCAAAGGAATGACTTTCAAGAGTTTAAAAAAATCCATTTGGTCAACAATAATTACAGTAGAGACGCAACTTCTTTCACTGAGGAGAATCCATTTGGTCAATTTTACGAGTTACAAATTGGTCTAACAAAATGGGATAATAAGAAATGTCTGATCACGATTTTTAACAACATCACGACAACAAAAAAAATCATTGAATTACAAAATCTTGACAAATACAAAAACCATATGTTGGCAACAGTTTCTCATGATTTAAGGACCCCTTTGAATGGAGTTATTGGGATGGTTACTGAAGTGTTATCGAAGATTTCTGATGAAGAGAACCAAAGAAACTTAGAAATTGCACTTAGATCAGCTAATCTTCTGAAATTCCTGATTAATGATATCCTTGATTTTTCTCAGATTACTCTGTCAAAAATTCGATTGAATTTGGAAAGAATCAATTTGAAGGAATTGGTTGGGGATACTGTCGATTTGATGAAATATCAATTTAAGAAAAAAGGCCTGGAGTTTTTTTATGAAATAATAAATTCTGCAAAGGACAATGAATACATCGTTTCAGATGCCAACCGAATAAAACAAATCCTGGTGAACCTTTTGGGAAATTCCTTGAAATTCACATTCCAAGGCTTCGTCAAATTGAAAGTCGAAATGAAAGTCCAAGAGAAGTTTGAAGATCCTTCAATTTTGGTTCTATTTTCAGTACAAGATACAGGCATTGGTATTAAAGAAGAAGACAAACCAAAGATTTTCCGACTTTTTGGAAAATTAGATCAAGACGACCCCCAAATCAATAGAAATGGCATTGGATTAGGTCTCTCAATTAGCAATAATTTGGCTAAAATGCTTTATAATCAAAACGGTTACGGTTCAGAAGGAGGAATTCAAGTGGAAAGTGAATTCGGAAAGGGGTCAACATTTTTTTTCATGATCTCGGGGGGAAGTTTAGAACCAGAAAATTTCAGTGGAACTTCTGAACATAAAGCCATTAGAACATTTACTCGATTATGCCAAATAGAAGAGGGCCAAAATTACAAAGGTTTGGGACAAGTCATACCAGAATTCCCTTCAGAAAAAAAAATTATTAGTAGATTAGATATCCGAGTTCTAATTGTTGAAGACGATCTAATAAATATATCCGTTCTTGAACTTTATCTCAAATTTTTCGGGATCGCATATCTGGTTGCTATCAATGGATTAAATGCTGTGAAAATCGTTGAAGAGGAAGTCATTCAAAAAAATAATGAAATTTCTTTGATTTTAATGGATTGCAATATGCCCATTATGGATGGATTCAAGGCTTCGGAAAAAATTCAAGAGATGCTTGTTAGAAATAAACGAGAAGACATCCCAATAGTTGCAGCGACCGCTAATACAGGAAAAGAAGATATTGAGATGTGTCGCAATTCGGGAATGAAATATTACATGGAGAAGCCAATTCAAAAGAAAGAATTAGGACTCTTTTTGCAAAAGATGTTCAAAGTTTCGCTTAATATTTAATAAATGTTTCAAAAGATTTTATTTTGTGTTTTTTTTGTGATATCCAATTGGAATTTTTGAGGTTGGACTTGAGTTGCAAGGGTTTGTTCATATATAATTTTTTATGTTACAAATTTTTATCAACATTATTTTTTCAAAACCAAGAAATTATCTTTTTAATTTTTTTTTTTCTTATTTTGTTTTTCAAATGATTAAAAATGAGTTTGAATAACATATTATTTTTTCTTTAAATTTCCTTCAACATTTTTATATTCAAGTTATTATCATTGAATCAGATTGAGTTTGTTTTCAAAATAAGAAATTTATAAGGTGGCTATTTTTTTGCATGGAAAAAAACAATATGAAAAAAGTGCATTCAGCTGGTTTTCTTATGTTTAAGACAATATCAATATCAGAAAAAAAACATCAATTTCTACTTCTTACAAAACCTGAAGGCGAAATCGATATCCCCAAAGGCCATCTTGAAAAAAAAGAAACACCTAAACAAGCTGCTATTCGAGAATTAGCAGAGGAAACCGGAATCAAAGACAATTATATCATAGAAGAAGATTTTATTTTCGAAGACATTTATTATCCAAAATACAAAAGGTTCTGAAAAATTTTTTGTTTTTTAAAAATGGAGAAGTTTCTTTAAAAAAATTTTAGATTTCTGAGACAAACAGTTGAAAAAAAATTAAAAGTTTATCTGGCTAAACTCCTGATTGATCAAGAATTAAAAATGACTGAACATTCAAAATATAAGTGGGTTGATTATAATCCACCCCATACATTTGAATGGCCGCCAAGTTTGAACAAATTATTCGAAGACATCCTAAACTATCAAAAAGAAGGGAAATTGGATTTATTTTTAAATCGTACACAATAAGAAATTCTTAAATATTTGCTCACTCATAAATTTTTCTTTCTTGGTTAAAAATCTTAAAAAAAATCATTCATCCTTCATTTGAGGTCCTATAAATAAAATTACTTTTTTTTACCTATCTATATATATTAAAATGGTTTCTTTTGTCATGAAAAATGCTATTAAAAAGTATTTATTTCGATTTTTTATTTATGAATTTTTTATCATGAAAAAAATCAAAAAATCCAAAAAGGAAAATATCCAAAATTTTCTGCATTCTCTCGAAAAACTCTCAGAGCCTTCTATCTCCCTCATCGAACAACCGAAAAATAACGAATTTTTTTCTCATCAATGGAAGATCTTGAACGACCATTTTCTTCAATCAAAATACTTTTACATGATAAAACCACCCGAAAAATCAACCAAATACGAATTTATGAGTTCCAAATTTTCAAGAAACAACAGAGATCAAATCTGTGATCAGGTTTTTTAATAGCTTTTCGAAAACATAACTTTTCCAGTTAAATTTCCTAGAAGGGAACCTAAAAAATGCATATTTTCCTAGAGAATTGATAATAGAAAATTTAAATGACAAACAAGGCAAAGCAATGAAAAACTATGGAAATAGACTTGTGACTTTACCTTATATTATATCTCCAAAAAACTACAAATACATTATTATTTTCCCAAATAGGACTAAAAATGCTCTCAGTATTTTTTTTTAGGACTTTATTTTTCAGAATAATTATTATTAGATTTTGTGGATTTAGAGCTACATTCTTCCGAATCCAATCAAATAGAAATTGAAATAAAAAATATAATTCAAAGCCCTGAAATTTCAATCCCTGAAATTTTGCAAATTAACAAGCAATTGATTAACAACAAAAATTATGTGAACTTAAGAACCAATAATTACATTGTTTCTTTCCCTTTTTCCTCAGGTTTTATTGATTCCCCTGAGGAAATTGAACATTCACTACAAAATATGAAGGAAAACATTTTTTTGGGCAAAGGATTCGATTCAGAATTAACTGATATGAAAGTATCCAATTTTTTTAGTGAGCAAAATTACATTTTGACAACAAAGAACTCCATTCATGTATTAGAAGATAATAACAATACAATTTTGTTTGATTCACAGAAAACTCATTTTGACATTGATCAAATCTATTCAATAGAAAACTCCTTCCATCCCAAAAATCTATATTTATTATCTTCGGAAAAAATATATATATTCGATCATCGTGTGCCAAATCCTAATAAAATTATTGAAAAAAAAAAAGATCTCCAACGTTTTTTTGGATTAAAACATTATTTTGATCAATTTCTTTTACTGAGTACAACAAAAACATTTTCCTTTTATGATATACGATATCCTAAAAACCCTGTACTTGAATTTAGACATTTTGTTGAAGAAAATCCACCAACCATCCTTGATTTTTCTCATCAAATCACAGATTTTCCGAAAAATGTCTCTTCATTCGAATCAGATTTTAGGAATTTTGAAACGATTGAAAATTGTGGCATTACATTAGAAGACGACAAGCAATTATTAATGGCTTTTTCTCCAAATAAAGCAGGGAGTTTGATAGCTAATATTCTGGAAAAAAATTTATTTGAGGAAGGTAACAATAAAGATTTCATGAATCTATTGGAAATATCAGACGAGCCAATTTTTTCCTATCAGAAATTTCAAAAGCCATTGAATCCTTATTTGCTTTATTCAAGTAACATGAGATTTGATAAATATAAAATATCAGGTGTTTCCGGTCAACAAGTGGAAAAAAATATAAATTTAATATTCCAAAATGACAATTTCGGAGGCCTGAACCTCCAGATAATAAAGACGGAAAACAATAGATTAAAGCATCTAAGTTTGAACTTTGAAGGCAAACAGGAATCAGAAAATTGCAATGACTTAGAAGACATAAAATTTCGAAGATTATTTGAGAAAAAAGAAGAAAAAAAAGAAAAAATTCAATTGAAATTTGGTGAAGATGATAATGATGATTTCTCTATAGATGGAGAATTGGAACCTGTTGCTCAAGAATTTGAAGAACGTAACTTAAAATTCCGAAATTTGGACAAAATCTTTAAGAAATTATTGAGGGAATCACAAAGCAAGAATGTGAAAAAAGGGGCAGATATCCATTCTTTGAAGAATGAATTTCCTGAGGAGAAAACTCAACATACTTTTAATAAAATCGGAGCGAGTCAAATGAATTTGGAAGATATGATTTTTAATCTTAGCACTGAAGAGTTATCGAAAGAGAGAAAACAAATCACAAATTATTATAATGACAATTTTCTGATTACAGAGGAAATTGAGGAACATTTGAAGGCTAAATGGGATGAAGAAAATAAAAATTGAGAGGAATATATAAAAATCCAAAATTTCAAAATTGTTCTAGAAATATTTGTAAAAATTTTGGTAAACATTGGATATTTTAAATATCAGTATTGCAATAATTTTCATAGTTCGATTTGTTTTGCCAAAAAATTAAATTTAAAATGCCAAAAATTAAATCAAACT
>Ga0302186_10001816_pt1 | contig 17123 bp, 14 predicted proteins | sample II_Bog_E1_2_FD_198782 | JGI IMG/M metagenome (GOLD analysis project Ga0302186, IMG submission 198782) | Peat permafrost microbial communities from Stordalen Mire near Abisko, Sweden - II_Bog_E1_1 | ecosystem: Environmental > Terrestrial > Soil > Wetlands > Peat | place: Sweden: Abisko... | reverse complement strand
GATTCTGGAGGGAAAAAAAAAACTAAATTTTATAATTTTTCTAATCAATTATATTGCATTTTATATTTTTTCGAAAATAAAAGAAAAAATTTTCAATTTTTTTTTTTTTTTATTAGAATTTATAATTGACAGAAAAAATTAATTTTTTTTTCAATATTTCGGAAAAATCTAAAAATTAACCAATCCAAAAATAAACGAAATTTTATGGTAATCAAATTTTTTCACCTTTTAAGTCAGATTTTTTTTTAATAGTATTGATAATCATTGGACACTCAACATTCCTAAAATTATTAAAAAGAATAAAGGGTGTTCCATTTTAAACTAAACACAAGACAATAAACCACATAACAACTTTTTTATAAATTCTGTGAAATCACTGTTTTTTTCGATTTCAAGAGCTTCTCTTCCAATTCATATAATCTTTTAATCAATTCCTTATTGATATTCTTCTGATTTTCTAATGCCAATTCTCTATCAGCAATAGTTTCCGTGAGTGAATTCGCCTAACAAAATAATGCTGATAACACTTTTCTCTAATATTTTTACTAGTTTCTGAAGAAATTGGATATCCACGCTATTGCTTAACTGCGACTTCCCATAATTCGCCTGGATTTTCAAAGAATTTGGCATGGTATTCGTTCTCAAGAGTTTTTTGCCTGTTTTCTTGCCATTGACCTCCTGCGAAAGTGTGATTTTCAATCTAAAAACCCATTAAAAACATAAGTTTTCTGATAAAAACCTTACGTTTCTATAGTAATTTCCAATTGTTTTATCTGATCTTTGAGTTTCTTGTTTTCCTCTTCAACCCCGCTATAGATCTGTTGGTAATTATTGGTCTTTTTGCTGGAAACTATCATAGAATTCTCGATTTTCTCTTCATCCTCAGTGTATTCTCTTGATTTCTCCTTGTTTTTAATAAGACTGTTAGAGAAACTCTGGTTATTTTCCTGAATAACCGTATTAATATCATCTATCTTTGGAGTATGAGGCAAAATGCCTTTTTCCTGGTGTAGAGACTCGTATTTTCTCTTTAGATAATTCAACTCATTCATCATTTCCTCTTGATTTAAAGTCAATTCCTCGAGACTTTCTTTAGTTTTCTCTAGTTTTTCTATGAGATCCTGCTTTTCCTTCTTCAGCAGAGTGATTTTCAACGAAGAATCCTCAAACTTCGATTTCAGGTCCTCTATTTCCATCCATGTGAGCTTATGTTTATTAGGGAAAGAAGGCATCAATTTATTCATTTCCTTTTTTAATTTATCTATAATATCATCCTTGGAAAGCGATTCTGCCTTATAAATATCAATTTCTTGCAGATAGAAATGCTTCTGAGAGATAATAGATTCCATCTTACGCTTAATCTCTTCATTTTCCCTCTCCAAATCGAAGAAATTCTTCCTACAAACATTCAATTGTTCTGATAAATCCTTATTTCTAGCATCAAGTCCTTGATTTTTCTCTAATAAAAGCATTTGTTCTTGTTTTATTGAGTCTTTCTCTAAGATATGACGTGAAACCTCTCTATTTAGATGCTCTAATTTAAGCAGAAATTCATAATCTCCAGTCGAATTTCGCTTCAATGAAGACCTCTTCAATTTCGCACTGGATAAACTCAAATGATCACTGTTTTTCCTCTCTATATACAATGAAAGATCAGTTTTCTGATGATTTTCTGAAGAATCTTCATGATTTTCTTCTTTAAATTTATCAAGAAGCTCATCTTTTTCCTTAGTTTTATCGATATTTTCATGAGTTTCACCAGTATTTTCTTTATTTTCATTAGAATCTTCAATATTTTCTGGATTTTCATGAGTTTTGTCACTATTTTCATTATCCAATTGGCCCATTTCCTGATTATTTCCCTGGAGTTTCTCTAAAACCTTCTCTCCAGTGATACTCCTAATAGTCATGCCTATAATATCTCTTTCAATATTGTTTTTCGCAGATAACTTCATATTATTTTTAGGATCGAATCTGATCTCGAAGATATTGTTGCTTTTTTTGATCATATTCACACAAGGCAATTCCTGATATTTCCATTCGAAAATCTTAGTTCCATTGTTTCCATATAAAATCTGTATACTTTCCCTATCTAATTCTATGGTTCCATCAATAGGGAACTCGAATTTTTGGATCTCTTCGTTGATATTCTCCAGACAAAATCCATCGATTTTCAAATGAAATGATCTTAATTGGTCTTGTTGGAGGCTCTCCTGGACTTCATAGTCGATTTTAGGGTCTAAAGTCAATGGACCTACTTCAGAACTCAAGGGTAGTCCCTTATATTCTTGAAGGCCTAAGACTGGACTTGCCTCGACTTTGATTCTTATAGGAGAAAAAATCAATAAATTTAGGGTTTGAATGCGTACTTCATGCCAATATCATCTGCACAGGGCTGATAAAACGCCCCTGTGACTCCTTGGATCTCTTGAATTTCATTAGTTGGACTTATGGTGAACCATTTGCAAATTAATGCGACTGGCTCTTTGACTTTACGATCGGTGACTGATATAGCGTAAATTAAAATGAGAGGGATATTAAAAAAAATCACATTCTTGTTTAAAGGAAGCTGTTACAAAGAGGAGATCTGTATGAATCGGACCTCCTGAAAGAGAAATGTCAAAGGATTTCTCATCAAGGGGAAGGGAATTTTTGGGATTTTGCGACATTTTGAAGTTTTGGGAGAAGTTTTTAATTTTATTGAGTTTTGCTAAATTTGTTTAAATTTTCCTTTATTTTTGCTTTGAAAAAGCTCCGATTTCTTTTTTCAAATTGCCTGTTTTTAGGTTTTTCATGCAAAAAATTAAGATTTTTAATTAATTTTGAGTTTTTTCAATCGATTTCAAAGAAAATATGATCATATGGTTTCTTCCCTATATAAACTCTTATAATTGGTTTTAAGTTCTTCTAATTTTCTATTGAAGACACTGATTTTTTCTTCAATCCCTTTAATTTTTCTAGTTCTTTTGCCTCTTTTCTCTTCACTTTGTCCACTAAACCTCAAAATTACACATAAAACTCCCGAAAAACTTTTAAACCTATTGATTTTTCCTAATAAATGTTGATATTTGGCTAATAACAGGGCAATTTGATTCCTCGTGACATCGACTTTTTCCTTTAAACTCATGCCTAAAAGTCCATTTTCCTTGAGGTTTTTCTCCAATTCCTCTAGTTCTAGCAAAGGAATTTCTGATAATTTCAATTTGATGAGTTCTTTTTTCCTTTCTTCTAATTGTGGCAGGCTTTTTTTAAACTCTTTCCTCTTGTTTTCTATATCAGCTTCCCATTTTTTCATCTAAAAAACAAAAATGCCTTATATGAAAGGTTTTTTTATAATAAACATAGGTTAGATTCAACTCCATTTCAATTAGAAATCTATTTAAGAACTGAGATTCTGATGCGTTAGGGTCGATTTTTTGAGATTTGTCAAATGTTTGCTTAAATACTAAGAGGAATTCCCTCAAATGGACTCCTGCGATCTTTTGGTTCCTCTAAAAAGCAAGCATATATATAGAAAAAATAGAGAAAATAACACTTTCTTATAATAATTCGAGGCTTGGAGAAAATGTTCCTTTTCTTCCTTGTTTTTGAAGAACCCAAGATTCTTATAAACTTTCAATAGATATTTCCGATTGATTCCGAAGCGGAATTCCGGGTCATGAGTCTCGAAGAAATGGCTCAATGCTGTTTTAGTGGCTTCTTGTAATCTTATCTATAAAAGTATTGATTTTTCATTGATTTTTTCATTGATTTATTAGAAAACATCCGTTGTTTTCTGCTCGGAAATAGTGGATCGAAAGTTCTTTTCCTTGAAAACCCATCGTTTGATCTTTTGCTGGAATGGCTCTTTATATCTATAATAATTGAGAATACCTTTTGATGTAATATAAGGATTTAATGGGAAAAGAGGGTCTTTTACGAGTATATCCATCCACATAATTCAAAATCAAGGAAACTATCAGAACAAAGATGATTTTCTTCTTATGATCGAGGAGAAGCACTTTGATTTTCTCATGAAATGGTAAAACTTAAGGGGTTTTTTTAATGAAATTATTGAGAAATTAAACGTTTTCTTTGGATTTTCTTGTTAATATCAACATTTTCCTTCAGGATCTTTTTGCGTAATTCCTATTATTAGTGATAAAACCAGATATTATAGAAAGAAAGTACCAAATTGGCTGATAAACGAAGAAAAATTGTCCTTTGGCTCTGATATATAAGCCTTCTGGGCCGAAAAGCTCTGAAAAACCCATATCCAAACATAAAATTTATGAGATTTTTCAAATTATTGACAAAAAAACACCTCAAATTTATTTTATTAATTTCATCAGAAAAGTATATTTATTTCCAACTAAAATTCTATATTCGATAAATATTCCATGCTTTCAAACATCCCCACCATCGAATGCCAAATCTGTCTGACCCCTGTCCTAATTGCAAATTGTCTAACTCTTTCTTGTGACCATCGTTTCTGTAAAGATTGTCTCACCCAAGATTGGATGAACAACATAAGTCATAGCTATGTTTCACCATCATATCTCAAATGTCCCGCTGATAAATGTGGCACCCCGGTCACGATTTTCGAGTTACGTTACAACCTCCCACACAAAATATTTACCCAATATCTCAATTGTTCCAACGCCAATTTCCAAAACGACCCTGCTTCTAAAGAAGTTCTCATAAAATGTCCCAACAAAAAATGCCAGACTCCTTATTTCATCTTTCGAGGCGCGAGCTATTTCTTCTGTTCCAATTGTGACATCAGATATTGTGCTGAATGTCTTGGGGATTGGAAAAATCATCAGGGTATTTCCTGTGAAGAATATAAAGAAAAGAACGAAAGTCCTGAAGAATATGAATTAAGGAAAGTGATGGAAAATTCAGGAGCCATGCAATGTCCCCATTGCAAGAAATATGGCATCAAGCCTGATGGTTGCAATTTCATCTATTGTACATCAGCCGCCTGTCAAAAGAAGAAAATGTTCTGTTATTTATGTGGAATTCCTTTGACAGAAGCTGATCATCACAAACATTTTTTTAATAAGCCTTATGGAAATGATTGCATTGGCACGAAAGAGAAATTGGAAAAAGGTGATATCAAAGGACTTAATTGCAAGATGGTGAAAGTGACGAAGGATAATGAAATTCCGTGTCCAGCTTGTGGGACGATGAACCCAGAGGAATGCGAATTGATTCAGAATTTCGAGAAGAGGATCTGCTTTTGTAAAAGCGGAAAATGTGTGGGCAAGTTCTTTTGCATAAAATGCAAGAAGGAACTCAAGGAAGAGGAGGTTTTTGATCATTATGAGAAGAATGAATAATTAATAAATTGAATTTAAAAGAAATGTTATGAAAAAAAAAAATTTTGAATAAAAAGATGATTTTTCACTTTTAGAAAATTTTAGTTTTTAAATATAAAATGGAAAAATATAAAATTAAAAAAAAAAGATATTTTATTTTGAAATAAATGAATTGTATTTTTGTTTTTTCAAAAAAAAAAAAATGTGAAAATTTAGGTAAGTTTTTAAATAAAAAATGGAAAATTTTGTTTTGTTAATCAATATGTTTTTTTGTTTAATATTAAAAATCGTCTTTCTTTTCTTCATATTTTTCCAGCAATTTCACGATCTTCTCAAACTTCTTCTTCTCTTTTTCTCCAATGTTGGTCCCCATGATTTCCCTAGCATAATCAACGGCTATGATCCCGTTTTCCGAGACCATCATTTTATTAGCATTCTTCTTAATCAAATACTCCACACATTCATAATGTCCATTAATGGAGCAAATAATCAAAGGGGTCCATTTTTCTGTATCATCCCCTAAATTCACATCCGCTCCCCCCTCTTCTATTAAAATCCTCATTATTTTCAGGGATCCTCTTTTGCTGGCATATTGCAAAGCAGTTACTTTTTCTTCGTTTATTATCGAATTGATGGGAAAACCTTCCTTTATTAATTTGATGACTTCTGAACTGTTGTTTTCATCTATGGCTCTCACGAACCTTTTCTTTGTGATTTCTTCAATTATGGAGTTTCTAAAGGACATTAATGAGACTGAATCTTTGGTTTTAAGGTCTTCAAAGACACGAAAGACATGTTTGACGGTCGGGGAATCAGACCAAAGAAGATATGCGGAGAGACAGGAACAAATAGAATAGACAATGCCCATTTTTTCCTAATTTTGGAAATATTATTAAGGGGATATTGGTGATTTAAATAATTAAAAGGATATTTATATTCTTCATCTTCACTTTCCACTTTTTTCTTTTCTTCGTTTTCTCTATTCATTTTCTTCACTGCCGCTTTGCTTCTCCATATCTATTATGAACATCTCTCCATGTCAAGAGGAGAGTGAATTGTTCATCTTTTTAACGCTTGATATTCAATAAAGATTGGAGATTGCCCAGGAGATAGCTTCATATGGGTGTTTTTCTTGTCAATTCAATTATATCGAAATTGTCATATAATTTTCAGGAATATGGTTAGAATGATTTGAAATGAAGAAGTATTGTTTTATTAAAAAGGCGATGGTTATTTTACTTATTGAGGAAATATGAAATATGTATCATAAAATTTAAATAAAACTCATTTTAAAGAGAAATAATTAGCTCATTTCTCGCAAAAATCAAGAGAAATCTGAACATTGAATGAGATTTTGGAGAAAAACAACAATCTAGAAATTAAAAAAATTCGAAAATTTTTCTTAAGCAATAATTTGTTAATCAATGAAATTAAAAAAACTTAAATTTTGAGCTAATCCTGAATTTTAAAATTGGCTTCAATAGGTGTAAATTTAAAAAAATTCTAATTCCATTCCAAAAATAAAAAAAAATGATAAAAAACATCAACAAATTCAAATTCATTTTTTCTCTGACAAGATGCCTTTTCTCCTTTTCCACCGACAAAATAGATTATTATGACCTTGGAATAGAGGGGACTTTTGCAAAGAAAATGAAGGGCAACAAGAATTTTGTGGCAGATAAGACGAACTTAATTCACGAATTGGTTCAAAACGAAAATCATATTTAATTACCAGACCTCGAAGAATGGGAAAAACTTTTAATCTTTCAATGCTGAAAGCTTTTTTTGATAAAGATGAGAAGGATGCACCTTTAATTTTCAAAGACACCTTTATAGGATCCAATGCTTTAAATTTTGAGAGTTTTAAACAAGGATTTGCTGAAGAACTTGCATCTTCCGCTCGAGGATTTATTAAGGAAGGATATGGAATTATGGAGGATGTACATGAAGCAGAAAAAAAATGGTTAATTTTTAACCAAATCAAAAGTTTCTCCATTGAAAAATCGTTGAAAGATTTAATAAGAAATATTTCTAAGAACTCTAAAAATAAGGTTGATTTTTATATATAAAAAATATAAAAACAAATAAATAATTCAAACAAATTATCATTTATATTTAAATAGCCTCTCCTTCTGATTGATGAATACGAGAACCCACTAATATCAGCTTATGAAAACCATTACTATGATGAGGCAATATCGTTTTATCAAACCTGGTTGACCGCAGCACTAAAAGATAATCCAGACCTATTTATGGGAGTTCTTTCTGGAGTTTTAAAATTTGGACAAGAAGTATTTTCTCCAAACTTAACAATTTAGTTCATATTCCGTAAAAAAATTAATGAAAATTTTTTATTTATTTAAATATTTGTTTCTTAAAATTAGCTATTATTCTAAACAATTTCAGACATGTTATGGCTTCACAGAAAAAGAAATTAGAACATTTTTGAAAAATTTGAAATTACCTGAAGATTCTGAAATGAAAATTATAAAAGAATGGTATGAAGGATATAAATTCGGAGAGGAGAAGATTTTTAATCCATTTGCTGTGAACAATTATTTGACGGATGAGAATGCGACAAAAGAATAATTAATGATTATTTTGAAAAGATGAGAATGCTTCTACTCAAAAAATCCATTAAATTTGACTTATCAGAGCAATTAACTTATAAAAAAATTGGGTCGAAATCACTTTCAACGAATGAATTATGGACAATTTATTTTCAAACAGGATATTTAACGATAGATAAATCAGATGCAAGCGGAATTTCTTATAAAATACCAAATTTGGAAATCTACTTTGATATGCAAGATCAGATGAGGACAATATTCTCATTAAGTTCAAAGCAGATAAGTGGCATCGCAAATGGGTTTCTCAACAACAATTTCCAAATAGCTAAAAAATTAATTGAAACTTATTTGACTGCATTTAATAAAGAAAAGATTAGTAAGTTCTTTTGGAAAGGCAATGAAAGGCTGTACCACCTCCTTTTTATTACTTTTTTTGGCGATCATCGGGACATTTCAATTAATTCAGAAATCTCCACTGGTAAGACTGATAAAATCAAACTTAAACAAGGTTATTATGATATTGCTGTTATACCAAAGGAAAAATCTAACTATAAGAAAGAAGGTAAATTAAATAAGTTAAATATCTATTATCATTTGGTTAATAATTTCAAAGGTTATATCTTTGAAATAGGAGCAAAGTGGGTGACTCATGTAGACTTTAAAAACAAAGGAATAGATGAAATTAGGAAAACTGCAAGTGGCCTTGCCCAAGAAAAGCATAATCAAATTATTGAGAGAGATTATCTTTCCTTTTTAGAACCCATGAACACTCATATCAAAGTTTGGCACTTGATTGGGGTTGGTTGTGTCAAAAATGTTGTTGAATTTGTCACTTCCGTCAAAGATTCAAAGTTGGTCATCAAAAATAAAGAATAAATATCTAAGATTTAATGACTAAAAACCAAAAAATGAATAAAATCCAAAAAATAAATATCAACAAATTTGTCAAAGTTTCAATATTTTTAATTAAGCAAGTTTTTTGTTTTTTAATAGTTTTAATGATTTAATCATTGTAACACTAAAAATTCCTAAAATAATTAAAATTAAATAAAGGGTGTTCATTTTAAACTACAATAAACCACATAACCACTTTTTTTAAATTCTGTGAAATCGCTTTTTTCTCAATTTCAATAGCTTCTCTTCCAATTCAGATAGTCTTTTAACCTCTTCCGGTTTTCTAATGTCAATTCTTTATCTTTAAATAAATCATCGTAATACCAGTTTTCTCTAATATTTTAGTTTCTGAAGAAATTGGATATCCACACTTTTGAAAAATTGTGACTTCCCATTATTCCTCTGGATTTTGAAAATGGCATGGGGTTCGTTCTTTCTGATCCTTGAGTTTTTTGATTTTGATGAGATTGTTAGCCGTTAACTTCAGTTCTGAGGAAAAATTGTTTAAATTGACAAATTCATGTTAAGAGCCATCATTATTTTCAGGGATCCTCTCTTTCTTTTTCTTTTATTATTATCAAATTGTTCCTTTATTAATTTGATCACACTTCAGGGCTGTTGCTTTCATCTATGGCTTTCAAGAATCTTTTCTCGGGGGATCAGACCAAAGAAGATTTGAGAAACAGAAACAAATAGAATAAACAATTCCCAATTTTATTATTTAATTTCGGAAATATTTTTACAGGGATTTGATGATTTTAAATAATTAAAAATGAAGGAAGGAAAAACTTATTTGACAATTTTTTCGTGGGTTTTTTAAATTATTAAGGAAGAGCTATTCATTATGGGTTTTCTGGGTGGTTTTCCGAAAGTAAGTCAAGATTATTGTTGATTTCCTGGATCATTGCTGAGGCGTCCTTGTTTTCGAGGGACTCAAGGGATTGTTCATTATTTTGTTCATTATTATCCTGATTTATTTGTTTCGAGGACTCGTGGTTATTGCTTTCATTTTGAGTGCTCATATCGATTAAATCTTCATTCTGAACACTTTCCTTCTTATCATTCGCTAACAAATTGTCTTGATTTTCTATAACCATTTCAACTTTTTCGTCATTTCTCACGATTTCATTAATATTTTCCTGATGAACTTCCTGATGAATTTCATTATGAATTTCTTGATGAATTTCCTGAGGAATTTCTTGATGAATTTCTGTTTGAATTTCTTGATGAATTTCTGGTTGAATTTCTGGATGAACTTCTTGGTGAATTTCTGGAGGAATTTCCTGATTAATTTCCTGATTAATTTCTTGATGATTTTCCTGATGAATTTCCTTAGGAATTTCATTGATAAATTCCTGAGGGATTTCTTTGATAATTTCCTTAGGAATTTCCTGAGGAATTTCTTTTTGTTCTTCTTTTATGATTTTGTTATTATCTTCCTGTCTTCTTTCATTTTTCTCAGGAGAAATTCCCATATTCATTTTTGGTTTCGGGAAATAATCGTCGATCTTCGCGCCACTTTCTTTTTTCTCCTCTTCTTCATCTTCGCTTTCAACTTTTTTCTTTTCCTTCGTTTTCTCCGCATTCACGTTCTTCACTTCCGTTTTGCTTCTCAACAATATCTGAACATCTTCTCTACTAAGCAATAAATGTAATTTCTCTAAAAAATCATCAAATGCAGGATCATTTAAAGCCGAATAATATTCCACAGCCTTCTGATATAACATCATTAGAGTATTCACAATGTCTATAGTGAACTCTTCTGGCAACCTACTTTCCAAGATAGTGATATTCTCTAATAGATCCATTATATCTATTTGATCATAAGCCTTTACTGTGACATCATCTAAAGTCAGATCTGGTTGTTTGATGATGTTTTTGCTGATCTTCACCCCAAAGCCCTTCATATTTCGAATTATCAGCTCGCAAAATTTACTAGCCTGCTCCAAAGCTATTATTTGGGTCAACCCATCACTTTTATGAGCATCTTTCCATGTCAAAATGAGAGTAAATTGCTCATCTTTCTTACGCTTGATATTCAATAAAGATTGGAGATTTGCCCAGGAGATCAGCTTCATCTGGTTGTTCTTCTTGTCAATTATCTCGAAATTCAACAAATTAGATTGCGAAAGAACCAAATATCTAGGGATCGTCTTATTATTGGGCATAAGCTCATTCACAGGAAACACATCAACTGAGTCCATCAAGAGAAAATCCTCCAGATTATACATACATCCTAAATGATATGTGCCTATCTTCTGCAGGTAGTTCATGTCTTTAGTCTTTGATAGGGTTTCCTTCATGAAGATTGGAAACAAAGTGATGATTTCATGCAAAAGAATCGATGGGGTCCTTGAAAAAATTTAAATAATTATGTTTTCTTTTATATTCACCAAGTCTTCTTGATTATGTCAATGAGAATGTCACGACCGTCAGCTATTGAAGGCTTGCAAAAGCTAGTCCGACAGAAGATTTTCGGATATACGAATGGAAATTTGGGTTCTAAAAGGATTTCGAAGAGGATCATTTGAATATGGCTGATTTGTGATTGATCACAGAAATTCTGCATGGCTGCCTTAAGAGTCTCAACCTAAAATCATAAGCATTTTCTCTAAAAATTGATAAACTACCAGGATTTTTAAACCATTGGGAGAGTTGATGATGGAAATCTTATAGAGGTTTTTGTTCAGAGATTTCAATAGTTCGATTTCTTGAAGAGATTATGAGAGAAAAGAAGAAAAAGGAGACCTTTTTGAACCCGTTTAAAGGCGATGTCTTTTGGGAAGTTCTTTTGAATGATCTCCTGATTAGGATCGAATTGGGCTTTCATTTAGAATTGGTTTGATTTATTGTTTTTGAAAAGAATTTGAGTTTTTCACAGTATAATGCGAATTTTTTGAATATATGAAAATAAATCAAATTTTTTAATTCAAATGAGATATTAATAGGTGTAGCAAAATTAAAATTTGAAAAAATTTGTAATTTTTTTCAAAAGATTAATTTTCTAAAATGGTTTTTTTAATCATTTTTTGAAAATTCATTATTTTATGTTATTTGGATTTATTTTTTAATTTTGCAGTTAAAAAACTTTTAAAAAAAATTGTTTTTTTGCTAATTTCTCTTTAAAAATTTGTGTTTTCTTCTTTTTTTTTAATTAGTTTCTTATTTCACTCTAACTCTGATCTTATTTCTCAACCAAATTTCTGAAGGCAGTTGTAGCTTCATCGATGAACTTCCCGAAGAATGCGCTGAACTCTTGTTTCGATTGTTTAGGGCTCTAAATAAACAATGATAACGTAAAATTTTTTCTTAATTTTTTACCTCAAACTTCATTTGGGTCAATCTGATGTACAATGGTTTTGTGGTCGAATAGACGATGAACCAACTGATTTTATGATCTCCTGATGATTCTATGATGGCCTTTTTTGCCAAATCGTGATAAGTGATGATGCATCTCATCATACCAACAGTCTTTTTTTCGAATAAACTTTAATAAAAGCAATTACCCATTTTCCATACCTTATACAAAGGACACATATAATCATAATTTGAAAAGGCGTCTTGTTGCAAGAAATCCTCTCTGATAATTTTGGCAATCTAAGCAAAAAATTCTATATCTTTTATATAGTAGATCTCTTAAGTACTTCCAAGACGAGCTTTTGATCCTCAGACAAAGAATCTCGACCAACCAACTGCACGATTTCGTTCAATTCGGCTTCTTCTTGAAGGATTTCCTTGAACTTGGTTCTCAAATAAACGAACTCATTGTCGAAGTTTTCGAAGTATGGGTCTAATTGTCTCTCGTAATTCGAGGTACTGATGGTCCAGTTGATACTTGGGAAATGTTTTCTTTGGGCCAATTTCTTGTCCAAGCCCCAAAACACCTGCACAATTGAAAGGGTGGCTGTGGTCACAGGATCTGTAAAATCACCACCTGGTGGAGACACGGCTCCCACAATAGTGATACTTCCTTCTCTGTCAGGGCTTCCGAGACATTTAACTCTTCCAGCTCTTTCGTAGAATTGAGCCAACTTAGTTGCCAAATAGGCAGGGTACCCTGCATCAGCTGGCATTTCAGCCAAACGACCAGAAATTTCTCTGAGAGCCTCAGCCCAACGACTGGTTGAATCAGCCATCATAGACACATTGTAACCCATATCTCTGAAATATTCGGCCAAAGTGATACCTGTATAGATGGAAGCTTCTCTGGCAGCCACAGGCATATTGGAAGTGTTGGCCACAAGGCAGGTACGTTGCATGATACTTTCTTCCTTGCCCTTGACTTTGGTGGTCAATTCTGGGAATTCGTTCAGCACCTCAGCCATTTCATTTCCTCTTTCTCCACAACCCACATACACGATAACTTCTGAGTTGGAATGTTTGGATAAAGCCTGGGAAATACAGGTCTTGCCACAACCGAAGGCACCAGGGATGGCACAAGTACCACCCAAGACTGATGGGAACAAGGCATCGAGCACTCGTTGACCAGTCAAAAGAGGTGTGTTACCTAAAGAAAAAATAAAAATCGTTTAATGATTTTGATGGTACCTGCTAATTTTTCGGCAACTGGTCTAGATTGTCTCACGGGCCAACTGTGACTCATCGAGTACTTATGGATCTTTCCATCATACTCCAATTCTACAATTTTTTCCTTGATGTTGTAGTTGCCTTCTTCCACGATAGAAACCACCTTCCCTCTAGCTTTTGGTGGCACCATAACTCTATGTTCATCGAACAAATTGTTCTCAAAACAAGTTCCCAAAATGTCTCCTCCAGTGAGCATAGAACCCAACTTGATTTTTGGGGATGGCTTGAACAACCAATGCTTATGGATATCCAAAGCTGGAATATCGATACCCTTTGGCACAAAGACGCTGTTCGTCAGCTTGGCAATTACTTCCAAAGGTCTTTGAATCCCATCGACAATTTGTCCAAGGATACCAGGTCCCAAATCCACTGACAAAGGCTCTTTGGTTCTCAACACTGGATCTCCGACAGTCAGACCGGCTAAGAAAAAATGGCGTTTAAGGTTAATAATTATAAAGAAATTTACAAGTCTCTTCGTAACATTGAATGGAAGCTGTGTCTCCATCGAGCTTAATGATTTCTCCAACGAGTTTGTGCCAACCGACTTTGACCTTTTAAAGAGAAAATTATGAGTTTTTGTGAGGGAAATAATGACTCACCAATTCGTACATCTTGGCTCCTGACATGTTTTCAGCGACAACAACTTAGAAGAAAAAGAATTAATAGAGGAAAAAAGGGGAGATGTTTACGAGGCCCGGCAACCTTGAAGACTTTTCCGTAGTTGCTTTCTTTTTCCGCAAACGCTTCTGACTCTCTTTTGTTCATCAGATATTTGTTTTTATAATTTTTTTTTTGAAATTATGATATTTGGTTTGGACATAAATAAGATTTTTTTTTGGAATATATTAAATTTTATTGAAAAATTTCAAAAAGAAATTAATCATCTTCAAATATTTAATTATAAATTCCATTTCTTTTGATTTTTTCGTGAACGTTTTAATTATTTTTTTTTATATATTCATGCGTGGCAATTTTTTTAAATTAATTTTTGAAAATATTTGCTTGTGCATATTATTAATTTTTAATAAAAAAGAAAAGAAAAAGAAGCTGATCGAACCCTATGAGTTTTGATTATTTAAGATTAAAGGAACAAGAATTCCTCAAAATCCAACATGATGGCATGCTCTAAAATTAATTTAATTTAATATTTCATTAATTTTGAAGAAAATTATATCAAAACTGGAAATCATAACAAAGCGATCCGTCGAATTTTCTATAATGTTCATTATGACAACTTTGAGAAAACACACATAGATTTGTTGCGACAGAAGGTCCTGACTGAAGAAGACAAAATCATTCAAAAGTTTAAGATTTATTGTATGAATTTGTATTAAAACCTGAAAAAGATTGAAAAAAGAACAGGAATTATTGAAATTTATCTATTCTTCTCGTTTTGACGTTGAAAAAGCCTTCGACGTAAACAAAAATTTATATTTCAAGAAATTTCATTAAATTAAAGAGATTAAAACATTATTCTCAATGGTTGGATGATTTAGAAAAGAAAGAATTGCAGGCAGACTCTTTAGATTTATTGGTGAATTTTTCATCCTTTTCCTTAAAATTAAAATTTTTTTTAGAAAAAAGGTGTTATTTATATAGCTGGAAGAGATAAACATTTACGACCTGTAATTGTCATCAATGTTCATCAATTGAATTTCAAAGAAGTTCATTTCTTATTTTTATGATCATTATATCATCGTTTTTTTCAGATGAAAATGGAGGCATTCACAGATGCCTTAATCCATGTGATGAGAGTCTGCCAGAATTATATGCATCATCCTGGATATGTTGAAAACACCGTGTTTCTAATCGAAATGAACGAAATGAGCATGTTTAATTTTCCTTTTAAGGTTTTTTTTAATCGAAAAAATTTAAAAAAAAGAAAAAATCTTTTAGGCGTTGCAAAAAATCATTGAAACAACCTCGAAATACTTTCCTCATACCCTTGAAAAAGTCAATGTGTTGAACCCAAGCTTTTCTTTATTTGTGGTTTGGAAAATAATCGATGGTTTTTCTTATTTTTAATAAATTCAATAAAAGATTTTAAAAAAGCATTCATTCCTGAACAAAGTAAATCCAAAATCCGGTTTATCAACAAATCGCAACTTTCTCACCTTCAAGATCAAATTCCTCATCACAATCTCGAAGAAAAATATGGGGGGTCGTTAAAAAACTTCAATTTATATTGGCCTCCCTTACAAATAGATAGGAAAGACATAGAGAAGTTAGAGGAAAATCAAGAAAATATCAAAAACTCACATTTTTCATATAATTCGTTAAAATATAAATGGGTCTTTAGATACTGCTTCTATTTAAAGAGATTTATGACGCGTTTTTAAATAACATATTCAAGTTTTCTATAATTATTTATTCACCAAAAGAATCGATTATTTTCTCTGGAAAGTCCTGTCCATAGGTTAAATGATAAACTCCATCGCAATAATACAGACTTAAAGAAAAGTCCGGATTTTTAAGCCCTTCACCGAATTTCTCTTTAATTTTCTCAAAAACCCCATTTTTCTTTTCGTACCCCATAACCCTTATCTTTATATTCAATGCCTTGCAAACTATCTCTATATTCTTGAATTCAAAGACTCCTTTCTGTAGATTATCAGTGGCATCTCTCGCTATTTTGTCTTGCAAACAACGTTCAAAAACCAGACTTTTCATTAAAGCCAAGATCAAAAGCTGGAATAGATCATCTTCACTCATCATTTCTTGAAATTGACCTGCCATTAACACCTTAAAATCCTTATTTCTTTCTATTTGGAACATTTTGCTAGCGATAATACGCAAATTAGATTCCAGATAATTCTTCACATCCTGGATATAAGTCAGACAGGAATTCTCAAGGTTTTCGGTGAAAGGATTCTTCAGTTCAAATGTATTGGATTTGATTTTTTTCAATATATTCAACATGAATTTGAATGGAGCTCCATCGATCATCATCTGCTCTATATATCCATAGCCTAGAGCTTTATAAAACGACATGTGTTGGTTTGATCTTCTGAAATATTTGAATTTCTTAGCCATTTTTGTTATAAATTCCTTGATTTTATCGGATTTTTTCTCGGATTTGATAAAATCTAACTCTTTTTTCAATCCCGTTAGCTTAAATTTGCAAAGGGAACTCGAGAAATTTTCCTTAATATATTCTTTGATGGCTTTCAGATCCTTGGAACTTACTTTATCAGGCTGTGGAGAGGAAAGAATCGTGTTCCATTCCTCGTTCATGGTTAAGAAAGGGATCTTTTTGGAGAGTTTTTTGAAGAGTTCGATTTGTTTTTGGTCAAGAATTTTGCGAAATGAACTAGAAAAAGAAATAATTCTGGTAGATTCATTTTCTTCGATCAGTAAATATTTCTCGAAAGGGATTATTTGTTTCGAGCCTTTCTTTTTTAGGGCATCTGTATTAATTAAATCAGGATGAAACAATAAAATATCGGACCTTTTTTTGAATTCTTCTTGTCGACTTTCATTTCCTCTTCAGATTCGCTTGGAGAGCTTTCGAAACCTTGTTAGAAAATATATAGACAGAAATGAAGAAAAAAAGAGAACTTTGAGGGTAAAGACTTGGCCGTTTAAGACGTCGGAGGTCTTGGTCGAAATTCAATTTTTCGCTCATTTTAATGTTCTTAAGTTTTGTTTATGACTTTATAGAAATATGAAAATTTTTTTAATTTCTCTGAATATTAGTGTGGTGTTCAGAGGAAAAAAAAAAAATTATTTTAAATTTTCCAAATTTTTTTTTTAGATTTATTTTATTATTTTC
>Ga0302186_10001815_pt1 | contig 17127 bp, 9 predicted proteins | sample II_Bog_E1_2_FD_198782 | JGI IMG/M metagenome (GOLD analysis project Ga0302186, IMG submission 198782) | Peat permafrost microbial communities from Stordalen Mire near Abisko, Sweden - II_Bog_E1_1 | ecosystem: Environmental > Terrestrial > Soil > Wetlands > Peat | place: Sweden: Abisko, Stordalen... | reverse complement strand
CATTAGATTAGTTTAAAAATGATCTCAATGAGATTAAGAAAAGCTATATAAAAAGTAGATAAAAAATATCATAATAAATCCAGTATTATTGCTCAAACTATTTACCAATAAGCAAAATATAAAAATCGAACTCTGTTAACTCAAACATGAGCAAAAGAAAGATTAATAAAGTTGCAAAAAAGAAAATGAGTCCAAACTAAAATAGAATTGAAAATACTGATTGGTAAAAAATAGTAGAGGAAAGATCAAAATTGCGAGAAGAAAGACATTATCAGCCAAATGTTGCAGAAAGCCTAAACGAATCTCTAGCAATGTCAAGTGCTCTATAGAATAGTTATACTATGCCAATCAATACGAAGATGTTTGCAAAACCTCCACCTTTTCCAAAATATAAACTGAAAGATAAAAAAAGTAATTTGTCAGTTGTTAATGAGGTTCAATGCTAAAAACCTTCAAATAATATTATAACTCCAAAGTCTAATTTGCACAGAGAAACTCAACAAAAAAATTCAAGTAAATCTTTCAATAAACGATAGTAAACACCGAATTGGAAATCTTACAGACATAGCCCCAATAAAAACCATTATCGATGATACGTTATATTGTTTACGTCAATAAGATATTATTTATTATGAAAAAAATATTTGTAGATCCAATTATTTTCGCATCAGGAGTCTCTCTATTCCTTTACGCTCATAATCAGCATCTGTCACTTGGTGCCTATCTAGCTCCTTTGCCTTTTTGGATTGCGATCGGACGTCCTCTAGGGTTATTCTGGAACAAAGTATCTTTGATTTAAGTTAGAAAGTTCTCAGTGAAATAAATAAAGATGTATTTCCTCCTGATTTAAGAAACTACAAAGAACTATATTTAGTAAGTCAAAGAGCATTAATATATGATGTAGTTTTCAATCACACAATATATAACCCACTACTAGCCGCAATTATTATAGGATATACATATTGCGCGAGAAGGATAGAACAGAAATATCGGGGATAAACATAAAAACCAATGCCTTTCATTCAACCTCTTAAATAAGTTGGATGGAGTCTCATACAAATTAGAGCCCTTGTTTCTTTGACAAGTATAATCAGTGAATATTGGATTAGCTACTTGAGTCTAACTAAAAGTTCAGATGGTTTGTTAACGATGGGAACCAGTGCTAAACGATTATTATTAATGAAATAACTCTTGTTAAACTTTGGGTGGCACTCTTACCTCTTAAAAAAAGTGAATGAGGCCTATGCAATTTGATATTGTCCACATTTAACATCATATATATCATTATATATATCATTTGTTTGAAGTGTGTTCGATAAATATGAGGTCTTCCTCCGAACACTCTATATCCTTTTTCAGTTATTCGAGGTCTTGTCCCTCCAAACTAACATAGGGATCGATTTCTAATCTAAAGTGGCCACTAACTCCCAGATAAGATTTATGGAGCTAGCTAAGTGCGACTGATGCAGATTCGATATCTGAATGAATACTAGATTTATAAACAAAAGGGTAGTAGTCACTCTGATCGCACAAAATTAATTTCCATCTAGTTTTTTATTGCAAATCGATTTTGGCAGATTAATTGAAATTTTTAATTTGGTGATGGTGTATTTTACTAATCAGACGGAAGATATCCGTGTAATCCTTTTCATAAGAGATAACGTTTCGATAGTTGCTAAAAGGAGGGAGGTTGTTAGTAAAATGAGTCTTTTTCCGAGGGCACAGGCATTACCATTCCTCGGATTTGAGCACGCGACTAATATATTCTAATTTAAAGATAGAACTATTCATAAATGAGTATTTACAGTACTACGGGTAGTTATCTATTTATTGGGGATCGCAAACATATACTTATCCCTTGGTATTAATGAAAATCTTCGATTCCACATTTTTATTGACATTTAGATTGTTCAAATTGCTTTACTTCATTGTATTCATAACCTATGATTGCTCATAAGACTCAACAACCTTAGTAGCCCAATCTAAATCGTTTTCCTTTGCCAAGCCAACGACAAAGCAGTCAAAACATTTCTACAGAATGTTAGATGTTCCCAAAACCTGTATATACTAAAATCCTTTTTGGATGAGTTATTGGACATCTGGGAAATTTAATAGCTGATCTCCACTTAAAATATTCCACATATCTGCTGTCCCTACTGACCATAAAGATGCTAAATTGTTATCTTCAACAACCAGCTTTCCCTAAGAATCAACTGCCCCAATTACTTTTTGGGCAAATGGATAAATGGTCAAATTTGCCTTCTCCAAGTTTATTTTCTAGAATAACATTTTGAAATCTTATATCTTATCAGGCGATATACCCAAATAGAGTGTCAGATGAGTGCCGAGCAAGCGTGAAAGAGCAATAAAGCGATGAATAATAAGCTCAAGAATCGATCTCTCTGAAGGAATATTTAAAGGTTAAAATTATTTACTGACTGACGACATTGTTTTCTCAGAATACCTCTCTTTCCTATTTTTTTCACTAACTTGAGAATCGCTATAGTCTGAATTTTTGTCTCCCTATTGATAGGGACTCGTTAAAAATCGAGAGCATTTTCCTCCAGCCAATATAAAAAAACAAACCTTTCCATTTCTGATGAGTTCTGACCCTTTTTTTTGAAGCTTCTAGTAAATTAGGCAATCACTTCCGGGAAATTATTTCTCTTCCATTATTAATTTTTTTATATCGACAATATTCTACTCGATGTCTCGTGAAAACATTTGTCGTTCTCTTCGAGGTCCGAACAGATACTTGTCATTATGAAACACCTAAATCGTCTTATTTATACCATATCTAAAAAATCAAGCTCTGCTTTGCCTACTGACTACAAAAAAGCCTATAATTCTTTGTTTATTGATGAGGCATTGGAGGACTAAAATCTTCTTTGCTTATTTCTGTAATTGTTTTCGATTCTGTCCACGATGTCAATGAGGTGGTCTTGATTATTCATACAAATCTTTAATATTACTTCAGCCATGCACTCTTTTCTGTCATTATCACTTTTCTCATCCCTCTCTTCATTGCCAACAGTTAACCCAAACCCTGCATTCAAACATTAGTACTCTCAATAAGCATTCGTCCCAGACCCTCTCTTCTTCTTATAGTTGCAGTATCAATGGGTTTTCTGTGATTTTTCACTCCCATATCAACTCGTGAACATTGAATTTGAGGAGTGCCAACCTGAGAATTATATTCCTCTTCGTCTGCTCTTTTCAATGATTTGTTATCTTTCTGTCTATCGAGCTTATATCTGCTAATCATGTCATTTTGATTTTGATTTATTAAGCTTCCCGATGACGCGCACAGTCTAATTCTTGAAGAAAAGAGGTTCTTTGTGCTTTCCTATTTTTTATTAGAACGAGAATGCCAATGGTTATCTTTTTATGTATTGCAAACTTCTTTGCATGGTTGAAATTATGATCCCATAGAATAACCGATTAATTATTATATTAGTAAATGTCAAATATGTCAGTTGCTTCATTTTTTAATACAATCAACTCATCAAATAATCCACTTTCATCGAAACTCATTTTGATTTGAATAAAGACTGAGCTTAAATAGAGAAAGAATAATTCAAAAAAACATATAAAAATAAGAATACGCTAATTTTGACTGATCTTAGTTAAATTGTATTGATGTTGTTATTATAATTGTGCATTTTGTAAAATATACCTTCATTTGTTCTGGGTTAATTCCAGCAATCAATTTTAGAGCCAAATGAACACTATGTCGCAAGAAGATGTTTAGGTGATTGAACCTGTTTCATAATTCTATATTCCCAATATGTGCAAGGACTATTATTAACATTTTTGGCAATTATATTCAACACAATTTTTGAACGACCTTGCAAAAAAAAAGAATCATCCTGAAAGTTATGATGAAATCACTCACTAATATATATAGTAGCATAAATCTTAATAAGAGAAGGGATAATGCATTTTAACAAAGTAATAGGAATAGTAGAAAATCCCTCACAGTTAATAGATAATCAATCAATAGAGTAAGATTCCATAATAAAAAGACTAAAATATAAATGAATAAAAACAATAACTAAGCTACAATATTGAAAACACTTAAAATATAGAATTATCAACTCAAATAGTGAAGCCATAATAAATTAATGGTTAAACGAATGAATAGAACAGTCAATCTAAAGTATCAAAAGAATAATCTAAAGAATCAAAAGAATAATTAAATTTACAAAGTTATCACGACTTTAATTAAAATATTAAAGTGGAAAAATCATAAAACTAGAAATAAATCATTCTTAATCTTTAGGAATTGAAATTAAATAAATAAAAATAGGAATAGAAACAATAGAACTTTCCTATAAATATCTAAGTACCCTTGAAATCACAAGAGTTAACAATAATTAAAAACGAGAAGGAATAATAAATCATCCCTAAGTCAGCATAGGTAATTATATAAAAATAGTTAAGAGAGGAATCAGATTGGGTGGATGGACTTCCATGGGATTCAAAATAATATTATGGTGAATAAATTGAATAGAAAATATAAATAGTAAAATCAAAGTCACACAATTTATCATCTTTATCGTTAAACAACACTCAAGGGGCAAGTGTAACAAAGAAATAGAGGATAATTAACAAGCCTCATCCTAATGTGTTTAAAAATAAATCTAATAGTATTAAAGATTCAATAAAATTGTCTTCTTCAAAATATAAACACCAATCTTAATAGAATAATTTTTAGAAAAAAATAAACTGGGCTATAGATGATTTCATACAGTTCATAGATGATGAAGATGGAGATATTTGTCCGAAATGCACCAAAATTACCAGCTAAATCTCAAAATTAAAAATAATAAATCATCAAATAGAATCATAGAAAAAGGAAATTCTCTTAAAGTATAGCTTTCTATAAACTTAAAAAGAGTTAATTCTTGAAAAATACAACAAATTGGTTTCAAAAAATAAGAAATCAGTTTAACGATATGAAAATAAAATTAGTGAGCTCTAATCCTAGAGCAAGCACTTGCATATAAGGATACTATAATAACGATGCTCTGAACTCATCAAAAGACACCCAACAATAAAGCGAAAATATACAAGTACTGTTTCAAACATAATTAAATAGACCTAAAGAAGCTTATTTTCATCAGCAAATTGCTAAGAATAAGAGCCAGAAAAGAGCAACGATTAAAGTGAAAAAAATTCAAGCGATTGATGTCTCTGGTATTTATAATTTTTGTTTTATACTGTCGATGCAGATAATAATATATTTAAGCTGTAATAGGCTATTTTATAAATTCAAAGAGTCTAGCAACAGTTTTATAATAATAATAATTCTTTTCTTGTAATGAAGATGTCAAACTGCTATTACAATACTTATATATGAAGAGATTGATGACAATTTTTAATATGAATCATACAAGTAGCAAACATTATATAACTATCACATTAGCGACACTTCCTTCAATTTTTTAGTGATCCATTCATCCCACATATGAAATGGCACTCTTTCCTTCAAGATCTATGGGTAGTAAGGTTTTATATCGATCATTAAAAATTATTCTCGATTTAACTTTAATTTCATCGTTTGCGCTGTCTGAATAAAACACAATTTACCAAGATGAAGTGAGCAAAATACAAATCTGGATACACAGGTTATGCTTCCTTAATTCCTGTCTCCATATTTACTAAATCCAAAGACTCGCTATCTAGAACTGATGACCTATTAAGTTCATTCTCTTCAAAAGGTTTCATATATCTCTAATCTTCAACTAATTGCCGCGGCTGTTCTACTTTGAAATTAGCCGAGTCACCTTCATTCATATTATACGATTATATTTCATCACTGAGTTTGAACATTTCTATAAACGACATTTTTTTCTCCTCCGCCTCCGACCTTTCTGGCGAATAAGGGTAATCTGAATCTTCCATTAATTTTCGTTAAACCATTGAAGTATCGCTCATTGATTTCATAAAAGGAAGACTTTCCTTTAGTTGCAGCATCAGTCTATCAACGAGTCTATTTTTTTATTCAATAACATCCTCTAACTTAGTAATTCTTTTTTCCTCCCATGACATTTTAGTTGTTGACACGATTAATTCTTTCTCCGATTGGCTTAGTTTTTGTTTTATCTATACTAACTACTCAAGTAATTCTTGTTTTTCTTCTGCGTTAATCTCTTATTACTCTTTTATGATTGAGCCTGCTCGTGAATCTCCTATTTCTCTAGTTGTAAATTTTCAAGAAGCTGACGCTCGAGAGCAGTGTTCTCTTGAACCATTCGAAAGGTCTGTTTTATCTATCTTTTTTATCTTTTAAGTTCCTTCAAGCGGCGGTCGTATAGTTCCTGAGCTTCAGTAGCCTCTGCCTTCAGTACATCATACTAATGCTGCCAATTGGTTAATTTCAGCTAAATTGACAAGAAAAATACGTTTAATAGTTCAATTGTATCGTTGAGACCACTTATTTATTCGTTTTTTTATTCCAACTTAATCTGCATTTCTTTGAGGGTCTCATGAAACTCACCTGCTTCCTCAAGGCAACTACTTACTAAAATCTCTAAATTATGCTAGATTATACTAAGTTTGGCAATCAGGTTATCTATTAATGTTGGCACAATGCGATCAATCTTATTTTAAGGATCGAGCAGCCCCGCCTCAGTTTATTAAACGAGTGCAATAAATTAAGTTCGCTGCAAGTATTGATGATTATCAAGTGATTCTATTTCGCGCTGTAGCAACTCAAGACTTTTATTGCTCCAAGTGGAGTGCTGTTGATCAATGACCATCATGCTTGAAGTGCTTTATTATTGATTAAAAAAATGATGAAAAGTAAGCGATTAATTCGAAATGTAAATTAAAGTCACTATTTCCATTTTCCTTTCCCAAGTGATGTATTGCAAGGAGTATTCTCATCTTTCTTATTGAGGTGTATTCTTAATCGGGAATCATAAATATATTTTGTTACATTAATTATTAGGTATGATCAAAACAATGATGACCGCGGTGAGGGTTCGTCTCACACTATCTCTATGTAAGTCATTCTCCCGCGATTTCACTCCCATTTTGAAGACATCTCAAGAGGACGTCGACCTGGAGGAGTGGCAAAAGATGTTAGATTTATCGCGAAGAAATGTAATGCGGAACTATGATACAATTCTGCCTGGTTTGTTTCTACGGAACGACATGTTACTCTAAGATTAAATATGGTAGACTCGAAGCAAACGCCACCGCCACGCCAAACTTAAACGCAATCGCAGAAAAGGGCCTCGCAGAACAGTCATCACCAATTGATAGCTCCCCATTCAATAGATTACTTTATTAACTAACTAACTCAAATGAATCAATGCTAAAATTGAAAGTTTACCGAATAATTGAGCAATCCATATTCATTTAAATATGATGATGGATGTTTTCGAGATTATTCGCTAAACAACTGAAAAGATTCCATATTAAAAACATCAGTCATTTCATCAATTCACTTAGCATTGAACTGTCTATCGTCCTTAGTATGCCAAAATCTCTATGCCTACCCACTTATTTAGGCGATTTAACATTTAACACACGTGGGAGGGCGAATCGAGTGGACGGAGGACTTTTTCGTTAGCTTAGCTCATGTCGGTAACTTTCATAGAAATCCTAGCGCTTTCTGCGATATCCTCTGCGCTCATCTATAATTTTGTTCAAGAATTTGGAACTTTATTTTCGAAGAGTTTTTGACCTGCATCGAACTATACTTACAACTAAAGTTTATCTCGACTCTTTTCCAACATAACAACGCTATTGCGAAGTCCTGATCGTTTGGTTTAAAGTGATTTCTCTTATGATCTCTCTTGCCCTATTAGTGGCCCAAAGCACTCATTATTTGAGTGATTACGCTCCAAATAATTCGTAAACTCGCCCTTTGTTAGTCGGAAGCGAGAATGATTCTTATTCAGTTCCAGTCGATATTATTCATGATAACGATCAGGTCTTGAAGTCATTTCGCCACTACCGACTACTTTTCCTTCCTGACTTTCAGTGAAAGTACTTGTATTTGGCTAATATTGGTCTTATGAGTCCAGGCAGGTGTTACATTCGCAAGTTTGGCGAGAGGAATACACTTCGTGCGTTGTTTTTCGAAATCAACGTAGGGGTTAACATATGTGGAAGCACTAAACATTGAGTATTCATTCTGAAAGTTTGTAGGTGCCTAAAGACTGATGCCAAATGCGATGTTGGGATATTTTTTAATGCTACTCTTTGCTTTAGCTTATTGTTATCGACCCTATAGAAATTTCAGCATTGATAAGTTATTAATATAATATTACAGAAGGATGCTGGATGACTATAATGTTTTTGGAATGATTCATTAAAATCATCAGAGTATAAAATTTATACTTATAGGATCAGTTGCAGACTATATAGAATCAAAATAATGTTGCTCGTTATATCATAACTTATAAAATTATAAAATATTAGCAGTATTTAAGGATAACTCCATTTGTTCAACTAAAAACATCAATATTATTGATCAGTTAAATGCTAGTGAACTTTTATCATTAAACTGTCAAATTATAAAATAACACCAATAAATAATATAAAAATAACTGGCCGAAGCCAATCACTAAGACAGAAATATGAGAATAAAAGTCGTGTCATCCACCACTGAATTATCCTAACAAGTCCATCTCTCATAGGCTAGTTTGGCTAGTGCTTCACAAGCTTCTTCTAACTTGCCTTCCTTGTAGTACGGAACTATCAATTGCAGAACCTCCTGGTTGGTAATGAACTACCATACTCCATCTGAAGCTAGCAGAATAAATTTATCTCGCTTATCTAACTTCATTCTTATGACTTATGGCTCACTGTTCACGCCTACCGACTTTGACACATTATCACCAAAAGAACGGCTCATTGCTAGGCCTTGAAGATCTAAATAAATTATTAGTTACTCTGATTTGGCAGCCAAACTCGCAATGGGCCCTGTGGGCATCCATTTTAATCCTTAAAGGCATGCACCCGACCTCCATTTTTAAGGATACGCCTTTTTTCACTTTAAACAGATGGTTTATGATCCTGAGAAAGATAGATCAACTCCCAACTCTTGCGGTCGACTAAATTAACTTTAATTTACTCTGTCGAGCTAGAATAGCTCGAGAATCACCAACGTTTGCGCAAATTACTTCATTTCCTTCGATTAAAACATTTACAAGCGTCGACCCGCTGCATGAAACATTGGTCTAAGACTATGTCAATCCTCTTTGAAGCTTTTCAAACACTTTAGGTATGCTATCAAATAGCAAATTGTTCTTTGATTCTGTTTAATAAAATTTAGAAATGTTTTTAACCAAATATTGTGAGACCATGTGCCCAAAGGTACCATGTCCATCAGCCACTGCATATAAATTTATATTCTTCTGGGCAAGATTTGTCTTGATAACCAGACTATCTTGATTTACTTTATTTGGATTGTTGATCTGCACTCCCTGTTTTGTACGATATGAATACCTTTGCTTAATGATACGCTTCGTCTCTTCGGTCGGTATGTGAGAAGTTACTCGCTGTCTCTTTTGGTTATCTATTGAGCTACAACTGTTATATCTGCTTTTATGACTTAAACTGTCATTTATTGGTTTGCAACTGTTATCAGTATTTGGTTTTAAAAAAGAATTCGAAATGTTGCGTTTAATTGGCAGCTAAGACTTGTTATTGCGTTAGTGATTGAAAGTTTTTGAAGTTAAAGCCACGCGTGCATTGCCTTTGTTGATTGCCACTGGTTTGCTGCTAGATTGTAGCTTTAAATTTTCTTTATTGTTTGAAAGAGGACGTTTGAGATTGACCTGGAGTGATCGTTGTATATTTTATACTGGAGACTTTGATCTGCTATGTCTCGACTGTTCGCGATTAATAGAAATATGACTGCGATTCCACTCTACGAAATCCTGCCTAAACTTAGGGTTTTCCAATTTCTTCCTAAGTTCTTCTGGTTTCATAAGATAATTTTGTAGCTTCTTCATATTTAAATATAACTAACGATATATCGATCTCAAAAAATGGCATCCTATTTTGTTACGATTTTCTCCAAATATTAATCAGTCTTAATATGGGTGGTATGATTAATGTATTCCCATCAACTTATTTAATAAATAAATTGGATATGTCTAAGCTCGAAGTCACCATTACTTACGCCACGCTTACCAAAAACTATGACACCTTTGGCAAGATGGAGAATTACGTCAGATTGAGAGTTAGCTCAGGAAATAGTGCTACTAGTGAGTTCAAAACCAAAATTGTCTCTGGAGATAAGGAAAAACCCATCACTTGGAATGAAACTGTTTCCATTCCAATTCAATCCAAAACCAACACAGTCTTTGAATTCGCTGTTCTTGATTAGGATTCTACCAGCGATGATGTTTGTGGTGTAGGACTCTTTAACGTGGACCATTGCGGTGCCTTATCAACATATGCTCCTCAAAAATTCAACATTCGCTTGATCAATGAGAAAAAGGACTAGATCACAGGAGCACTCCACATTACCACAAGATTCATCTGATCTGTTAAATAATCTCTTTAATCATCAAACTTTGCAAATGCCATTTGAATTAAAAAAATTGCTCCTTTTTTAAATTAATCACTAAATTTGGAGGGTCAAATATATTTGATTCACGTTATCTCAGGATACCTGAGTTGATTTCATGATTAGTATTCACTAATGAAAAAATATATCATGAATGTTCAGCCAAAAGCCGCTTTTGACCATTTAAATATTTTTACAGGTCTTTTTCTTTCATAGCTTTATTTCTTAGATCAGAGTTGATTTTGATCCCTTTGCACACTAAGAGGGCATCAATAACTTCAACAGAGTGAGTCAGTAATTATGGATAGTTATCTATTGCTTCGCTCATTGATTCAATGTATTACCCCACAAAAGTCTTGATTGGAGCACTGCAATTGATTCTTTTATCCAAGTTGAGGTAAGGTTTTAGTTACTGCAGGGTATGAGGATCTTCCTGTTTTTGCTTACGATTCACCACATTTATCATTTTCATTATCGATTCTTCAATTTTTACATTCTATTACTTTAGTTCATTACATTGAGATAAGTTTGAACGATTTTTTATCATTTCCTAAGTTAATTAGACCCTTTTCAAGTAGAACTATCGATAAAGAAAAAACATGGGTAATTACCAAAATATTTTTTAGAAATTTTTCAAATGAGCACGGGTATTAGCTACAGCTGCCCCGATGAAATCGAGATTGTGTAATCTTTAAAGAAGACGTTTTTATGAATTTAGTGAAGATTGATTTTCTAATATATCTGAAGGAGGTTCTTTTTTTTACTTGGAGTTCCAAGAATTTTTGCAAGTTTTTTGATCATCAATGGAGTTACATTCGATAATTGTAGTTTCTTTCTTGGGGTGAGGCTTATCAAGATTAATAACTTCTAATTCATCATTTATTACTTCCTCACGAACTATTGCCTTTTTCTTTAATTTCGCTTCTTTTTATTTTTGTGGCTACAATTTAGCGGCCTTTTTATCGACTCTATTATTTTATATTGTGAATGATTATGGAATTTCATTGGTTTTTTATTTAACTTCAAACTTAAGTTTTTACGGTTAACATTATGGTTAGCATATCGCTTGCGTATTACTTTCTTATGTTTTAATAGGCCCTTCCAAAACTAAAGATGTATTTCTATCCTTGGGTTATTAAGCAGTCCTAGGAGTTGTCCTTGAAGCTCTTTTACTTTTCAGTTTTTCAAGGAGTTTTTGTTCTTCCCTCGGGGAAACTGCATTTGCAAACACTTCCTGTTTTTATTTTCTTATTGTCTTTTATTTCACTACCTTACTCTTACTCTGTTAAATAAACTGACTGGCTCTTAAGCCGGTACTGCAACTTGCATGACTACTGACATTTTTAAAAGTACTGCTTGGTCGCATTGACCTGCAAGATGAATGTAAACTCGACCCTTGCTTTTTGGTATGTGATTTATTTGGAAATGATATGTGAATTGCACTACTTGAATTTCGAGTTTATGAAAAATGAAAGCTTTACTGATTATTAAATAATGTTGAACGAGTCTTATTCATAATTTAGCTCATTCTTAATATATTTAACTTCCTCCTTGGCCTTTCTTTCTGATTGTTTTTTATGCCTTGAAACTGAATTGCACATTGGTTTGTCTTTCTCGCAGCATAGATGTTTGAAAAATAGTTAATCTCTTCAATTACATCTGCTAGACTATTGCATTTGCCTAACTTTTTAATGAGCAGACGACTCGAAACATCTTCCTCATTTTTTAGAGAATTAGCCATCGCAAGGACTCTTGATAAAGTTTTTTCTTTCTCTTCATGTTTTTAAATTTTGAAGCAAGGGATGTAAACAAAGGTAATTCGTCCATTGATACATCTGAGAAGTTAAATCTAAATATCTCCTATCCATCCTTCTATCAATTTCGACACATTATTCACTATTGCTGCTACTTCTGACATGATTTAACAAAGGGCATTAGCATCCAATTTGCAAGTATCAACTCGTTTACATTGAGAAATTACAAGGGCGTTGCCTTTTAGCTATTCACTGTAAGATTTCACGTACTAACCATGAAGGCGTTGCCTGTAGAAAGATGATACTTGTTAGAAAAGGTCATGAGGTGTTGTGACTGATTTGGATTGGATTATATATGATTGGGGTTCGGCTGAAAATATTTAAAAGTTAGGGGTTTCGCTTTCAAAGGTAATCGAGCCTAAATTTCTATATAAGTGCATTATTCTAAATAAAATAAATCGCCTTTAGCAAATGCTTATTACAAAAATACCTTTATTGAGATTGACAAAAATGCATATAAATCATTTGTGAGGAGATAAAATTGGTAAAATTATATGATGAAGCATTATCAACAATCAGATTTCTTTTATCGCCAAAGTTTACATCGAAGAGTTTTAAAATACTTCAAAGAGGGTTTCATTGCGTCTGTTTGATAGATAAATGCGGTCTATCGGGTGGATTATATCGAAACTACGAGAATTTTCATCCTCAAAGCCCATTTCCTAAAGTTAGTTGTTTTCCACAAAATTAAAAATATAATCGATGGTTTCAGATTTAGGTAATTTCAGCTTGAGAGTTTAGCCGTTCGGCAAGCGAAGTTTAAGCTCTATAGGATCTGTTAACTCATCAGCATTGTATTTGGCCATTGCTTCCCGAAGGTAAACTCTTTTTTCCTGCATCGAAATTTTGATTTCTTATTGCTATTTTTATTGTTCCTTTTCAAGATTTTATTTCTTTTGCTCCTCGACTTGAATTGCAAAATGTTCGAAGTACTATTGCTCCTGTTGATGTCTGATGAGTCTGTCAATTTCTATCTTTTCCTTTTCCTCCTCACTGAGGGGCCTAACGCCTTTTTCTGCATCTGATATCATCTTAGTATATCTTTTTACAATGTTATTCATCATTTGTTTTATCTACTATGGTTCACTTATCTTGAAATTTTCTGTTATTTTCAACCTTTCAAATACAATGACTTTATTTTTTTATGGATCATAGCTCAGCAAAATAATGCAAAAATCGTCTTACCCATCCTTAATTAAGTCCTTCATAAAGGGGAAATGCTAGTAATCGAATTTACTCGAATCAATTCCTAAATTAATAAAATTGATGTTGAACATCTCTACAAATGCTGGTAACTGATACAATTGTTTGAGATTGTCCGATAATAATTATGTATTTTCATTGTTGTCTTCTCCTCTTGTCATAAATTTTAAAGAATGCACAGCAACCATCTTTTTATCGTTCCACATGTTGCCGAAAACATCATACATGTCATTTAGAAAGGTTATGTTAGGCTCATGCCCAAGAAAATCTGATAAAGCAGTGGAAAAAGTGAATTATTCTTCCATTTTATCTACATTTATTTACTTATTATCCGTGGCACCTTTTCTTCTGTTTCGTCGGTATTACCCTATTTTCTTTCTGGGCTTTTCTCTTTTTTTGATGAGATAGGTTTTCATGAATTCCCGTTTTCTCCTTTCTCTAGACAAACCAATGATATTATTGAGACCTTTTTAAACATCATATATATTTTTCCTGATGTGATGGCCTTCGTAGTCATCGACATTAATAATATCTCGTTTTTTATGATTTCTTTCTTTGGGACTGTCAACGTCCACCAAAGCTCCAATTGGTCTCTGTGCCTAACGCTAATTTGAATCTAGTTTGGCCTCAATTGCTCTCTAATATAATGTTCATAATACATGGATGTCGAATCGCATTGTTTTTAGATAATCATAAGCCTCTGCTGCACGAAATCCGAACATGCTCACAAGATGTGCGACGTGTTCACGATGGATGGGTGAAACTTTTTAAATATCTTCCATAATTTTTTGCCTCTTTTCAATATTTAAAGTAAGTCTTAATTAATTACTGTTTATATGTCATCGTATGACTTATAAACTCTCAATACTTATTTGCTGCAAATTCGGTTGATTATTTGCCAAAACAATAATTGTTAAATTTTCATTTAGCTTTTACTCAAAGAACAATTAGATACTTTAGAGGGTATTCTTTCATATTTCAGCTGAAAGAAATATTGTCAAATTTATTATTGTATAGTATTAGCCTAGACCAGGAATAGTATATATCAAGTTGCCATTTGATATGTCTCAGATCAAAGAAAAAATATCTCTAATCAAGCAAAATACAATGAAGGCGAAAACCCACTCTGATAGCAAATAAAAATCTCTCGCTCAGATTGTCAAATAACTTGGCTACTCCACATTGAAAGAAAATTGCTTCATCTGCACTCTTGCAATTTCATCAAATTCAATGAAAACCTGCTTAGATTGTGAGAAAAGCTTCCACAGTGAGTGTATTCTTAAACTTAGAAGCTAATATTATCTGCAATGTTACAACCATAATAGTGAGATAATGCAATGTCCCTTTTGCTGTCAAAAATAAACTTGCTTGTGCTGCAATAAATATTGGACAGAGCTTGATCACCTATATACATGCTCTATTTGTTTCTCAAGCATTCATATTACATGTTGGACAGTTCCAAATTGGGTAATATAAGGAGATTCTAGACCGCAATAAAGGAAAAAATATCTGGTGTGCAAATCTTGTCTACAACGTTGGGGTGTTAGATCAACTTTACAGACTGTCAAAAACAAATTGCAAAATTAATCCTTTATGTTGGTTTCAATTAATCATCCTTCGCCAATTCACAATACATGGATTTCAATATAAGACTACAATAACATCAAAGTGGAGGATGATGAGTTAGAGTTAATCCCTAACGAAGCTAATATTTAACTTTTACTATCACTGCATGTACCCAATAAATACTCCTCCTTACAACCAATTGAAACTGTTCGTCTACTTAGTTCTTCCTCGAGAAAAGCTCGACCGGGAGCAGAAAGTTTTAAATTTTTGATTAAATGGAAGTGCTGGTCTGCCTTACCAACATGGGAAGATTAATGGGTTGTACATTCATGGGGTGGACCTATTACTCATTTTATACACCTTATTCATATGAGATCAATTGAATGTATGGAGCTGCCCCATCGCATTGTCTTAAATTATCTTTCCGATTGCATAACTCAATTCATTGCAGAAGGAAATATCTCTGCATAGATGAAATACATAGATAGCAAAGCTGCTGTGGGTGAAATGGATATTACAGACCAATGTCAAAAAATATTTAAGTTATATAGTCAAAATAGTCCTCAATCAATTAAAACTTCCGTTGAAAGCGACGATTTAAAAGCTGAAGCTGTGTGCAGACTTATCAACACAATCTACTTCATTACAAAAAACTCTTCCCCTATCATGTTATTAGCCTATCAGTCTAATCTCCGTTGGTGGGCAATCCGTCTAAAACAAAAATCTCCTTTCCTCACAACCATGTGTGTGGGTAACTCCTCCTTCTAGACAAATGACCTTGTGCGTCGGCACTTCATGAAGCATAAAAATCAGCAGCTTCTTTTCAAATTTAACATTCTATTATTAGCCTATGAACAAATTCCATTCTTAGCCTTCAATATAGACTTAAAGCAGGTAATGGACTGTTGTTCTTTGGTGATATTTGATTAGAAAATGTCACCAATAGCTCGTTGCTATTATTCACAAACAGTTGCCCCTCGAATTAAACTGCCGCGAAATGTTATCACCACCTCTAAAGATTCCCACAGAAATGGGATGGAAGTCACTGATGCCTCAACACTACACTCACGATCAAACGAGAGTAGTTTGTGTGGAAAAGTGTCGATGAGCTAGGCCCAGCTGATGATATCCATCCGTTCTCAATAAGATCAAATACAATTAAAAGAAACCTTAAAAGCAAATAATCCTTCCTAATAACCTATGATCATCAAACCCTAATAAAACGATAAATACTATTTAATATGGGAGTAATTCAGTATTTTTTCCAGTCAGAACAAAGACAAATTAAAAAAACAGCTTTCAGAAATACAACGATTGGTATTTTTACGATTTGTAATTGCATTCGGTCTGTATTGCAGTAATACTTCAGAATACCTAACAGCCTTGACAGATTATGATTTAAGCGCTTTTGGAAGAACCCACAATATCAATTCGCTTTAACAATTACTGAGTCTGCATATATGCGGGTTTATTGCTGCAGTTCAAATATTTTCTGGCAAAAAAGTAGAACCAGCATAGGAGGATTTGTTGGCTCACTTTTGTTTCGATATATCTGTATTTCTTTGTATAATATAGGCTAAAGATATCTTGAAACGAATTATTTCATTGGCTAAATTAAGAAGATACTACTAAGTTTACAGAGATAAGCCTGATTAGTGCGAAATCAACATTGAGCCTATTTTGGTTTTATAAGGCAAATCAGGAGTAATTCGCAACTGGGAGTCAAGAATAGATTTGCAGATTTGTGAACTTGTCCTGGCAATGGGGTGGGGTTAATGGTAAGCGATGAGCGAATGCAGGCGGAGTTGGTCAGGAGGAAAAAAGATTTCCTTTCGCGAATATTTTTGTTTGAAATTGAATGGTTTTTCTCTCAAACCCTCTCTTTTTCATAATTTTATAAAAAATCGCGTCGAGGATATCATCACCTTTAGCTAATCCATGATTTAATGATTTATAAAATATTTATAATATATAACTTTCTTTTAGTTGTTATTTTATACACATATGATC
>Ga0302186_10001814_pt1 | contig 17136 bp, 18 predicted proteins | sample II_Bog_E1_2_FD_198782 | JGI IMG/M metagenome (GOLD analysis project Ga0302186, IMG submission 198782) | Peat permafrost microbial communities from Stordalen Mire near Abisko, Sweden - II_Bog_E1_1 | ecosystem: Environmental > Terrestrial > Soil > Wetlands > Peat | place: Sweden: Abisko... | reverse complement strand
TTTCATATTTTTATAAAAAAAACTAAAATTATTTTAAATATATTTAATTTTTTTTCCTGAAAGTAGTTTTTATGAAAAAAAATTCAATAATTTTCATAAAAATCTTTTTATTTTTCCAAATTTTCTTAATTTATTTCATTTCCTTTTTTTTCGAAGTTCCCAAAACTGTGATCACCCCTCTTTTCTAAAAACGAAACTGTTTACTAAATTAAAAAAAATAATTAATTTATCAAACCTTTGATGAAAAATCAAAATCGTGTTTATTTTTCATCCTGCTCGTCAAATGGCTTAATTGTTGTTCCGACAATTCATCATCCTCCTCTAAATCAAATTTCAAATTCTTTCGTTTCCTTTCATCTTTCAGATTATCATTTTCCCTGATGATCTCCTCTTGAATTCCTGCTTGCACTTCTTCTTCCGCTCTAAACTCCAGCGGAGTTTTCCTATCACTTGGATTTTCATTTATCATTTCATCCCCAATGGGCTGGCTTAAAAACGGATATTTTTGATAAAACTTTTCAGCCACGGATGAAGGCAAGCGTTTTACGTAAGATTTCAAAAAAAGAAACAAGAGATTGAAATGTTTTTTTTCTAGAACGATGTTCTTGAAAAGTTCAACAGCTTCTTCCAACTTCTTATTCATTAAATAGTAGAAAAATAGAAAGTGACGTCTCTTTAGGTTATTGGTTAAATAATTATCCAACATTTTGACTTCTTTTTCAGTAAGAACAAATTTGAAGAAGTTGCAAATCTTAACATTTCTTATTTTATTATGTTACATAATATATTTTTACCATGTTTTCTTCGAAGATGCACTCTAAAAAGAAGTTGAAAATGCTTTCAATGCTTGAGGTCTTGAGTAGCTCATTTACAAAAAGATACGCCTGCAAAAGATTTTCATATCTCAAAGATAAAAAGATATAAAATTTTGAATTCTTCTCAATTTGCCAATTGATCGAAAGACTTTTCGTTAAGATGGACATTTCATTTTGTCTATTGAAAAGTGTCAGAATTTTTATCGCGAAAAGTTTCCATTTCTCAGGGAAATGTGTATTAGTTGACAAATTGCTTTGATTTTTTTTTAATTAAACAGACAATAAAAAAAATTGAAAATTTACAAAGTGATTTTTTTTGCTTTCACTACTATTTCATTTTGGTTTTCGGCTTTGTAATGATCGATAAGAGAGTCAAGAGTAGCGAATCCTGTGAAAATAGGGATCTGCCAACTTGCATCAACATTGAAGTTCTAAATAAACCATTTATCATAAATAAATTACTATGTTAAAATTTTGTTATTACATTAGTGAAATTTTGTCTGAGTTCTTCCAAATTCTTTTTCAAATCAGAATTCACATAAAGCAAATCATTCAAAATGTAAAAAACCACCAAATTCATAATGAAAATATCTTCATTCTTCAAGGAAACCAGCAACTCATCAAACGAACAAGGGTATTTAACTAAGACCAAATGAATGAAAAATGATGGGTTCTTATAAAGAAAGTCCTCATTCAAACTGTTGAGATGTTTTTCATAATCAGCTTTTTTCAATTCTCCGAATTTCTGCTTTCTTTGACCCCACATTTCCTCTAGGTCCTTCAGGGAATCTTTGTAATATCTATGAACATTTTTCTCAAAAATCCATAGGAGAATTCTAAGATAATGTTCAGTTTTTTGGATCTCTTCTAATGACTTCTCATACAGACTCAATAAGTTCTCATCAGGCTCTAAAAACTCACTTTCCTTATATTCCAACCGGTTTCTTATAGCTTCTTCAGATTTTCTATCTAATTAATTAAAATATACATTTTAATAATTAAAAAAAAAAAATTCAACAGATCAAAGAATGGAAAATTTGTATGATTCTAAATAGAAACTTATGCAGATCTGCTATATTTTCAGCTTCTAATTCATGAAACTCCTCTTCAAAAATTTTCATCTTTTTCTCATAGATCTCCTCTAAATGGCTCTTTATCACCTCCAATCTCAAAATAAAATATTTCTCTTCACCGTTGCTGATGTATTTCCTTTTTATTAGCTCATTGAGGAAAAAATGGTGATCGTTGGAAATCAAATAAAGCAGGAAATCATGCACCAAATCCTGATCTTCTACCTCATTGAAAATTGATTTGCGCTTGGAGTTGATCTCCTCCTCGATCAAATTTTTGTATTTCTTATTTATTGTGAAGTTGGGATCGAAAATTTCAAATTTTTCTTTGTCGGAATTCAAAAGATCCTTGAGGCTTTCCCCCTCACGAAGTAGCAAGGTCTTAAAACTGGTATTTCCATTAATTCCAATAAAATCAAGCTCATTGCCTAAAAACCAAGAAGAATTAAAAAAAAAATATATAATGTCCCCAGGCTTAAATATAAAGAAATTAAGCACCCCTCATCTTACACTCAATCACTCAAAAAAAAAAAAAAAAAACCCATTCATTATTAAAAGTATTTAAAACATAAAAAAAACGGAATTGATACTTGTTTTTGATGGATATACGGGGATTTCAATAGTAATGTGCTCAAAATTTTGCAGATTTGAAATGAAAAATTTGAATTCGCCCTTCCTGATCACGCCGTTGTAATCATACTTAAATAAAACCAAAATCAAATTTTCAAATTCATCATCAACGATTTTATCGAGTGTGATTCTCTTTTTTAAATTTATAATTTATTTCGAGCATCTTCTTTACTTCTAAAACCAAAGCCAGAGTGTAAGGATGAATGTCTTGATTCAAGCAATTTATGTTTTTCAAAAACAGCCTCTCGTACTCATAAAAATTGATATCTTCTGCAATTTGTCCATTAGAGCCGAAAGCTTTGGTTTCTAAATTATAATCCTCATAAAGCAACTCTTTTCCCTTTTTGTAGATTAACAAAAGTGAGCTGGAATCAATTAATCCAAAATCCAAAATGCTACCTATGTAAAAAAAAATTGTTTTTATTTCAAAATATATAATTACTTTTTTTTTTAATGAGTTGAAGCTCTTCAGCATTTTGCAGATCGATCACCACGACATTATTCTCATCAAGTTGCATAATTAAAGAAGATTTGCCATTAAAAATCTTATTTTTTTTAATATCACACAAAAAAGGATAATTTTTTACTGCTTTCAAAGGAGGATTGGACATTTTGATCGATTTTAAAAGAGGGGCACTTTTTAAATTGACATGATCATTGACATTGTTTTTGTTTTCCTTGAGGCTCCAAATTTTTATTTTGAAAGAAATAAAAAATTAACTTGATATATGTAGGCGCGAAAATAGTTGGATAATAGGAAAAATAAGTTTTCTTGCAAAGGACAAATAAAAATGATCTTGTCTTTGACTTGAATCGTTTTTGGGGGTTCAGGTTTCTTAATTACTTTGGTCATTAATTTAGATTTTCCTGCTTCCTGAACTGATAATAGCAAATACTCATTATTTTTATCAAAGCAGAGACAATTTAAGGTCTTATTCTTTTATTTTTCAAATAATAATATTGAGGCTTATTAAATTTAATGAAATACCGTGGCTTTGAAATTCTCATTATGAATTATGCTTTCCCGGACGGTATTGCGAAGACTTCCATAGGAAATATGATAAAGTTTTATTTAGAAGGAAAAAATTTACACATATCCATTCGAGGACCATTCAACCATATATCTGGAGTCTGAGGAGAAGAAAAATGATTTCACAGGAACATCATTGGTGGTGGAAAACATTTTTGAGAAAATGAGGCGAATCTTATCAATATTGATTTTATTTTTTTGAGTTTAGAAAAACTCCGTGAATTTATAATTCAAATTTTGTTCGTATTTAGTTGATTTTTCTAATTTTTTTTTTTTTTTTTTGCTACTTTTTGAAATTAAAAAATTGAAAATTTTTGTTTTAAATGAATTTTTTCTAAATCTTTTTGGTGTTTTTTTTTAGCTACAAATTTGTTTTTTTTTAATATGACTGATTGCTCGAAATAGATGAAAAAAATTTCTATTTAAGTTCTTTCATATTAACTGAAAGTTCAGAAAACTAATTTATTATAAAGCATTTTGTGTGTTTCCATTGGACTGTTCAATCAATCCCAAGATTTCGCTTTCTGACTCTCTCATTTCTTGGTTATTATTGGGAAAAGAAGCCACTGTCAGACTATCATTGATAGGGTTGATTTGGGACACGTTTTGATTGATTTCATTGGTAAAAATTGAGGTATTTTCATCCAGACCAGGTATGACACTTGAGCTGATATCTCTTGAAGCAAGTTCATTTTGGATCGAATTTTCTTGGACAGCGTTTTCATTGGAAACGGCGATGGAAGAGTTGCCTTGGTTTTCATTAAATAAGTTAATTCGAATCTGAATGAGGTTACGTAATTCAGTATATCCCACTCGACTTATGGCTCTTTGGTTTCTGTTGATTTGATGGCTTTCAAGACGAGGTCGTTCCTCATTGTTATTATTATTGTTGAGGTTGTTTTCTTGGCTTTGGATTGGGTTGTTGTTTTGAAGAATCAGAAGGTTGGGGTTGGGGTTGTTGAAATTCACATTAGGATTGGGATTGTTTAGGTTTAATTCTCGATTGCCTATGATAACATATCCGTACATCACATCTTGGTTGTTGGAATGAAGGAGGTATTGAGGAATGTCTAAAAGAATATATAATTAGTTTCGAAGAAGAGGACCTTTGCGCTTTGTGTAGAAGCCTAAGGGGGCCAATCGGAAGGAATTTTCTGAGATGAATTCATCATAAATTTTATTCCATCCCTTTTTTTTTTGTATTTTATTATTATTATAAGCACGTGTTACTTGGTAATGAATCAAATAGATCGCAGGCTTGTTGGATTTAATGATTTTCTTCAAAACTATCCCCACGCACCAAATGTACCTAGAAATTAATTTAAAAAAAAAATATTTTTTTTTAAACTCTGTGTCTCTGACATCTATCTCGTCACCTTCTTCGATGCTTTTAATTCTAAAAAAATTAAAAAGGCATAAATTTTAAAAATCAGTTGTTTTTTTACAGTCGGGACTTATTCCATAAGTCATGTTCCTTCTTTCTCTTCTCATAATTCTGGATGATTTCTTTGTTCGAAGATTGCATGACCCATTTATCAATTATCTGATCCAATGCCTTGGAATAAGTCATTTGGAATGTCCTCAATGGTGTCCGGCAAAGTGGACATCCCTTCTAATTTTTAAATATTTAGCTTAATTTTAAATTTTCTACCGTATTTAACAATAATGTTTCCAAAAGACATTGCTCACAAAATGTATGGCCACATATTGTAGTATTGGCTGAAATTATGGTATCCATACATATAGGACAACTTAAATCGTTGCTTTCCTGTAGGAAAGTCTTCAAGGATATGGCCTTGTTCATGCCTTTTCATAATATTTGTAACAGTTTATAGAACATTATTAATTTCTCACTTGTCAGCCTTTTTTTATAGGATGTTTCAATCAATTCTGCTGAAATATTTGGCTCTCTTCGGCGCTTCAACAGGATCTGCTTCTCAATTTCCGATTTCTTTATTCGGTCGAAATGCAACAAGGGGTTTTCTTCTGCAGAATTCATTGGATTTTTGGGGATTTCTAACCCCTTTTCAATTTTTTCTTCTTCTAACGTTTTCTGGTTTTTGCTTTGGGAAAAGAAAGAAACCATTGAATTTTTGAAGTTATTCAGTATTTTCTGGAAAATAAAAGGGAGGGGGGTGTGAGATGAGAGAAGGTTTGAAATAAAAAAAGTACCATCAAGGTTTCGCAGAAATCGAGAACAGGCCAATAAATTTTCTAAATTATTTAAAAAATTATAATTTTTTTAGAGCCTAAGCTTAGTTCTTCGAAGAAGATTTTATTAATAAAAATGTAATGGCTAATTTTTTCAAAGAATACTCAATTTCTATAATTTTTATTGTTCTCATCCTCGTTAAAAGATTTGAATTCATCGCATTTCTTTTTATTGAAAAAAAAACAAACGTTTTTTACCCAAGAAGAAAAAATATTTTTAAAAAATGTCAGTTCTGTTGGTAATTTATCATTTTTATACCACAATTCCAAAAAAAAAAACACCAGAAACCCCTCTAAATTTTTCCACTCATAAAACGTCTAAACTATACCCATCAAATTGTTATAAATAAAACAACTGCCTTTATCATTTTTCATATTTCATGCATTATGCTGTTATTATCTTCTCTCGGAGTCGGCGTGTTATGTAAATATTCCGTCTGGTTTAAAATGCTTTTTATCTCTTCGTCACTCAACAATCCTTTTAATTTTATTAGTTTTTAACAAGCGAAATTTTTTTTCTATGCCTGGAGGCACGTCGTCTTCTTCTATCAACAAACTGACACTTTCTGATTGAAAAGAAGAGTAATCTGGTGTTTTGAAGGAGTTCAGAAAATAAGTGTAAAGGAAATTTTCTCTCAGATTGTCAAGAAACCGAGGACCAAAACAGGAAAAAATGTTCTCCTTGATTTTGGTGATCCCTAAATAATTTCCCATAATAACTGAGAACTTAGTTTTTTTAAGAATTTAATTTCTTGAAAATCCGATAATGTTTGCATATATTTAAAAACGGTTTTATGTTTGGTTTGTTTTGGGTCCCTTTAAAATTTAAGTTTAAATTATAGGGGAGAGAAAAAAAAGTTCTTTTTACCTAAAATATGAAAATTTGTTATTTAAAAAAACATCCTCTTTTTTTTAATATTTTATAAAAAAAGAATTCGTTAAAAAAATGCTAAACAAAACCTTATCTAAAACAAAAATCAAAAGTCCCAATAGTTCAAAAGCTGTTCTGGCTTCAAATTCCATTAACTACAGTGCGGAAATTTCTTTCAAAAACAAGTTTAGAAATCTTATGAAAGACATTTTGAAAAAAATCGCGGATTATAAACAGCAAAAAACCAACAACTCATTTGATATAAACCCAATTAAGGATTTCTTAGAAAAACAAATTTCATCTAAAAAAGGTGAATATTATGATTTTTTGAGTGAAGAGGACAACTTTGTCTTAAAAATCCTGATCCAATTTTTATACGAGGAACTGGAAAAAAGTTTATTCAAAAGCAAACGAAAACAATATGAAAATATGAATAAAATCAACCAAATGAAGAAAACACTTAACGATTATGAGAAAATGCTAATCTCACCAGAGCCGATGTGGAAAAAAAATGAAAAAGATGAAAAATCAACAAAAAATTTCAAACAATGCATTGAAAAATTGACCCAATTCAATGAACTTTTGAGGAACATAAAAACGCATATTTGGCGTATTATTAACGATGACATTGAATATGAAAAGTTGCTTTTCAAAAATGAACAGATAAAAATCGATTTTGTCACAAAAATGGAAGAGATATATGACAAAATCAATAAATCATTGGAGAATAACGTTGTTTTTTTGCAATCCTTCGCGATTTTCGACTATAGTGAAGATGAAAATTCATTTGAAGAAGGGAGAGTCACAGCCAAGCCAAATGCCTTGGAGGTCAGAAGATTGAACACTTCTGGAAATGAAAATTCCTCTCCTTTTAGAAATATATCCAATTCTAAGGATTTTTCCAAGGACCAAATAATTGAGAGGCTGGAAAGAGAAATTGAATTTTTGCAAACACAAATCAAACCAAATAATATTAATATTAATGATTCAATGGGGAATTCGTTTGTTGATGAATATAGGAGATTGCAGGATGAGAATTGGAATTTGAAGATGAAAGTTGAAGATCTGAGGAAAGAATTTAGTCAAATTTCCTCGAATGTGATAAAAAGCATGAATGAAAGGGACATTCACTCGAAACAATTGCTTTCAGAGAATGAACAGTTGATGAGAAAAAAAAACCTCAATAACATTGACTTCCAAACAATAGAGCAAAAATACCAGAACAAAATAATTGAATTGAAGAAGGAATTAAGGTTTTAGTTTTAATTAAAGAGAGAGGGGGGGGGGGGGGGAGTTGAATAAAATGGTTTTATATTAAAGAGATTTTTTTGGGGGAGGACAATCTATTTTATTAGAGGTTTCTAAATTTTATATATAGTTTATGTCAAGAGAAAATTTTGAAAATTATTGAGGAAAAACAAGATTTAATGAAGGAAAATAAAGAGTTGAAGTTAAATGATAAACAAATCAGTTATTCGACTAAGGCCACCTCAATGCAAATTGAGCAAATGAACAACCTTTTGAATGAAACTCAAAAGGAGCTCTCCAAAACGAAAATGCAATATAACCTACTAGTGGATAAGGTCGATATAGCTCAAAATGAAAAGCCAAAAATGGCTGGTGCAGATCAAAATGTTATAAAGAACTATGAAGTAACATAATTTAGTTAATTTTTAATGAAGATGAATTAGAAAAACATTCAAGCTTTGATCAAAGAAAACCAAGAATTGACAAAACTTTTGGAGAAAATTGGACGGGAGAAATATTCATTAGAAAACGAATATAAAGATGCTCTTGAAAAAATTGACAAAAATAACGAAAACCAAAAAAACATCAATCAGATCAATGAGATGAATTTCAACGATCTCACAGAAATTCAATTGCTTTCAAATATGATATTGTTATTTTCTAAATATAAAAACAATGAGTTGGACGAAAAAAACTGCATGATCATTGAAAAATATTTGAAAGAGTCTCAAAAGGATTTTTTCCAGAAAATGGAGAATTCTATAGAGGAATATAGACAAAAATGTTTTGGTTATTTGGAAAATTTGAAGGAGAAGGTACATTAACAATAAATTCAAGAAATGTTAAAATCTTTAGATATCTGCCATTTTACTTTTGTTTCAAGATTTGAAATGGCTTTTGGGGATCTTAGAAGAAAATAAAAATATGGTGGAAAGTATGGATGCCAAAAATTTCGAAAATGTCGCCAAAACGTTCATGGAGGAAAATTACATCAAATCTGGCTCCATAAACAAAAAAATCATGGATTGGAATAAGGATCATAATGACCTCAAAGAGGAACTTGATGTAATAAATTCACTTTTTTGTTAATTATTTTAATTTTATCAAAATACATTAACTCTGTTAAAATTGATCATTTTCGAAGAAAATTAATCAAAACATCGGAAAATATGAAAATACTGCAAATAGATGCAATTCGAATAAAATCAACGCTGATCTTGAAGAATTACGCATGATAGTTGACTCTTTAAGCTCGGAAAATAGAGATTTGAAAACTTCTGTCAATAAGTTGAATGAAGAAATGCTAAATGCTAGTTCGGCGAATAATAAGTGCCAACAGGAAATCAAATCATTGAAGAACCCGGAAAAGGATGAAAATGAATATTTTTTATATTCAAATGGTTTTTTCTCAATGAAGATTAATAACATTAAATTTTTAATTTTTAGAGTCCTTTGGTTTAATATCTGATGAAAAAAAAAATAACCATAAAACTCAAGAAGATGCAAAGGCAGAGTCACAGGTCATGATGCTTCAAATGCAGGCCATTGCGATTGAAAACCTATTAATTAGTTTGGACTCGACGGGAAATTAATAAAATTTATTAAAAATTTTTTTTTTATAAGAAAAAAATTTTTTGAATTTTTATTTAAATCATAATGTATTGAAATTAATTTAATTCCTAATTTTTTCTGTTTTTCAAAGAAATTTGATTTATTTTAATTTTCAAACTATTTTTTTTTTTAATTCTTTTGAAATTTTTTTTTACTTAAATCCCGAAATTTTTGGCGTGATGTTTGAAATGATCCTCAATCACCGAAGCAATGAAATAATATGAATGATCATAATGGTCAAACGTTCTCAAAGTTAAAGGGTACTTCCTCTCATTGCAAACCTTCACTAACTCCCAAGGTTTCAACTGTTCCTGTAAATATTTATCACCATTCCCTTGATCCACTAAAATCTTCACTTCTGGTCCATCATATTTCTTCATCAATTCGCAAGCATCATATTCTTTCCCTTTCTCTACATTTCCTAAATACCCAGTAAAGGCTTTGATTCCCCATGGGCAATTTATGGGGTTGCATATGGGTGCAAATGCTGAGACTGATTGATATTTATTAGGATTCCTTAAAAATGTCACCAAAGCACCATGACCTCCCATACTATGTCCCATCAGTCCTTGTGTCTTCAGGTCAACATCAAAGTACTCTTCTAACAAATATGGCAGTTCTTTGGTGATATAACTACCCATATTATAATGTTTCTTGTATTTCTCTTCAGTGGCGTCTAAATAAAAGCCTGCTCCGACGCCAAAATCCCAATGGTCTGCAATTCCTTCAATATTCACACCTCGAGGACTTGTGTCAGGACAGACCACCACAATTCCATATTCTGAGGCATATCTCTGGAAACCGCTTTTGAATGCTGCATTTTCGTCTGTGCAGGTCAGGCCGGCTAAAAAATAGAGAATTGGGTGTTTTTTTGCGTTGAATGGTTTTTTATCAGGAACATAAATCGAGAAATGCATTTCCGAATTACATACTTCACTCCAATGTTTGAACCTCATCATATATCCATTGAAGCATCTGATCTTGCTCATCAGATGGAACTTCCAATTCACCGCATTTGCCTTTTCCTCTGCTATGTGAATCACTCCCCTGAGGCCCTTCCCTGAATGCAATATATCAATTGATTCATTGACTTTCTCTAGACCCTGGAAATTATGCGTGATAAATGGCTCCACATTCAACTCTCCTCTCAACACTTTCTTCACCAGTTTTGGCACTTCAGTTCTGCTTTTCCAACCACCGAACGCAGTCCCCTTCCAAATTCTCCCAGTTACCAATTGGAAAGGTCTCGTCTGGATCTCATGGCCAGAAGCTGCCACTCCAATGATGCAACTCACCCCGAACCCACGGTGAGCCACCTCCAAAGCATTTCTCATTACTTGGACATTGCCAGTGCAATCAAAGGTAAAATCATACCCCCATTTTTCTTTGGCTAAAAGCAGATCCTTGATGTTTTGGTTTAGTTCAAGTCCAATTGGGTTGAAACATTCATCACAACCGAATTGTTTAGCCAAATCAAATTTCTCTGGGTTGGTATCCACACCTGCAATATATCTCGCTCCAATCAACTTGCAAGCCTGAACCACTGCCAAACCAACTGCTCCCAGTCCAAAAACCACCACAGTGCTTCCGGGCGTTACTTTGCTCGTGTTGTAGGCCGCACCCCAACCAGTGCTAATACCGCAACCCAAGAGGCAAATTTTATAAGGATCAGCCAATTTGCTGATTTTTGCCACGGAAATTTCTGCAACCACCGTATATTCACTAAACGTGGAGCACCCCATAAAATGATAGATCATTTTGCCATCCTTGGAGAATCTTGAAGTCCCATCAGGCATCAACCCTTTGCCTTGAGTAGCTCTGATCTTAGGACAAAGATTTGTGCTTGAACTTTGACAAAAGACACAATCATTCTCTTGACATTCAGGTGTGTAGCATGGGATCACCATATCACCCACATCCACTGATTTTACATCCGGACCAATACTTTCCACGAGACCAACTGCTTCATGACCTAAGATGCAAGGGAAAAGGCCCTCCGGATCATGACCGTCTAAGGTGTATATATCTGTGTGACAAAGGGCATTGGATAGAATTTTGAGACGTACCTCAAATCGTTTTGGAGGGGACACTGTTATTGTTGTGATGTCTAGAGGCTTTTTCGGCTCCCAAGCAACAGCCGCGAGACAGGTAATTGACAGATTTGCGGACATTCTGAAAAAGATATTTTTGTTTTTTTAATAATTCAAAATATTTCTGTTTCTTTGGGAGATGTAATCTGAATTACCTTTCGGTTTCTGGAATATGAGGAATATGAATGAAGATGATGATGATGAAAAGGAATCGATGAAATTATTTTGTGGTTTTTCTTTAAGAAAGGTCTCAGTTGATGCGATAGAGTTCAAGCAAAAATTCAAATGAGGACTCAAATTTCTTAAAACGGGCAAATATTTTAATCGTACTAAATTTATCTTTTTTTTTAAAAAAATTCTTAATAATCTATATATTGAGTTAGTCATGCCGCTCGCTGATTTTTTAAAGATTTATGAACTGAATTTGAAAATCCTTCTCAAAAAATATTCTTGTTTTTTTTTTTAAATTTCCTCAGATTCATGAATTTTACCCAAAAGGACAGGAAAAGCTCAAGAAAAATTAGCAAATTTGCAATTGCTTCAAATTCCTTCAAAATTTCAAAGCCTCTGCCAAATCTTAACCATCAAATTTTGAAAGATTTATTCTTTCGAAAGGTCACCTTTTTTTTGCCTCGAGAAGAAACATTTTTTTATCCATTGGAGCATTTACTAAAGCACAGATATCTCACTCAGGTTCAAATGAGAAACAATTGTGCGATTTTCAGTTACGAAAGCATGCCTAATTTTGATTTGAAGACTCTGGATTTTTTGGATCCTCTTTTGACTCCCGAAGAAAAACCAAAAGCAAATTATTTGCGTAGTAAGCTGCTTCAATACCATCAATACAATCAAATGATGGATCTCCTTTGGCCAAAATCTCATCTGGATTTCAAAGAAAATGATGATACAGTGCTAAAACAATGGATTGATGGCATTTTGGAAGAACATAAAGAAGATGCCATCTTTATGTCTGGATATAATGTTGTGAACAATCAAATGATTTTTTCTGATTTTGTGCTAAATTTCAAAGTTTTGGAATTCCTCACTTCTGAAAAGAAATGCTCGTTTTTAGATGAAACCCTCCTTGAAAAGATTTCTAAAATGTTGGTCTTCACTAATATCGAACATTATATGCAAATGTTGGATGATCTCACAAATTGCTGCAATAACCAAATCTATCTCACTATCAGAACAATAGCAGGCGTCTTCAAGTTGAATTGGAAGTTCCAATACTTTTTCTTCCCCAACCAACACAAGTCTTTCTTTTGTTTTATACATCCCAAGGAAGAGCACAATGAACAGATCATCACAGCGATTCATAAAAAGAAAACGGAAAATGATGGGGTCATTTTACATAAAGAAAACAAGGATTGGGGAAGACTTTTGAGTTTATATTATATGCCCAAAAAATAAATTCAGGCAAAGAGACGGATTTTAAATTTTTAATTTAAAAGCTATGCTAATAATTAAGCATTTTATCTGAACTAACTCTAAATTATGAAGTATTTTTTAAAAAAATATGTATAATAATAAACTCTAATAATTTTTTAGTATATTGCTGTTTTTTTGTTTCTCTCTTTCAATTTTTACAGATTTTGGAGTCAGACAGATGACATTAATTTAGAAAAAAGAAGTTTTTTTATTATTATTTTGAAAATTGGTCATGATTATTTTTAAATCCCTTTAAAAAATTATTTTTTTAAAAAATGAGAAATTTTGTATATGACGAAAAAAATCTGAAAATTTTCATAAATGATATCATTTGTCGTGTCACGAAATAAAAAATTTTAATATTTTTTGCTAATTTTCACCACGATTCGAAAGGCAATGATTTTTCTTGGAATAATTCAGGAAAAATCATCATCTTTTAATTAAAAAAACGCACTCTAAATTTCCCAAAGATTTGATTTCTTTGATAATTATTAGGAAATATACTTCAGAATATGAACAAGAAATCATTACCCAATTTCCATATATATTTTTTTATTGAATTCCATGCATATTAGTCCTCACGGTTGTTCCTACCTTCCAAATTACTACTCTTCCCCAGGTCCTATGGCTGTTGACCTCATTTCGAGGCATAAGGCTCAAAAGCAAAGAGAGAAAAAAGCTGAAAAGATTAAAATGGTCCTCCATAAAATAATGGACCCCTTCCTTCCCCATAGAATAGTGGGTGATTTCATCATTCCAGATAAATTATCTCCCTACCAGGGAGACTATCTTTATTCATATCAGTTGGACCTCACCCACAAAATATTGAACCAGATCCACATTAGAAAACACGGGGTGATTTTGGAATATGAGGAAAATGACCCATATTTTGTCCCGCCAATTGAATTGGTCCAGGCCAGGCTGCAGTCTTTGGGAAACAAGCAAGCATATGAATTGTCCAAATATGTGGTTGAATATCAAAAGAAAATGGAAGTAAAATCAGAGGCAAACAGTCACATAAAATTAGAAGATGTGACAACTCTTCAGACAAAAACCAACAATGAAAACATCTTTAAATGGATGGATTCGCAGCTCACTGAACATCAGGATGATCTGGTATTCATGCGGGGTAATAATGTCATCTCTCAAAATGATTTCCGGATGTGCTTCATGGGGTTTAATTTCAAATTCCTAGAATGGGTCGTTTCCTCAAATGATCTGACCTTCCTGGATGATTCAATGTTGGAAGAAATTTCACAGAGCTTTGTGTTCAGAAATGTGGAAAGCTATATGGATGAAATCGCTAGCTTTCTCAAGAACAAGCTATTCAATCTGAACAGTGGGCATGATTTCTTATTAGATATTAAGACTGTAATTGGAGTTTTCAGCTTGAAAATGGATTTTAGTTTTAAATACTTCGCGGAAGAACACAAAACGGTTTTCTGCTTTGTCCATCCAAAGGAAATTCATAAGAAAGAAATTGTCGAGGAAGTGCAAAAAAAGAGAGCTGAAAAACTGAATAAGTCCAAAAGGGGATGCGATTGGGGTAAACTCATCTCGATTTATTACAAAGATTACGCCTCAACAAATTTGGTGAGGATGGATCATGAAAAAGAAGAAGAAAGTTTTGAAGAAACCAAAGTGAGGAAAATTAAAAAAAACAGTTTGTTATAAGGCTCCAGATTTTTTAATTGAATATTTTTTTGTGATGATTTCTTTATTTTTTATCAGAAAATTGTCTGTTTCTTTATTACTAGTGAATTGTGAAATTTCGAATTTCACATTAGTATCAAAAATTTAACAAATGATTGTGTTATTTTATTAAACAAAATTTCTTTTTCATAGACCATTAAATGTTTAGAGACCTATTAATAATATTTAATTTTGAAATTAAATTGATTTTAATGGCATTAGAACTAAAATGTGAAATTATTATATTAAACAAATGAAATTTGTTATTTTGAAAAAAAAAAATGGATAATTTTTGAAGTCTTTTTAACATTTTGTTTTATGTTGAATTCCTCCTATTCAAATTCCTTTTCACATTTCGCCACAAACGATTCTACCAATTTTTTCTCAAAGAATAAAACAGCCAAAAATTCAATGATAGAAATTAAAACAATAACCAATTTGAATTCCAAATTTAATTGAAACATCTATAGAAAAAAAATAATTTAAATAAAATTTGGTCGAAAGAAAAATTACATTTAATATTCCGAGAATTAATTGAGCCGGACCCAAATCAACATACAATTGTAAAGCGATCAAAAGAATTAAAATTGAAAAAAACCAGAAATTTTTATAGAACGGCCTCCTAAATGGTTCCCCTTCACAAAATGCCAATCCTGAGGCAATGTATTGGAAGCATGATATGAGGAAAAGTGTCTGATTAGGTAAAAACAAATTTAAAAATATTCAAAAGTAATAAAAAAAAAGTTTAACATTATTTTCAAATGAGGGCGATTCTCCTTCCTCAATTTGTTCAATTGTGTTTAGTTCCGAATTTGATTTGTACCACTTGTAACTCATTAACACTCCGATTGAAATCGTTTGGAAAATGAAGACAATGCAAATTTGTCCAATGACCGAAAATAAAACTGGAAAACTGAGTAATTTGAAAATGGGGGTCTTGACTGACAAAATTTCGGCTGGTTTCGAGAGATTCATGGTAAATGCCAATGGAATCACCAACAACACATCAGCATACACATATTGATATGTGGTCATATCTGCATCAAATAAATAAAGAATACTTACAGCCAGGAATTGAATCATTGAGTAAAGAGTCATAAATTTGAAACAATTGATAGAAGTACACAACGCACTTCTTCCTTCTTTTATGAGAACAATCAAGGAAGATATCCTGGCTTCTTGACTTGTGAAATCAGAGGCCAAGGAAGCTTCTTCTTGAGACAAAGATAAGCCTATGTCTGCCTTTTTCATAGCGACACAATCGTTCGCACCATCTTAAAAATTAATTTGTTTTATTTAAAAACAAATAAAAAATATAAATGATAATGACAAACCACAAAAAAAAATTCTTAAATAAATTAAAGCTCCCCTCGACAAAAAATTTCCCTACCGATCAAACAAAAAAATATCCGTTCCCACCCCCAAAAAAAATAAAATAATACCCCCAGTCATCAAAACAAAATGATTTTCTCCTCTCAAATACAAAATTAATTGAGATTTATTATGTGGTTTCATTCTTGAATACACAATAGTTTTTTTCAGAAATTCCTTGATAAGTCCTTCATAGATTTTATTCATTAACAGTTCTTGCAAAAACTCAAAAGATTCCCCAGTCACTGCAAAGCACATTTTCTCATTTTTGTTTATAGTTTCCACAGCTTTGAAAAAATTATCTAAATTATCTTTTCCGAACCCATTATAGTCGAGACTTTCATCAACACCGATCATTTTTAAATGAAACATCTTTTTTTTGGGGTTTTCCTTCTCAAATAAATAAACTTCAGCGTTATTTGGTATCATATGAGATTCCCTTGCCACACTAATAGCAGTGAGTGGGTTATCTCCTGTTACCATCACCAAATTTATCTTGGCATTATTTAGCTCCTGTATCACTGCTGGTGTCTCTTTCTTCATTTTGTTCTCGCAGACCAAAAACCCAAGAAATGTCACATCACTTTCAGCTGATCCTCTGGAAATTTCGATGATTTGGTTCTCAGTCATATCAAGTTCCCTGATGCCAAGGGCTATGACTCTATATCCTTGCTATAAAATTTTTATTGATATTAGATATTTATATAAAAATAATAATTTTAATTACTTGTGCATACAACTTGTTGATTTCATGATAATTTTTGGGAATTGTTTCGGATTTGCATAAAGTGTAAATTTGTTCAGGGGACCCTTTAATACTCAAGAGCAATTTTCCTCTTAACTTATCTCTAAAAATGACGCTCATCCTTTGCAAAGCAGGTTCAAACTCAAATATCCTGCAAATTGAAAGCCCCGCTTTGAGCTCCTCGCAGAACATTTCAGAGATCATGTTGCCTTCAAGGTTTTTTTGATCAATCTCCTTATAAATCCATTTGCTAAACTCGAACATCTTGAGATCCAACGGGTCCCCTGCTAATTTTCCATCCAAATAGATTAAATTATGGCA
>Ga0302186_10001813_pt1 | contig 17138 bp, 13 predicted proteins | sample II_Bog_E1_2_FD_198782 | JGI IMG/M metagenome (GOLD analysis project Ga0302186, IMG submission 198782) | Peat permafrost microbial communities from Stordalen Mire near Abisko, Sweden - II_Bog_E1_1 | ecosystem: Environmental > Terrestrial > Soil > Wetlands > Peat | place: Sweden: Abisko... | reverse complement strand
TTTTAATTTTATCAAATAGTTAGTAATTTTTACGTTTTTTTTTAATTTTTAAAAATTTTAATTTTGGTGAAAATATGCAATCAAACAAAACAAAACAAAAAATGACTTTTTTTACAAAATCTATATTTTTTAATGAAATTTAAGACTTATTTTGTTGCATAAAAGCTTCCATCATATTTTTAAATTCAACATTTTTGGGAGTATCTATTTCTCCCCAAAATCTGCCCTTTAATAATGAGGTTTCCTTCCCGAATAATTGTGCAATGACATCGCCACATTTTAAATCATCATTCACAATATTTCTTAACATACTAGGATACATAAACTCCATCACATGTTCCTTCTCAATTTCATCTCCAAATTCCAATAATCTCACAAATAACACCAGTTTTTGAAACGAGTTTCCTTCCTTCATTAAAATTTTAAGGATTTTGTAAAAAAAAAAAAACATTAAAACCTGCAATTTCTTACAATATTTTAAGAAATCTTGGAATTTGAATTGATGGCCGTATTTCCGGAATCCCATGAAAGCTATTCGATTTAAAAACAGCTTATCTTCAATATTAAAGTCCTCAGTTTCCAAAATTTCGATTAAATGAATGTTTTTTATCTTCAGAAAATTGCCATCGATATCTTTAAATTCTGTGGGTGGGGTTTTTCCAGGAGAATTTGACTTATTTTTAGAGTTGGCTTTTATATTTCCAGAGGCTGGTTCTGAATCCTCTAATTGGAAATCTGATATTGCTAAATCAAGATTCACAAGATTTTTCCCAGCTACAATATAGTTACTTTCTATATAAACCTTATAGAAAGCTCCGAAAATTTTGATAAGACTGGAAAAAAACGAGCTTTTTTCGTATGTGGGCAAAGAAAAGTATTCCAATTTTTTCCAATCATTAAGTGTTGGGATTTTATCAAAAACTGGTTTTTTAGTCATTTTGTCCTTTGCCAAAATTTTTGTCTTATTATTGGTTGTATCGAGTGCTTTTTGATTTTCTCTTCAAAGAAAAAAAATAGGATTTTCTAAAAATTTTCTTATTCTTACTTCTGGAGTCTATCTTTCACATATTTTACTCTATCTAGGATGTTTAAATCTTTATCTTTTAGTAGATACTCATTTTGGGGATTGCGTTGTGCTATTAATGCAATATTAGGCTGGCCCATTTTTCCTAACATAATATGAGTAGTAACATGAACTTCTTTATAACATCTTCGACAAAAGTTTTCTTGACAATCCAAACATTCCAAAACTGATCTTGATTTATGGCATTCATTACAAAGGAAAAGTCCATTCCCTTCATATTTGTTGATATCGTTAATTCGCAAGATTAACAACTCATGTTCGACGAATTTGAATGTCTTTAAAAATAGAGAAAGGGCTTTGGCTTTATAATCCTGAGGGTTTTTTTGTAATTGTAGGGAATAAGAACTGCTATTTTGTATGTTTTTTTCTTTTAATTTTTGCTTCAGTTTGTCTTTTTCAATTTGAATCTCTTTTATCTTTTTCTTGCTCGATTCCGTTTCGATTTTTAGACGATGTTCTTTTGCTTTGAGTTTTTCTCTTTCTTCAAATAATTCCTTTTCAAATTTTGCTGGTAAACTCTTGTTTTCTTCCCCACCTTTAAACATTTCTCTTTGCGCCTTTTGTCTTTCTTCCTCATCAAAAACCCATTTTGGTTTATCTGGGATGAGAGCGCGAAAAACGAATTTCAACACAAGTATTATGGCTACCATTATAATCACAATCCATAATCTTTGGAGTTCCTCATTTCCATTGTTTTGCACCACATAAAAACTGTCAAATTTGATTTTTGGTTGGAAAAAGAGCAAGAGGAAATTTATGAACTATATTAAATTTTATAATAAATAAATATAAAATGCTTGTACCACACTGACAACACTCATCGCTTCCCAAATATCCATCCAAATTTCGATACCGGTGCTTTTTTCAGCGATTGGCCTTTTCAAAGCAAACAAAAAAGAAAAGATTTTCCATTTAAGCTCAAGAGTATCAACAAATAATGAAATAAAGGGACCGATTGGGAAAGCTGCTGTAAACATTGTGACATAACCAAACGCAATAAAGCCCTATAATAAATCAAACGATTTATCAGAAAATAATAGTACTGCTGCATATGAATCGACCGTATCAAGAAAATCATCTCTATGGGAATTTAATTCTACCTGATCCATATCACATTTTTTAAAGGAAACTTCCTTATCTTTATCTCCCAAATGAAAAAACAAAACCACTCTATCCCAATAATTATTATAATCCATTCCGCTTCGTTTTGCAATGTCCAGAATTTCATCTTTCTCTTCAGTAGGAGTTGCGTCTTTCTGTTCTTTAGTTCTGGCTCGGGAACCATTGGATTTTTTCTGTTCGACTGCTTTCTTTTCTACTTTTTGAAAATATTTTTTTTGATGATATTTATATTTCAACCAAGGCAAGATAACCTAATTTATCACTTAAAAATAATTAGATTAATTCGATTTTACTTGAACTCCAATGTTTGAAGCTTGTTTATAAATTAGAATAGGCCAAAGTGTTTCAAACAAATCTTGAAAATCAGAGTTAGTGTCAACAAATGCTACGAGGAAAACTGTTAAGAACGAGTTCAAAATCTGAAAGGTGAAGCTTTTACTAATAAGTGAACTTTCATAATCCTTTTGAAACTTATGGTTTTCTTTATCCACAAACCATCTGGCAATAACAGTATATATCAAATTTAGAACCGTAATAACAACTCCATTAATTAATCCTGACATAACTGAATGAAATGTTGCATAGGTGCCAGTTTTTCCATAGTTGTCTTTATAATATTTCGTTAGGACATAGGTTCCAGCACAAAGACCCAGCAAAACAGCAAGCACTGGTAATGAAAGCAAAAATACATATAAAGTGACTTTCGTAGTATTGACTTTAGTAAGTTGTTGGGAAACAGAATTAATACATTCATCGCCTGAAAATTCATTCCTAAATTCTTGTTTCATCCAACTTTCATCATTCATTAAATCCAAAGTGCCCCATCTGGTATTGATTTCCGAACATTTCCTTTTCCAAAACTCAACCATAATTGTGGTATATAATGACACAAAGAACACCCAAAATGGCAACAATTCTGAATGATATGCTGACCATCCGAGAATGTAAATTTGAAGAGCCAAGCCTGGAATCGCCAAAGGGAGGAAAAAACAAGTGCAAAACGATCGCCAAGCAAAATAAAAGGAGATTTTTTCACCAAGATATTGTTTTAAATAGGTAACAGAACTAAAATTTTGTGATTTCCCTTCCACTAAATAATCGTCGAGCTGATTAAGAGGTTGAGGCCAATACCATTTCGGGGATTCAATCCATTTCCTCCTGATATGAGCGATACCACTATGAGAATGCATCATAAAATAATCCTTTACAAGACCTTCTGATTTTAACATTACCAAATCTAAAATGTTCTTAACTTTTTTGAAAATGATTTCTTGACGTTGCATTGAACGTAAAGGCTCGAATTTAGTCATATAATCTTCTTCTTTCGTTTGTTCATAAATTTCATAATTGTAAGAATCTATGAGTTTCAATCTCATTTTGAGGTTATGACATTGTTTATATAAATACTTTTGATCTAAGCTCAACATCACATAATAAAAGTTGTCATCTATTGAAGGAGCCAAACAAACCTCAAAATTTGCGTTGATAAGCAAACTTATATAGAAATTGATACGATTTGCGTTGATATCATCTTTATCATTTTTTCTCTCAAATCCGAATTGCTTTTCTTCTTTATTCTTCACGGGTTTTTTATGAAATCGTATGACAAACTCAGGCATCTTAACCATATTTTGTAATATATCCTCAATAGATTTCACTGAAAATGACGCTGAACTTGAGTCTAAAACGGCAGCTGTCCTTTTAAAAAATGATGGTTTCTTTTTCAAATTCAAACTTTTCTCCTTCAATAAAATTTTATCAATTTGTCTTTGAATTTCAAATTTGGTGTCTTGATCATGTTTTTTTTGGTTTTTGATTTGTGCTGGCATAGACACCATTCCCACTACATTTTGAGACACTTCCATTTGTAATAAAGCTCCTTTAATTTTTGAATTTTGAATCAATTCCCTTGGTCTAAAACCTTCTCTGTTTTGTTTATAAAGATCACAACCAAAATTGATCAATATTCTCACACAATTTTCTTGACCTGACATTGAGGCTAAATGAAGAGGAGTATTTCCATATAAATCGGTCTCATCATACCAAAGTTTTGTTTGTTTATTGTCGTCGAAGATATTCTTTTCATAAATGAAGACCCATTTTGCGAATTTCTTGACTTTATCGATAAATTTGCGATCATATTTTTTTTCTTTCAGATCTTCCTTACTGATAGGAAAAACTTCGTTATCTTCAGGATTGAAGGAAAAAGCTGCAAGATTTTTGACTTTGTTGCCAAATTGCACGTTTTCTTTGAATTTCGACATTTTCGTTTTGGATTTATTGATCAACTCTAATAAAGCTTCATCATTGCCTTCTTGAGCTGCCACATGAATAGCCGTCATTTTATGAATAAGAAGCATAGGGCTTTCTATATAAGTATTTGACCAATCACACATAATTTTCAAAGTATAAGAGTTAAATCCGAATTTCACTGCCCAAAACAATATGCTTGTTTTGAGCATGGGTGAATTCCAATATTTATCCTCATGGGCCTTTTCAGTCTTCAAATTATCAAGATAAGTGTTCATTCCTTCGAACAATTTCTCAACTAGTAATTTCCCAACAGCATTATCTTGATGATTCTAAACATTTATTAGAAATATATAAAATATTAAAGAAACCTGTTTCCCGGCAATATCTATAGTATAGAAACCTTGATAATCAGGTTCATGAATGGAGATATTATGTTGTAAAAGGATATTTGCACAATCGAGTTCTCCATAATAAGCTATCCAATGCATTGCATTCCACATAGTTCTCTCATTTCTAACATCAACATCAGCCTCTTTTTGAAGCAATAATGTCAAACAACTCGCTCTTGAACTCTCGTTTTGGATTTTCAGTGAACATGCGTTCAAAAGTGGAGTATTTCCGAATTTATCTCTTTCATCGATAAATTTCTTTATAGGATCAATTTTTGGATCTTTCTGTTGGATGTTCTCATAATCTTTAATGACATCTTCCATGAGTTTCACATTTTGATCCAAAGCTGCTCTATGTAACAATGTTCGATTGTTTTTATCCTTGGCCTTAAGGTCATCGAGGACACGTTCTAATTGGATTTTTTGTTTATTTTCAAGCAAATCTAGATTTTCAGTAGGCAATTTTTCCTCGTTTTCAGTTTGGTCCTCTTCAACGATAGAATTCATTGTTTCTGTTTTCTTATTTTCTTCATTTTTTTCCTTTTCGCTGTCGGATTTCATTAGTTTGTCCATTTTTTTTTTATTTTTTTTGGGGCTCACACCCACAAAAGATAAGACCTTTTTTTTTACTCCTCTATTCATGTTTCAAGAAAATCGTTTCTTTTTTTCTTTTTATTAATTAATTCAAAAAAATTAAAAATTCAAATAATTAAACAAAATTCTTAAGAAAAAGCCCATTTAAACTCCTTTTTAATATTAATGATAGTTTCTTCTGATAATTCCTCATTTAATCCTGTTTTTAAGCGAAAATCCTCTATTGCATTTTTCCCAATATTAATAAAATAATCAGCTGCGATTTTAGTCAACAAAATCTCAGATAAAACCTCGATTTCTAAATAAAGACTCACTTCCAATAAATCCTTAATATCTTCTTTTGACCAATCCTTTAAAATTTCATAGTCTTCAGGTAGCAAAAGCTCTTTTAATTTATGTGTTGTTAGAGGCTTTTTTACAATAAATTCCAAAGGTATTTCAAAGTTCCGAGCTGCAAAATATTGACTAAATAACATAATTTGATGAGAAGAAAGAGATAAATTGATTGGTCCGAGATCATTTTCTGTTTCTTTGAGGATGTTATTGACGAGAGGACTATACTTCTTAATATTTTGATTAAGATGATAAATTTGTTGATCTTTGGCCCTAATCAGGACATTATTTTTATTCAGCATTTTTTTTTTCTATAAAACATTTTAAAATTCGCATTAGTATTAGTAAATAATTTTTATAGTATTAATTCCAAATTGCTTCCTAATATCCAAAAATAAAAAAAAATCTCTTTAAAAAAAAATATAAAATGGTCGAAGCTTCCCAAAAAAATTCCAAATGTCATGTAATGAATTTCCGTCCTTTCATTGATATCAACGCTCCAGTTATTTCCCCATATAAATCTTCCGATCCTTATGAATTGGATGTTTCTATAATTCCTGGATATGCCCGTGATCTCGTTGCACAAGGAATCAAAGGCATTTTCTTATGTGGGACAAACGGAGAATCTGTTTCTTTGACGAAAGAAGAGAGGAAACAATTATTGGAGGCATGGATTAAAACCCCAGAATATCAATCAAAAAGTCTTCGAATAATAGCACATATAGGCCATCATTGCCTGAAAGATACTATAGATTTGGCGTCTCATGCTGTGAATTCGGGAATAGAAGCAATAGCTATTATGCCACCTTCTTTTTTTAGACCTCAAAACGAATCCCAAGCCGCTGAATATATTGTGGAAATCGCCAAGAGGTTTCCGAATACAGCAATCTATTATTATCATTTCCCTTCAATGACGAATGTTCGCATTAATTTGTCGAAAACTTTAGAAATTGCCAATAAGGAATCACCAAATATAATAGGTGCCAAATTCTCAGATATTGATATGATCGATTTGGGCTCTTGCGCAAGCAAAGGATTCAATATGCTTATTGGAAATGATTCTTTATTTCTGCCAGGTTTGGTTTCAGGAGCAAGTGGATTAATCGCTATTCAATGCAATTTTAATGCTGCATTTCCTTTGGAAATTTGGAATTCATTTCAGAAAGGGGATTTACCAAAAGCTATGAAATATCAACAGAAAAGCAGAGAATTTGTTAGTTTGGTAAGAAGTTTTGGTGTCACTGGAGCTATTACAAGGGAAGCAACGAAATTATTGAGAGGATTAGAAACAGGGATCACGAGATTGCCTCAAAAATATCTATCAGAAAAGGAAAAGGAAAGTTTTAAGAATGAGGTTGAAAAATGGTTAAAGGAAAATTCGTCCTGATTTTTTTGATAAATTAAAACTATCTCAAAATTTAAAAAATTATCAGAAAATTATTTAAATTTTTGAAATGCAAGAGGAAGAAGTCGACACCAAAAAAGAAATCATTCAAGCTGTATTCAATAAAGAAGGATATAAAACCAATATTAAGAAACTAATTGAGGCCATAAGTTCTGGTCATGAGTAAACCTTAATTTTTTTAAAACCAATAAAATCTTTCTTTAAGAGAGATTCTCACGACACTTGTTGATGCGGTTTTCATTGTTTTAAATTCACAAGACGAATATTCCCCTGATACAAAGCTATTTTCCATTCGTGTATAATTAATACCAATGAATTTTTTATCGAGAATCTAAAAATATAAGGCGATTAAAGATATTATGTCTCTAAAACAACAAGATGTTGTTACAAAGGTCAGCGAGGAACTCACACCTTCTTATTTGGAAATAGCTCAATATCGAAGTGAAGATAAAGATGATGATCGAGGAAAAACCTTATTTGGTGATGATCCAAGTAAAATTTTGGAAAAAGATTGATAAAAATTGAATTTTCAAAGATAATTATGTTCATGGGAACAGTTTTTTCAGATTAATTTTAGAATGCATTTATGTCTGGGCTATTTGGTTCCCAGGAACCATTTATGAAGAAACTTATCATGTTTTAGTGGATGGACAAGTGGCCTTTCCAAAGAAATTGTCTTATTTCAAACCAGAAGACTTAGATCCAACTAACAAAAACATTATAGAAGAACAATTAAAAAATAGCCAGATACAAAAGGAATCATATCATGACCCCAGCCAACATAGTATTCATAGTAATAGAGAAAATAATTCCAATCATGAAGAATTGGTTAGAGAAAGCCAGGTCCAAAAAGAATCATTTAGGGGTCCCAGCCATCATAGCATTCATAGTAATAGAGAAAATAATTCCAATCATGAAGAAATTGTTAGAGAAAGCCAGGTCCAAAAAGAATTATTTAGGGGTCCCAGTCATCATAGTATCCCTAGCAATTCCAATCGTGAAAACCCTCCTTTAATTTTAATTTCAACTCATTCAGATATGGGTCACAGCCATCATAATCGCCCGGTCCAAAAAGAATCATTTAAAATCCATAGCAAAGAAAATAATGGTGAAAATCCTTTAGCTTTAGTTTCAGCTCATTCAGATAAGGGTCACAGCCATCATAATCTTGAAGAATTGTTTAAAGAAAGCAAGGTCCAAAAGGAAACATTAAAGGCTCCCACCCATCATAGTATCCATAGCAAAGAAAATAATTCTTATCATGAAAATCCTTTAGCTCATTCAGAACATCATAATAAAAAAGATCTTTTGATAGAAGAAATACAGATTTCTTGTCAAAATCTCTATAATCTCCAGGATTATCTTTCTTCTTTAATAAGCCATGAGGATGAAAATGAGGCGAAGTCAGAAATAGAGGAACTAATTGAAAACTTCAGAAAAGTCAAAACAAAACATCAAGCCCTGTGTCAAGAAATATCAGAATTCAATGATCCAGAATTTGAGCAACTTTTACTAGGAAAACTGATGGATGAAATTGAAAAAATCGAATCCGTTATTGAAGAATATGAGAAATTTCTTTCTGGAAAAATTCCCTTCAAAACCTTTCGTTATGAATTGTCGAATTTAGAGGGAACTTCGAAAGCACAAAACGAAGGTACGCCTGAACATCATCATCATCATCATCATCATAATCATCATCATAATAATCCTGAAGAAGAAGAAAAATGTGAACCGATAAAGCGTATTCAAACATTGGAACAAATAAAGGAAGAAGAAATCAATTCAAAAGTTACATCGCTTAATTCAATTTCAATCATGAGAATAACTGAAAATTTCGATGAAATGATGTTCCAAAAGGAGGTTTTTTCAAATATCAAAAACTTCAATGAGCATCGAAGAAATTATTTGATTTACGCAAAATCTGATTCATTGTTGAAAATTTCATTTTCTTTTAAATTAATTAATTCATTTTTCTAGAGAAATCATCATGAGAATAATAGAATGTTGCAATGCTTTAATGATTCAAAGCGATATGGAACCTATTCGTAAAATTTTGGCTATGAGAGTAATGAATTTTTTAACCCTTTAACAAAATTGTTTAATTATTCATAGTTTATCAAAGAAGCCATGGATAAAAAGAATCCTTCATTCATTCATGGAGTGTCTTCTTATATTTTAGATACAATAGGAAACGTGGCTTCATTTAATTTTCAAAGCAAAGAACGAAGTAGAGGCAAAGATTATTTCGGAAAAAATACTCCTGATAATGAGAAATTAGGGTTAACCTATTTTCTTTTGGCTTTGGAAAGTATTGTTATGTGGGCAAGATGGTTCCCGAAGGACCCTTCTCATCATTCAAAACCAAGTAAATTTATGCGGAAATATGAGGAACTCATTGAGAAAGGAGTTACATTCCCAGAAACCTTAACTTATTTTAAAGATCTGGTTTACGAGTCAGAAAATATAGAACAGGATTTCTATAGATTAAAGAAAGCCATTGCTGATGTTCTCACTCCAACCGAAAGTGATTGTAACCAAAAATCATTGCTTGTCCTGATAAAAGATGTTTCTATGAGATTAAACTCTGAGAAAATCATTGAAATAATGACGAAATTAATCAATAAGAAAAACAATCATGACAGGAAAAACAGTCATGAAAAACCTGCTTTGGTAGAGACCAAAGAAGCCAAACACATTCATGATTTCGAAGCGGAAAGAATCATAATTGATCAGAAATTTCATTTCGAACGATTGGATCAAGATTTGAAGTTTTTCAAAAAGATCTTAATTGAATTTGAGAATTATCATGGGAAAATTATCCCATATTCGGACTTTAGGCAAGAGTTCTTAGAGATCTATAATGAAAAACATATTATTCTAATAAAACATTCACAAGCTCTCTATGAAATGGGCCCTGAACCTCTAGATGCGGACTTCAGTTTTATAGAAGTTAGTTTTATAGAAGATGATCAGGAAATCGGAAATCATTTAGATATCTTTGAAAAATACAAAACAAAACCGATTTTGCTTTTAGTTGAAATGTTCCAAAATCTCAATTCTTTAAAACCATTGATCCATTGGTTGAATGATCATTTTTCCCAAAATCAAAATTACAAAAACAAATTCGAAGCTTTGTTATTATTAAAACACGCGATGGATATACAAAACCCTGAATTTGCCATATGGATTGAAAATGAAATATTGAATACTTTGAATTCGACTTTCTATGAGGAGAACAAGCCAATGTGGGATCAAGATTTCGAAAATTTCAACAGACTACATTTTGAATGTATCTTAAAATGGACTTTATCTTATCCTGAGATCCATGGTCAACCTTCCAAATTTGCTTTGATAATGGAGGAATTTTATGGTCGACCCGAATCATCAGAAAAATTGGCTTATTTTGATATGATTTCCTATGATGAATACGAAAAGAACCAAATAAGTGAACATTGTTATTTCCATAAACCAATCAATGAATCCTTAGAGTTTTTCAGATTTTTGAAGAGCGAATTCTTGGGTTGTTTAGAAAGAGCGCTTTATAAAAATGATCTTTCTGAACATAAGATGGAAAATTTCTTATTGGTTTTTGAAGATATTATCAGACATCAGGAACATTTCCATTCAAATGAAACAGAAGAAAATGTAGCTTTTTTCCATAATTCATTAAGGCATTTTGAAATCTATCAAATTGAGAGAAATGACCCCAAAGCACATGAATTATTCATAAAGAATATCTTGTCTGCAGAAAAAAATGGATATCAGGAATCTTTACTACTAAGTCCAGGAACTCCAGCAATCCAAAAGAGTTTTTTTCATGATTCTCTTTATTTGAAAGAGAATGAAGAAAATAAACTCAAGCCATTTATTGCTACTATGAGTTATAACCCCTCATTTTTAAAACCAGACAAAAACCAAAAACGTCCTCAAAGTTTCCTGGAAGAGTCTGAAAATGGAGATTTGTCCCAACATTTTTCCCACCAAGAATTGATAAACCATTCTTTCAAACAAGAATTTCAAGAATCTCCAATGGGATCACAACAAAATTCTCCATTAACATCAAAACTTGGATGTACCTTAACAAAACAACATAGTCCTATTGAGGAAGTCTATGAAACAAAATCAAGTCAACAATTAGTGAAAAGTGAAGAGGTACTTAAAGAAAATAATGAACAGAACGAACAAATACAAAAACTTAATGAAATATTAGAAAAGACAGTTTATGACTTAAAAGAGCAAAAAACAGCTTTGCTTTCACAAGTTCATGATCTTGAAAATAAGGTTGAAAAACATGAAAGTGAGATCTTCCAATTAAATAACACTTTGGAATCAAAAAAAGAAGAGATTCGAGAATTGAAAAAGGAAATAGAAGAAATTAAAAAAAACCCTTCTAAAGAAGAGGATCCGAAAGCAAATGCTGAGCAAATAAGTCAAATTCAAGCGAAATTGGTTTCTGATGAAAGTCCAATTAAATTGGAGACAAGTGAGAAGAAAAGAGAACCTTCCCTTTCACATAATGATCAAGATTCCATGGAATCACCATATCTAATAATTGCTGAGGATGTCCCATTAGAAAAAGAAATGATTTTTCCTTTTAAAACCAGTTTGGAATACTTTTCCAGTAAAACTGCAAAACAATATAAAGGCCATTTAGTTGTGGAAGATAATGATATATTTAAAGAAATTGAACAATCTTTCCAAGACCTCAAAAAATTCAAATTGGCATGTCTTAAGCAAAAGCAATTGGTCCATAAAGGAAGTGACATTCATATTGGCACTGTATCAAATATTCAAAGCCATCAAGGGAAAAATTATCTCAGACTCGGGGCATTCTTGACGAATGTTTCAGGAGGAGTATTGAAAAATTTGGATTATGAAATCATCGGTAATGAGAATGTTACAATTTGGAGTAAGGCTTCTAATTCCAACCAAGAATTAGCATTTGGTGGACAAAGGAAATTAGAAGCAATTATGGCTTATGGCAATGTCCCCTATAAAGTTCTTCAAATGAATATTAAGACTCAAACAGAAAATCCCGTAGTTCAGGAAACATCCATTTTTCTGCCAACAACAATTAATAAATTTATGACATGGGGAAATTGTGATAATCAGCTATTTGCTGATAAATGGGATAAGGCAATCGGAAGGAAAAATGCTGTGCCTTATAAATCAAGAGCCAAAAAATTGAACTTGAAATTAGTAAAATCCTTGGCTGATTTGAAGATATTTTTCCCACAGACAGTCGAACTTAACGATGAAAATTCTGCGGAAACCAAGAAAAGGTCAAATTTTGGAGGAGTTTTTCAAATATTAAATAGTCAGATTGAACTTTTGATTAAATTAACTGTAAGTATTCAAGATGAAAATTTCACAATCAGATTGATAGAAGGTTCGGATGAAGAAGCTAATATGAAGCTTAAAGAATTTATAATAAGAACTTTTATGTTTTTGCTTGGAAATAATGAAAGCAAAGTTTAATAAAAAATTAATATTTTAAATGAAATAATACTGAAATTATATTTTTTATTTTTGATATGAAAAAATATTTTTGTTGTTGTTGTATTCTCTCACCCTTCAATTTTTCTAGACGAAAGCATTATCTTTTTTCTTATGATTACTTTTTCTAATTTCTAAATATGTTTTTAATATTAAAAATATTTTTTCAATAAAAATCAATTGTATTCCTCTGAAAAACACAACATGATCGATTCAATATTAAAAAACGTTTTATTAAACAAATATAATCATAAGTATTCATCAACAATTGCTTCTATTTTCTTTGCAGTTATAGGTTTTGTTACAAATTGTGTCATCCCAGCTTTTTCCCATTCTTCAACTAAATCTTTTGCCCCAAAAGCCGTACAAGCAATAATTGGAATTGTCGGTAATTCATTTAAATCCATTAACCCTTTCAAAAACTTTGTGGTTTCTACACCGTTTTTTATTGGCATATGATAATCCATGAAAATTATCTTAAATCCATTGCAATGATCCCCACATAATCCATTTTGATATTTATCTTGCACAATTTTAATTGCTTCTTCACCATTGTAAGCTTTAACACATTTTCTCTGGAATTTAGATAAAAGGAGTTCAAGTGATTTCAAATTAAAAGCGTCATCATCCACTATCAAAGCCTCCTCACAAGTGCAATTTGAATTCAATATTTCTTCAAAATGATGAGAAAATGAAGACTTTGAAGAGCAATTGTTGAGGACTTTATCTGGGGATTTTTTTCGGCCACTATTCACTTTACCGATAAACAAACTTTCAAAATTTAATGTATTGAATTGATGGCTTTGTTGATATAATGTAAATTCCACACTTTCATTTCCCACTGAATTCATTTCTGCTGATCTTATCATCCGTGATGAATTATTCGGCGTGTTATTTTGTGACAAACACTTTTTTTTTTGGGAGGTTGTCTTGCTTTTAGAAGTTAATTTATCGAGTTCATATGAAGCTGATTTCACGATTTTTTTTGTTATGTTGAAATTACTTGGGAAAAAATTGGAATTACCAGTTAGATATCGTGTCATGTTACATTTTGATTGTGTTCCCATTCCGTCGATTTTTCTCTTTGTTGAATATTTGGTCATTTCTTTGGTTTCTCTAATCGTTGATAAAGCCTTCACATAATCTTGATAAGGCTTCCTTTCAACATAAAATTCTATAAAAAAAGCTGTTTTTGTGCCATAATTTAATGTTGAGTCAATATCTAATCCATGATTGTTTCTGGGTCCTAAAATCAAAGCTAAACAATGACTTATAATCAATCCCAAACCGCAACCAACTTCTTTATCCAAATTATTACAAACCTCTAAAGGATTTTTCTCCTTTAAACAAGTTTTGATGTTCAAGAGTTTAAAAGGGTCAATTCCGAATCCTTCATCTTTTACGATAAATTTCATTATAATTTTCTCTTGTGTCTCGTTAGATGGGTCATCGGAATCCCTTTTTCTAAGCACAGGATTTTTTTCTGTTTTATTTGAGTTTTTTGTGGTTTTTTGTGAAATTTTGGGGCTATCTTCAGGTCCAACCTCGACTTTTATTTCAATTGAGCCTTTTGATGTATTTTTCATTGAATTCCCTAATAAGGACACCAGAATTTGACGGACTCTTTGGAAATCTGCTATAACTTTTTTCGGAGGAAATTTGCCTTCCTCAAATTGAAAGCTGAGGTCTATATTTTTGAAATCTGCTTGAATTGAGAAAATTTCCACTGTCTCCTTCAGAAACTCGAAAATATTGCCTTCTTCATAATTCAAATATAATTGGTTTGAATTTATCAACGCGAAATCAACAGCATCACCTAACACATTTTGCAATAAATATAAGGATTTCAATGGAATTATTAATTCATCTTTCAAAGGAGAATCATCTTCTAAATTCGACACCACATCTTCTAAAGCAGGAATTGCTCCATTCAATGGAGTTGTTATTTCATGGGAAAGGGTTGTCATGATCTTATTTTTATATTCATTATTTTCGCGCAAATGAGCGATTGAATCCATATAACTCACGTCTTCAATTAGAATCAAGAAGGATTCATGTTGTTTATAAAAAATTCTTTGAATTTTCAATTGATATTTCTTCTTTATGTCATCAGATTTTTTAAAATTTTTATATTGTGTGCAATATGTCTTAACTCCTTGAAGGCCATTAATTTCGTCTTTTTCATTGATTTCTATGTTATTTTTATTAATGAGATCAAAAATGATTTGATCGAGCTCGGAACCCTTATTTTTGTTTTTAACTTTCACGGCTTTTGTCTTTGCAAAAGTCTTTTCTTCTTTTTCTCTAGTTTCGAGAACTTTTTCAGTTTGATATTTCCTTCCATCCTTAAAGCTTTTCATTCCTGAATTCTTATGTATCAAAGCTTTTTGTTGTTCTCTTTCTTTTTCATGAATTATTATTGAACTCAATATCGAATAAGAATGCCTGCTATTCCTGCTTCTGAAACTATTACAGGTGTTGTTAATATTATGAGAATGATGGTTGGGATTCATGCTATTGAAATGGTAAAGGAAAGGTCTTTTGTGTCGTATTGATTTATTTGAATGTGTTTTTATGGATAATTCATTGGAAGATGAAAAGGAATGAGATTTTCCAAGTGATGATCCTATATCATTAAGTATTTTATCTTCAACTTCTTCCAATCTCCCAATTTTCTGATTTAGCTCATCAAAACTGACTTTGGGGACTTTTTCTTTAGTGGCTTTTAAATTATTATTTTTGCTATTTGTCATTGTATTCCCAGAGGGTTCTTTTATTAAAGCAATTGAAACATCTAATTCTTTTTCTTTATCCATAAAACCTGCGACGAAAGATGTTTTATTCACGACCAATTCAAACATATCATGAACTGTTTTATTAGAAAACGTCACTTTTTTATCAAGAGATAGAATCACCACACCTATGGGAAATTCATTCACCATTGCCTTCCATTCATTATGATTAGAAACTTTTCTCGTTAATTCAGGGGGTTTCGGAGGTTCTGTATTAAAGGTAGGATTGTTGTTGGAATTGGTTTGTGAAGATCTGGTCGTAGAAATCAAGAGTGAAAAGGATACTAATTCAAAAAAAATATTCTGAAAATAATAGAAACCATCAAGTTTTATTGTGATCAAAATGGCAGACATCAAAATTATTTTATGGCTAGCTGTCAAGAGGATTTGATATTTTCCTGGCTTTATCAAAGAAATCAAATGGGAATAGAAGGAATTCAACACAAGGACCTGGAAGAACAATGAGGACTTTTCATTATTTAAATCCTGAAGGGAACTCATTTCAATCCCGAGAAATCTAGCAATCAAACAAATGATGATGAGAGTGGCACATATGCTTAAAAAGAGGTTATATAAAATACCCAATGAACTCTCCTTCATCTTGAAAAGACGCAATAATAAACGGATTCCTAGAAAAAGTGAGAGAATTACGAGAAAGCAGCTTAGGATCAGATAAGAAACCCATTTTTTTTTATATAAGAGGATTTCTAAAAATATCAAGAAAGAAAGGAAAAATGCAACAAAAAATATGGTCTTTGAATTCAATTTTATGAGCATTGTCATTGAAGGGGAAGAAAGCCTGCTCTCGAGTTTTGAATTTGTTCTTTGTCGAAATGCATTTTTGAAAACCTTTAATGTTTTTATCATCATTTTTCTTTCTTTTTTATTTTTAATGTCTTTTTTCATAATTATAAAAGAACCAAATGTTTTCAGTAGCCTTTTTTTAAGTAATTTTCGTTTTATATTATGTGATTTTACAAATTTTAAAGTTTGTTTTATTGTTTGATAATGAAAATTTTTTTTTCTTTGCCAATGAGCTTTAAGTTGGAAACTGAAGTATATTTATAAGAAAATTATAAAATTGTTATTTTTTTTTCTCATTATTTTTAGAAATATTCATCTCAAAACTTTCGGTTTGACTTTTAAAATGAAATTTTGGCAAAATCCTAAATTGCAGCTCCGCGGAATTGTCATTTTCCCGTTTTAAAAAATAACAAATAATATATTAATTTAATTTTCATAATTTTCGCTCTTTTTTTCAAACAAAGTAGTAAATCAAAAAAATTAAAGTTTTTTAAAAAAATCTGCTTTTTTTGCAAATTTTTTTTCTTTAATGTCTCAAAAAATCGTATTGACATAGTATAGCGATTAATTTTTTATAAAGATGATTTTTGACAATTATTTATTTTCATTATTTTTAAATTTTTGAATAAAAAGCTATATTTTATTTAAAAGAAAATGGTATTTTTAATCTAATTTGAAATTATAAAGATTCAGAAAAAATTTTGAATCTATAATTTCATGATGGTTTCAAATTATTGGAATTTTTGTTGTCCTCGAATTCTTGGAATTAATTTGAATTTTATAAGATTCTAAATTATGAATCTTATAATATTTAAATTAATTCCGAATTCAAATTTCAGAATTTCTTCAAATGGTTTCCGTTGGGA
>Ga0302186_10001808_pt1 | contig 17201 bp, 17 predicted proteins | sample II_Bog_E1_2_FD_198782 | JGI IMG/M metagenome (GOLD analysis project Ga0302186, IMG submission 198782) | Peat permafrost microbial communities from Stordalen Mire near Abisko, Sweden - II_Bog_E1_1 | ecosystem: Environmental > Terrestrial > Soil > Wetlands > Peat | place: Sweden: Abisko... | reverse complement strand
TGAACACTTGCCCAACTACCTAATGCTTTTTCTTCTCCATTCTTTGATCCCACCGAAGGTAATTTTTTATCTTTATTTTTATCATCATCAATAAATTTTATTAGATCATTAAATTGTTCATCCCATGTTTTTAGTATTTTTTTTTCTGAATCTCCCCAGTACCATTCTTTAATAGTTTCAAGTTTTTTTATTTTATCATCATCAAGTTTTTTATTTTTTTTATTTGCTCGCTGATGATTTACCCAATTACCTAATGCTTTTTCTTCTCCATTCTTTGATCCCACCGAAGGTAATTTTTTATCTTTATTTTTATCATCATTGATAAATTTTATTAGATCATTAAATTGTTCATCCCATGTTTTTAGTATTTTTTTTTCTGAATCTCTCCAGTACCATTCTTTAATAGTTTCAAGTTTTTTAATTTTATCATCATCTAATTTTTTATTTTTTTTATTTGCTCGTTGATTATTTGCCCAATTACCTAATACTTTTTCTTCTCTATTCTTTGATTTATCCGAAGGTATTTTTTCATATTTGTCAACCCATTTCATCAATTTATCACACTTAATTTCCCAAACAAAATCACCTCCTCTATTCAATATTTTTAATTCCAAATTACCAATTACATCATCAATGGTATATTTTACTTTAAAATCATCATCAATGAAATCCACCACATCCATATTATTAATTATTAATTTATTTTTTCTTCTTTTATTCTTATTTTTCTTCTCCACAGTGAAAAATTCAATAATGCTTTCATCGGAATGACCAAGCGAAATCAAAATATTAATAATTTGTGAAAAATCATGTTCTTCATCTAATTGATTATAATGAATTGGAACTATTACAGTACATTTTTCACTATCCTTATGTAACCTCATCCCTCTCCCTACACACTGAATAATATCAATTGTAGATTTCCTAGAATCAACAAACATTACTGTATCTACTACAGGTATATCAACACCTTCATTCAGTACCCTACTAGAACATATTACACTCACTTTATCACTCTCTTCAAATTCCTTTATTATTTCTTGTCTTTTGCTAATACTAGTTTTTCCACTCATAATAAATACATCACCAATAATTTTGTAATGATCAAATATATAATTTAATGTTTTTTTAAACTCCAATGCATTTTTCACAGTGTTGTGATAAGTTAGTATTTTTTTGCTTTTATTATTATTCATAATATGTTTTGCCAATTGTATAGCAGATATAATCATATTTGCATCAATTTCCAAATTATCTTTTTCAATAAACCTTTCATTCATAATATTATCCAAATTAGGTGGAGTAACATAAGATACAATTTGATAATCCAATATATACTTATCATCAATTGCCTTTTTAAAACTATAATTATATACTTCTTCACCATACATACTTTTATTATTCATACTAATACAATCATCATTATCACCCTTATAATATCTCGGAGTAGCAGTAAAAAATAATCTCTCTTTAATTTCACTATTTTTATCATCCAATAGATAACCAAAACAATCATTATTTACTGTCTTATGTGCTTCATCAAATATTCCCACATCAAAATTATAACCACCAAGCAATTTACTACTTTGATATGTACAAAATACTATTATATTTTTATCTTTTAATTTTTCTTTGATAATTTTTTCATCAGTGGTATATATTTTATTGATATCTCTTGCCAAAAATTCATTGAAAATTTTATTTTCATCTTGATCGTTTGCTTCACCACATGTTAAAGATTTTTTGTCCATTTGAGAACAAATACATAATATATTCATTTTCTTGCCAGAATATTCAGCAAATCTTTGATATACTTGTGAAATGAGATATAAACTTGGAAACAAAAACAATATTTTCTTATCATCGCATTTAATTTTTTTCAAATATTCAAACATTACAACTGTTTTTCCGGTTCCACAAGGCATAATACATTGTTTCTTATCCAATTTACTTTCCAATAATTTATTTACAGCATCAATTTGATAATTTCTTAACTTTGTTACTTTAACAGGTTTATATTTTACTTCTTGTTTTCCATTTGTAATTATATCATAAAATCTATGATCAATTTCTCTTCTCAAATTTTCTCTTAAGAACCATTTCAAATTTGGAATATCATTGTAGTTTTTTGTGATATTTTTAACATTTGTAAACATAATACCATATGTTAGTCCTGAATTCTCAATTGATCTAATAAATGTATCTACATATTTATAATCCAATGAATTATCTATATTTTTTCTCCATTTGCACTGAATTCCAATCCAACCAACATCATTTTTATATATCAAATCAATACCTTTATCATTATCAGGTAGTCCTAACTGTCGTTTGATTACACTTGGAATATCTTTGTATAAATATGTTTCATGACCCAACATTTTAAAAATATAATAAGCAACCATTTCAAATATGTCACCTTTTATTTTATTATAATTACAATCATGAAATTCTTCAAATAATACATTATGTTTTATATTATTGTGTATTCTTGTCCAAGAGATTTTCTCTGAACAAGCATTCATTATAAAATCTTTAAAAAAAGTATTTGTAATAAACATTTATATTATTAATGTATTATTCTTTATGTTGATTTTATGTTATATATTCAATTTTTTCGAATGATCTAGTTGCATTTTTATACCCAACATAAAATTCATTTGGAGTCATCAAAATAAAAATGAAAATGAAAATGTCAATTAAAAATTTAATTATCATAATTTTATTTAAAATCACAAAGAGTTTTAATATATTTGTTATCATCAATACTTTATAATAAAAATTATCTATTTTTATGTCACAAAAAGAGAATTTATATTTTTATGAATTATTATTTACATATACATTTTAAAATAATTATTATGTTTTTATTTGCAATTAGTGCTATATTACTTTTTACATTAAAACCATTTGACGCAAAAGCTTTTTTGTATAAAATATTGGTGCGTTAAAAATAAGTGCAAAATAATATATTATAATATGGAGAACTAAAAAATACAAATTAACTGTTCAATTTTGATTGATTGAACAATAATTTAAGATTTTTAATTTAATGAATATTGAATATTGCCTTTTAAAAAAAAATAAAAGAATATGAAATTACATATAATCCTAACATATAAAATGGAAATTAATGGTGAGTATGTATAACACAAATTTTGTTTAAATATGAAAAAGATAGTTGACTGTTATTTATTGACTGGAGAGAGACCAAAAGAATTTAGAAGAGAAAAGAAAATAATAGTGAAACCCAAAAAGATTAAGAAATCCAAAAATATAAAAACTACTAACCTTCAAGAATGTGATTAATGAATAAAGTTTTGAATATCAAATAGTAGTTAGCTTTTAAATAAGTACAATTACACCTCAATAAATATAAAAGAATAGTATTATATCTTTAAAAAAGAATAGTATATATCTTTTTATTTAAACTCCAAATGAATTTTGGAGTAGGTATAATTAAAAATATAATTAGTTTGTTAAAAAAGTTATTTGAACAAGTCTATTATCACCAGTTGGTCCTATACTTCCAATAGGTCCTGACAAGTCCGGAAACCTCGGTGAAGGTCCCATTGGTTTAGTGATACCTTTAATTTCACAATAAACCTATACAATTCATCACAATCAATAAGGATATAGCATTTTTTGCATTGACATTAATTATACATAATTAAGTAAATAAATTATATTGGTTAATGCACAAAAAATTGAAATTACAAATGGTTGTTGAGTCCATATAAAATGTATCAATATTAGAAAAACAAAGAATAATAAAATATACATTTATAATTTCATAATAATAAAATGGCAAAATATATACCAATATCAAAAAGAGGAGATTCAAAACAAGAAAAGTATGTTCCAAGTGAAAATTTTGATTCATCAAAACAAGAAAAATATGTTCCACCAAATAAAAAATTTACTTTAGATTCTAATACTTCCAATTCATTTTTTGATTTCAAAGAACTAAAAACAAATGAATTAGATGATAAACTTATGGACATAATGGCAACAAAAAAAGAAAAAGAAACAAGTCTAGCATCCAAAGAAAAAATGTACAAATTAGCATCAGAAACATTTGTTGGTTTAAATGGAAAAAAAATTAAAAAAACAAAATTTGAATTAGAACATGCACAAGGATTAAATCAAGAAATCATCAAATTAAAAGAAGATATAACAAGATATGATTCTAGAATTCAGGATTTGGACAATGAAAAGAATAGAAGAATAAACAATAGAAATCATTCAAATTATGATTCAAATCAACGAAATACCACAGTGATCAAAAAAGAAAGTTTAGTTGATAAAATTAAGACAATGGATAGAAAAGACATAAATAGATTAAATAAACAAAAAATAAATATATTGAATGGTGATGAAATTAGAGCAATTCAAAAAAGACAAGAAGAATTGAACAAAAGTGAAATCAAACAAATTCCAAAATCAGTAATCACAAAAGAAAAACCAAAAGAAAAATTTGTTGAAAAAACACAAAGACTTGATGAAATGACAAATTTAGATACATATTTGAAAGGATTAACTGAAAATCAATTAAGAAAGATAATACTTGAAAACAAGTACAGTTTTGCAATCATGGAAAAAGTTGGAAAATTCAGACTTGATAAACAAAAAACATCAAATAATAAACAAAATAAATAATTTATTTATGAATCAAATAACTTATCTTCATATTTTTTAATTTCTTTATCTATTGTTTCATTATACTCCAAAATATTTTTATCCAAATTTGAAATATATTTATTTACTATTTTATGTAATTTTTTAATAGTAATATTTTTTTCACTTTCCAATTCAATGTTTTTTTTATCTTTTTCACATTTTAATTTTAAAATTTTATTTGCCAATTCAACATTGCTCAATTTTGGAAAATCTCTAACTACTAATTCATTGATCAAATATTCAAATACATATGCAACATTATCATTATTTAATGCAGACATTTCACAAAATAATAAACCATTGTTCAATGCATATTCTTGTGTTTCTATTTTGCTGACTTGTCTTGATTTATTTAAATCAGATTTATTTCCAACGAGTACAATAAATGTTGCATTATTATTTTTATTTTTATATTCTGATATCCATTTTTTAGCATTATTAAATGTTTCTTTTTTTGTGATATCATATACTAATAAAAATACATGACTATTTTTATAATATGATCTTGTAAGATGTTGATATTTTTCATCACCACTCAAATCCCATAATGTCACTTTTATTTTCGTATTATCAATTATAAATTTTTTTATTTGAAAATTAACACCATTTGATGGATTATACCCAATATTAAAATCATCATATGCATATCTGCTTAAAATTTGTGATTTTCCAACTTTGCAATCTCCAACGACACAAAATTTATAAATTTTACTTTCATCCATTGATACATGATTTTTATTATTTTCATCATACTTATTCCAATCCATATCATAAAATTCTTTATTTTTAATTTCCATTGTGATTTTATTTTATTTGATACTCAATGATATATACAAATATTTAAAAGTTCAATTTTTTCCAAAAATTCAGTCAAGACACTATTTCAATGAAAAAAAGTTGATAAAAATAATACTTGACATATATACTTTTTATACAATTTAAAAAATGACTTGGACAATAAATAATGTAAGAAAAACATTCATTGAATATTTTGAGAATTTAGATCATAAATTTATACAATCTTCATCTGTTGTGCCAGATAATGACAAAAGTCTATTATTTGTGAATGCTGGAATGAATCAATTTAAAGATATTATTTTGAATAAAAAAGAACCAGAGTATTGCAGAGCAGTTAATTCACAAAAATGTATTAGAGCTGGTGGGAAACATAACGATTTAACGGATGTTGGAAAGGATATATACCATCATACTTTTTTTGAGATGTTGGGCACATGGTCATTCAATGATTATTGGAAACAAGAAATAATTGATTGGAGTTGGGATATTTTAATAAATGTATATAAATTGGACAAAGACAGAATATATGTGACATATTTTGGTGGAGATGATACTTTAAAGTTAGATTCTGATGATGAAACAAAAGAATTATGGAAAAAATATTTACCAGAAGATAAAATTTTACCATTTGGAATGAAAGATAATTTTTGGGAAATGGGATTAACTGGTCCATGTGGTCCATGCACAGAAATTCATTATAATAGATCAGACAATGATGATGCAAAAAATTTAGTTAATGCAGATCATCCAGATGTTATTGAGATATGGAATTTGGTGTTTATGCAATATAATAGAGTATCAGAAACAGAATTAATAGGTTTATCAAAAAGACATGTTGATACTGGTGCAGGATTGGAAAGACTGACATCTTTGTTGCAAAATAAAAAATCAAATTATGATACAGATGCTTTTAGTAATATCATAGAAGAAATAAATAAAATATCTAAAGTTCATCAATATGCTGGTAAAATAAATAAAGATGATATTGATAATGTAGATATGGCATATAGAATAATTGCAGATCATATGAGAACTATTGTTGTGTCCATTGGTGATGGTGTTAGACCAGGGCATACAAAAACAGAAAATGTATTAAGATTGATGATTAGAAGAGCAATAAAAGAATGTTTCGTCACTTTGAAAATGTTAGATTTGGATTCAAAATTGGAATCAAAATATACTTTTGAACCATTTTTACATAATTTGGCTGATGTTGTATGTTCCAGTTTGTGTGAATATTATACTTATTTGCAAGACCAAAATAATATTAATGTCATAAAACAAGCAATCAAAGATGAAGAAATTATGTATGGTACTACATTACAAAAGGGATATCATAAATTTATTGTTGTATATCAAAAATATATGAGAAGACTTGAATTAAAAGATATCAAAATAATTAGTGATGAAGATGTGAAATTATTGGTTAAAACACATGGATTTGCACATGAATTTATTGAATATGAGGCAACCAAAAGAGGTTTTGCAATAAATAAACATTGATTTGATTATTGTATGTACTAAAATATATAATATATGTGCTAGTTACTCATAAAAAAAATGATTAAGACCATTCGTGTATTTATTTAAAATATTAATTGCTGATCTTCTGGTGCAAGATCTTAAACCCATTTTAATTTCATTATTAATTACTTTTTTTAAAGTTGATATTTTAACTAATTTTAATTTTTTTATTTTCTCACAGTGTTTTTCACCGAGAGATTCACTCACGTGATCCATTGTTGATGCAATATAAACCAATGTACAACCATCTCTAATTTTTTCATATTTATATAATTCTGGTAATTCATATCCTGTTTCTTCTTTAAATTCTCTTTTCATACATTTCCAACACGATTCATTTTTTTCAATTTTACCTCCAGGTGTACCAATTCCAGCTTGTTCATTTGTCATTAAAACTTTAATATCTTTATTATCTTTGACCATAAGCCAGATGCATGCATTGAATATTTTGACCATTATTTAAATGGTTATTTTTACATGTAATGAATGAAACAATATATACGAATTTCAACTTTTTTGAAATATCATAAAAATATCTAGTATAGATATATATATTATGTCAAATTGTCCAACAGGAAAAATTCGCAGAAAAAGTTATAATCGTAGATCAACATCTGGATCTACTGTTCATGTTCCAGCAAATTGTATAGTGGATACAAGTGGTAGAGGCCACAAAAGATCTGATGATGATAAGAAAATCATTAAAGCTAGAGAAAGAATTCAAAATAGAGTGAATAGAAAATATGGTGTTCCAAAATGTCCAAATGGTCAAGTCGCAAGGTCTGGTTATATTAAAAAATCATATAGTAGAAAGAATTCTAGAGGATCATATACTAAAATTGATAGTATTGAAGTGAAACCAGCATGTGTGAGTGATCAAGGTGCATCAGGGAAACATAATAAATTACCAATTGTATTGGAAAAAGGTGATTTAAAAAAGTATGGATATGAAAATGTGAGTGACAAATCTTCAAGTTCGAGACATAGAGCATTATCTAGAGCAGTGAAAGATATCAAACCTTTATCATTGTTTAGAAAATTGATAATATTGAGTACTATGAATAAAACAAAGAATCCTATACTTGCTAAAAAATTTAAAAGTGATGCAAAATGGATAAAAAGTGAATTTGGTCTTTTGAGAACACTTTCAAGATCTAAAAGCAGAAACTCTAAAAGTAGAAGATCAAGAAAATAATTAAAAAAAAATGAATATTGGAATGTAAGCAATATCCATTATAATTTCAATATTAGTATAATGGATGATTTATTTGAAGATCCACAAAGAATATTTGAGGATCCAATACCATATATATTATGTAATACCCAAGAAGTTCATTTTAATGAATTTCACGAGTCACCAAAAGTGCAGCCGAGCTTTGACTGGAAGTGTGATAATATGGATGAAAATATAAATGATAGTCCACATAATTTATTGAATGATTATTCAGATGTGAATTATCATGAGAAATATGATATTGATGGTGATAATTGTATTATTAAAACTACTGATAAATTTATGAAAGAGATAGAACTGTTTGAACCGGATGCTTTTGAATTATATGAAATACCATATTATAATAGAAATGTTAAAACTATTGTTGGTGGATTAATTTCAGATAAACAAAAAGTCAATATATTATATTACACATTAAATAAGATAATATATGATACAGTACATTATAGAACAATTGTCAGTTATTATGCAAATTTGAAGACATTATGTAAATTTGATAAATTTGATGATTATGATTATTGTAAAATAGTGATTAGATTGAAGAATAATAATGATCAAAAATATATTGAATTGATTGATGGGAATAATATAAATTATGGGGTATTAAGACATAAAATTTTTGAGAAGAATGATTTTATTAAATATGTATGTGATAGAATGCAAATGATTTGTGATATTACACCCAAAAACACAAAAATGACTTTTATTAAAAATCAAAAAGAAAAATACAGATGGACTTTCACAAAACTTTACATGAGATGTTCTTTGAGAAAGATGATTGATGATGAAATTATTGAATATTATAATAATTTTATAAATAATGAACATGTTGAGGATAAAATAATTCCATGTGGAAATATATTATATGGAATTAGAGATAATTGTACTTTTGATTATGTGAAAATTTTGGACAGTGAAAATTCATATAACAAAGGAAGACTATGTGATAGATTAAATTATATTTTAAAAGATTTTTATGATCCATTAAAAAAAGACAAAGATAGTAATTATATATATAAATTTATTAAAATGGGAATAACTTTTAAGGATGATAATGATTATAAATATAATATTTATGTGAAGATTATTGATAATGGTTTAAATTTGGAGATATTTAAGAAGAATCATTTTTTGAAAATAATAAGTGATGAATTAGATATTGAAAAAATTTGTTTATAAAAATATTTGTTGGAATGTGTTTCGATAATAATTAACATTATGTATGTAAGGTATATTATGAGTTTATTTGGTATAAATATAATTATAATTGATAATAAAAAAGAACATATCCCTGTATTGACAAAACATTTTAATGACGTATCTCAACAAGTGAATATAATAAAGAATGACATTTATGCATTATCTGAACCGGAATCATCAGACACACATTCAAATAAATTAATGGTTATTCCATCAAATTCTTATGGAATATTGGACAAGGGAATTTTGAGTTCATTGAATACAATGTTTGATAATATACAAAAACAAATCCAATATTCAATTGAAAATGTTTATTATGGTGAACAACCAATTGGTACATGTTTATTATTGAATACTAGTCACATGAAATATAAATATATTGCGCATTTACCAATAACAAGATATCCAAATGCAAAAATACAACCAAATGAAAAAAATATATATTATGCATTCAGGTCTTTGTTAACAACTGTATTGAATCACAATAGGAATAATGTTGAGAAAATAACAAAGATATTTTGTTTATCTTTTTGTATAGAAGACAATATTAACATAGAAAAAATGGCAAAAGAAATGAGATTGGCATATGGATTTATTGATATTGGCATGAGATGTAGCAGAGAAAATGCAAAAATTATTAATGATTTATTAAATTGATATTAATCAAAATGAATACTATTAATATATTTTGAAAAATTGTTTTAAAAAAAATTATTTGGATTGTTTTTTGGTGTAACATTGGGATCTTGTGCAATTTTTACCATTTTCACAAATTGTTGATCTTTTGTCATGATCAAATTTGCAAAAACATTTATTGCAACTTTTGAATATGCATTTTTTGATTGGATGGAAGAAGCTACATGTGCCTTTTTTATAGTTTGAACAATTATCTCCTTTGAAACATTCTTTCGGTTTTCTAGAATCAGTAGTTTTATTAGTTCTCGTAGGTTCTTTGGAAACATATCTTGATTGAGAAGGTCTGTTCGAAAATTTTGGTTTTTCATTCTTTATTGCTTTTTCTTTTGCTGCCAAGAATTTACTTTCATTGTCAATGTTCATTACATCTTTGTCTGTGTGACAAACACTTGTACAAAATTTATCATCACAATCTATTCCATCATCACAAATAGTAATTCCTTCAAACATTGGATGAACTTTTTTGCAAATATCTTTGTTTAAACAATCAAATGTGCAAATGTTTGATTCTGGTTTTGCAAATTTTTTATGTTCTTTAATGATTGATCCAAATGTTTTTTGACAATTTGGATTATAAAGAGCATTGTTGCACCCCAACATAAATTTTATGACACGATGCTTTTCGTCACTTCCTCCTCTGCAAAATTTTTGATATCCAAACAATGATGCGTAAACTGCATCACTATTTTCATCAAAATTATCTGCATTATTCATTAAAATTACCATGACTTCTTTTGCAATACTTTTGAGTGTTTCACATTTGTCTTCTAATATTTGATATGGGAATTCAAATTTATCTTGATTCATTTTGAAATTGTTATCTTCAGTTGAATGATTTCTGAGTTTTTTTAATTTATCACACCAAAAATGACCGATTGTCCAAATACATCCAGGTTTTTGTCCATTTTGCTTATCCATAATGACTTCTTTTTCAAGATCAACATGAACGTCAAGCCATGCTTTGAAAGCATGCTTAAACTCAATTCCATTGGTAGATCTATCTATGCAAAGATGATTCACGAACTCCATTGATTTTGTATCTAATTCACATTTCAAAACATGTGATACTAAATCATTATCATCACGAGATACAGAGTAAACAATCAATTTGTTTGAGTTTATTTTGTGAATATGAATTGTCCATTCTGTGTTTTTGAAATCTTCATTGCAATTATATTTATAAGTTTCTCTAATTTTCTTGCCTTTCTTTAAATCTGCTTGAATCTTGTCACATTGTTCTGCAAATCCATGCATAGAATCAGCATCACCTTTAAATTTGAGAACTGACCATGTTTCAATTAATTGTTTGAATTTGAAACTATTATTTTTTGAAATCTGCATTGTTTCATCAACTACTTCTACTATTTTTACTTTCTTATTATTGTTTATTATTTTCATATTGATTTTTAAATGTTATTATTAAATTTATTGATTTTTTTGATATAAAATGATATGTATTTAAACTATGATTTTGTATCTTGATATATGTGTGGTTTTAAAAGATATAACAAACACTTGGAATTTCAATTTTTTTACTATATAAAAAGTTGAAATTTTGATGTATTAGTGATACTATTATACTAAAATGTAAATAAAATGATAGATATTGTCAAACAATTAAAAACATATGTTAGAAAACAGATAAAAAATGAAATTTTCATTGGTATACAAATGTCAGTGTATAAAGATGGAAATCTATGTTTAAATGAAGCAATGGGTAAATTACATTTTGACAGCGATTTAGATGTTGACAAAGATACAATATTTCCAGGGTTTTCAATAACAATGGGTATATCAGCTATTTTATTGAATCAATTGCATGAACAAAATTACATAAATATCGATAATCCAGTGTCAAAATATTGGAAAAAATTTAAAAAAAATGATATTACAATAAGACATATTATGACATTTCAATCTGGTTTATATAAAATGCCCGAAATGTTTGAATGTGGCATATTCTTTAATAATGAAAAAATGTATGAATATATTGAGAATTTAGTTCCATCACATAAACCAGGCGAATTAGTATGTTATAATCCAATATTATATTCTTGGTTGATTTTGGGTATTGTTGAACATGCCACAAATATGACTTTTAATGAAGCATTGAATAAATTTATTAAAGTGCCATTTTGTGTACATAATATTTATGTTGGATTACCAGAAGATCTATTGGAAGATTCATCAGAAGATTCTGCCGAAAATGAATTAGATATAAAATCAAAAAATGTTGCACAAGTTAAAATAAATATACCATCAACAATATTTACTTCTGAAATGTTAAATGCCATGCCACCTAAAATGTGGTCATACTTTGAAACTGATTTATATAAAACATTATGTTTGCCAAGTTTCAATGGTTATTTTAACACAAACGATCTCGCAAAAATTTATGGAATTCTTGCGAATAAGGGTGTTTTTAATAATAAAAGAGTAGTATCTGAAAATTTTATTAAAAGATTGTATGAATTACAAACAGATCAATATGATTGCGTATTAGGGTGCGAATCTAGAAAAGGTCTTGGTGTAATGTTAGGACCCAATAAATTATTTGGTAAATCTAATAAAAGTTTTGGATATATTGCATTTGGTGACAGTGTTACTTTTTGTGATCCCGAAAGTAATATGAGTATTGCAATACTGATTAATAAATTAAATTTTGACAAAGAAAATAATCAAATTATGAATATATGTAAATTGTTTAGAAATAATTTGTGCAAATGATTTTTTTATGTAAAAAAAAATGAAATTATAAATGTCAATTGAATCATATGTTAATAAGTGTTGATTATTAATGAGTAATAAAATAAAATGTAAATATGATAAATGTAATACATTATCTAGTTATGATTATTGTGCAAAACATAAATGTTATACACCCAATTGTAATAATTATCATGATTATGGAGGCAATAATTATGAATATTGTTCAAAATGTGTTTGTAAAAATGTAAAATCATGTAATGGTCTAATATATAAAAATAGTAATATATGTGAAACATGTATTGTTCGTAAATATTATAGTAAAATTAATTGGGCAAATTTGAGTACATGCAAATATAAATCGTGTCATAAAAATGTATCACCCAATAATATTTCTCAAGCATGTCAAATGCACACATGTTGCATAGAATCGTGCTTTAACATGTTACCAAATGATGTATATTATCCTCCAAATTATTATTATCAAAATTTTGGTTCGCGTTATGAACCAAATTTTAATCAAAATTTACATCATGATCATTTATGTATCTTTCATTGGAGTCCTGATATGCATTTCTATTATCCAAATAGTTTCAAGAAAAGTGTATTGACATTATTGAAAGTATTAAAGAAAATTGAGTTTGAGACTGGTCTGAGAATACCAAAATTTGTAAAATTTGAAATATTTAAAAAAATTTGAATTTATGAACGCATGAAATATATTTTATTATTTAATGTTAATAAAGATAATAAAGATGACATATATATGTAAATATGAAAAATGCAAAAAAACAAAAGTATTTGAATCAGATTATTGTTTTGATCATAAATGCAGAAGGCAAACTTGCAATAATCATACAGATGATATTTATATTTATTGCATGAAATGTGCATGTATTAATGTATATAAATGTCAAGGTTTGAAATTAAAGAATAATGAAAAATGTGAATTTTGTTTGGTTGATACTTCTTGGGATAGTAAAAATTATAATTTGTGTAAATATAATTTGTGTACTATGATTACATTACCAAATAAATTACATTGTAATGAACATACTTGCACAATTGATTCATGTGAAAATATGTTACCATTGGGATTTTGTGTTACAAATGTAATTATAGGAATATATGAAACATATTACCCAGATAATTTTAAAAAAAGCGTGAGATCATTAATGTTGGTTTTGAAAAGAAAAGAGATTATCATACCAAAATTTATTAAATTTGAGATAATCAAAAAATTATAATTTATTTATTTTCCCAAATATTATTGATGTAATCACAAAAAAAATCGCATTTTCTTATGTCTAATATCATGATACAACCATATTTCTTCTTTTTATCCACTTGCAAATATATTATTGCTTTATTTAATATATTAGTTGATGTAATTCCAAATTTAATATTTTTTTTCTCATTGATATGCTCAATAATATTTTCTGGAAATTTATCAATGAGAATTTCATAAAATGGTGATGTTTGATGTATCTTAACTCTTGTTCTAAATGATTCATGTATTTCATCAACAAAATTTATTTGTTCATTTAAATGTGTTTTGATAAAGTCCTGAACATTAACTTGTTTATTATAAGCCATATATTTACTTTTAATTTATATAACATTTTTCAATATAATCACTTTTCAACTTTTTCACACAAAAAAATGAAAATCCAAGTATTTGCATGATACTATTATTAATAAACAATCAATATAAAATGATCAAAATAATATTATTTTTTTTAATTGTATGTGTAACTATTAATGCTCAAACATACAAATTTTTTCATACTACTAATGGATATAATGGCAGTATAACATATGATGGATTTTACAAAGCATGCAAACAAGTTGATAATTCTAGTAATCCATGCACTAAAGAATCTCTTACACATGGATTCTGGAATTATGATTTGTCCCAATCTTGGATTTTGCAAAGTGATATTAGTAATTGTTTGGGATATTCAACGAATTCTTCTAATATTTTTGGTCCATGTGTTGTTTCAAGATGGAATTATGCAACTACTTGTACTTGTGATATGATAATGCAAGTATGTTGTTATAAATAATTTTTTTTATAAATTAATAATTATTTTATTTGGATTTTTAATAATTCTTTTGTGTCATCTTTTATTTTTAGAGTACATGATGGAACATTTTTCTCTTTAAAATTAATGTCAACTTCTATTTTTTCAATGGGTCCATACTTGCTGAAAGGAATGAAATGTTTATTATAATTGCCAAAAAAATCTACATTTTGTTTTATCATAACATCATATGCAACATAAAATGGACTAATTGGAAAAGTAGCAGCATATATTATTCCTTTATTGACACATCTAGAAATAATATTGAATGTATTGTTATTTTTATCATATTTTAATTTTGATTCATTACTTTGTGAATTGTAAAGATTAATGCCTGAAATAAAAGTTCCAAACAATGTTGATGTTGCAAATAGTTTTTTCATATTATGATTCTTCAATAATATAATAAAACATCTTAATACTTTAAATTTCAACTTTTTTGCATATACTAATCAATATTTCAATATATATTTTTTCATTGATCCACCAAATGTATTACCATTTACAAATTGATTCACCATGTATTCCATCATTGTGCTGTTATTATATTGCCATTTAGACATATCTTGTATAAATTTGGCAAGTAATTCATGATAATTATATTTAACATCAAATTTTTTATTTTTCCATTTATCAAGCAACTTGCAAGTATAATTAATGATATTTTGAATTTTAATATCAGTCGATTCAATATATTGTTTATTGGAATTATGATTGATACTCTCTTGGACATTAATTGAATCAATTAATCTAACAATATCAAATAGTAATCCTTTTTTGTGAAATACATCATTTGTCACATCATTTCGTTGTCCCATAATATCAGTGAACAAATCAAACACAAATGAGTTTGGATTTTTTGTGGTTTCTGAAGCATCAAAATCATATAATTTTATATATAATAAATCTTCATTGATATAATTGACGAACAGATTGTCGATCCACAAATCCCAATGTATAAAACCTATTTTATTGTTCAAATAATTTAATATTTTTATGGCATTGATGACAACATTTCCCAAACCAACACCAGATGTAATTATACCATTATTTAAACAATCTGATAATTTTTTATAATCAGTGTCATTTTCAGTGACAATGTAAATTAATGCTGTATATTCAAGATTATTTTTTTGATGATACAACTGAAATTGTTTTATTGTTTCATGAATATTGGGATAATCTTTTGTAATGTCAACACTTATATTTGCTGTCAGATTAATTGTGAGATTTTCATACAACGTATCTGTTTCGCCACTTGAATATAAGTTTATGATATTTTCATTTATGTTTACATCATTATAATTTTTTAATTCATTGTATATGTTCATTTCATTTTCATAACTTGGCATTTTAGGCATAATTTTACATGCACATTTTATATCATTATAACCAATTAAATATACAAGTCTAGCATTTTTTTTGTTACCAGAAACATCATTAAATTTTGCATTGAATCCACCTTTTAGTACATTTGGGATATTTACCAAGGTTTCTAGACTTGCTGGAACAGGCAATATATTCATTTCAATCTTGTTTTTTGAAAATAAGAAAAATAATATAAAAGTGAGAATTGTGAATATTTGTTTTTCTTTTTGGATTTTATTCACAAGATCAAATATTGAATTATTGCCACCAATCATAGTTCCAATCATAGCTGCAATATTGTTATTTCGAATTTGTTCATTTGAGATTTCTTCGTTATTAAAATAATTTTGGATATTTTCGATGTCATCAATAAAATCATCAAGGTCTTTGTCAAAGTATTGATTGTTTTTAATTTTTTCATAAAATTGATCCATCAATGCCACATTTACTATACGATTATAATTATCATTGCACCAATTATGAAAAGTAGAATTTTTATCATAAAGAACATAGAATTGTGCAATATCACCAATTGTAATACTTTTTATTAAAGGAGTATTAACATCTGATATTTTTATTATATAATCTGGTGTTATGTTAGTCATATTTATAGATCATAAAAAAATTGTCTGATACTTATTGACTGAATTTTTGTGAAAAAATTGTCTGATACTTATTGACTGAATTTTTGTGAAAAAATTGATATTTATATGTACTGGTCAATTTATATACATATAGTCTTTTAAATTTATGTCTAACCAAAATGGTGTATTTGATGCAAGTAAGATGCATGAAATATTAATAACGAATATGATGATGAAACACACAAATAGTTTATTGGATGGTAATTTTGAATTGTCTTTAAAAAATATTGGAGGATTAATATTATTATTATCATCCAATGAAATAAA
>Ga0302186_10001804_pt1 | contig 17206 bp, 17 predicted proteins | sample II_Bog_E1_2_FD_198782 | JGI IMG/M metagenome (GOLD analysis project Ga0302186, IMG submission 198782) | Peat permafrost microbial communities from Stordalen Mire near Abisko, Sweden - II_Bog_E1_1 | ecosystem: Environmental > Terrestrial > Soil > Wetlands > Peat | place: Sweden: Abisko... | reverse complement strand
TGTGATTCAAATTGTTTGACTTGCAATGGAACTTTATCAAATAATTGCCTTAGCTGTTACGCTCCAAAGCTTCTTAGATACAGCCAATGTTTGGATTTAGTGTGTGATCCATCCTGTTTGACATGTAATGGTTTTGATCCGAACAATTGTCTTTCCTGCGTAAGCTCCTCTTCTCTTTTAAATTCACAATGTTTTCCATGTGATATGACTTGCTTAACATGCTTTGGTCTTTCCCAATATAATTGTTTGACATGTCCTAATAACAAGCTTTTAACTCAAGACAATCAATGTTTAGAACTTGTTTGTGACCCTTCATGTTTGACCTGTTATGGATTTCAAGCTGACCAATGCCTTTCATGTGATTCGTCAATGGTCTTAATAAATGGAAGTTGTTTTGATTGTGACCCTAGTTGTCTTGGATGTTCGGATATTTATTCAAATTCATGTATAATTTGCTACGAAAACAGCTATTTAACAAATAGTTCACAATGCGAACTGTATATTTGTGACGAAAGTTGTGAAGATTGTATTGGTACAACACTTTTGGACTGTTTGATATGCAAAGATCCTCGGGTTTTCATGATCAATGATCTTTGTCTCTTCAAAAGCAATTGCCTAGAAAATACTTACTGGAATCAATCAACAAAAAGTTGCACTCAATTTTGCACATCTCCATATTGGCAATTACCACAATTTAGCAACTGCATTACGGATTGTCCACCAATTGGATATTACTCAGACTCAGTTAACAGAATTTGTTTAAAATGCAATGACAATTGCCAACAATGTGATGAAAATCTTGTCTGTTTGCAATGCTTCCCTGGATTTTTCTATGATGAAGATGGATGTGTTCAATTTTGTCCTGAAAACAAATACTCAGACACAAATTACGTTTGCCAATATTGTTATCAAGATTGTTTTGATTGTTCTTCATATGGTGAAAATCAATGTCTCTCATGCAAGTCACCAAAATATTTTGATGGCCTTCAATTTAGCTGCGTAGAAAATTGTTCTGGTTCTCAATATGGAAATTACCAAAATTCCCGATGCAGTCAATGTCATTCTGATTGCATCCAATGTTTTGGACCAGATTCTAATAATTGTTTATCATGTATGTCAGGAAAATATCTCCTTGATTCATTCAACGAATGTGTAGATGAATGTCCTGATTACACAGTAGTTGACGAAGAAAACAAAATTTGCAAGACTTGCGCGGTTGAAAATTGTTCACTATGTGAGGATAGCAATCCTTTAACTTGCAGCAAATGTGACGAGGCATTTTTTCTAGATCTTACTCAAACGATCCAATGCCTTCCGATGATATTGGTAAATGTGGATGTGGAATTAGTGTATGAACCAGTGGTTTTTCGAATAACCTTTGATCAAGCATGGGGGGATTTATTTGCAATTTTGAAGGATAGCAATAAATCTAAAAGTTTTGTTGATGTTATAGTCAATGACAATTCAACTTCCAAAAGTAGGAGATTATTGAATGATTCCAATTTCAATTTCGTCATTGTTGCGGATGACTTAAATTTCTTGAGTTTTTTTATAAATTTCACTTTTCTTGAAGATTTCTCCACCTCACAAGAACTTATTTTGATCATTAATTATACATCCCCTCCTCCACCTCAATACAAGTTAAAAGAGAATAATTTTTCTTTAACGGCAGCTTCTTATTCGAAATGCAAAGATAACACTCAACAATACTATAGCGCTCTTTACAAAACCTGCTTGAATAAAATAGCATTAAATCCTTTAATCAACATTGATTATGACAACTCACTCAAAGTATTTCTGTATTTCTCTGATGACTCCGTGCAATCAAACATAACCCTTCAAAACCTCATCGTAAATGCAATCAATGTCTCAATCGATGTCAGTAATCAAGATTACTCCTATGCAATAACTCATACCACGAAGGATTTTTACATTACCATTACCTTCAAAGAATCTGAAATTGGAAAACCTCTCTTAACTCTTTGGCTTGAAAGCGAAAAACTCCCAATATTAATTCTTTTGAATCCTGTTTTCAATATCTATGGAAAAAGCTTTGCTACCTTGCTTCCAACTTATATCTTGAGCGAAAGCACCCAGAAAACCATTAATTCCAGTTCAAATGCTACATCCATTGCGGACATCGCCACGCAAGCAACGGTGATAGTCAACACTATTTTAAATTCAGGGTAATTAATTGAAATAAATGATATTATATTTAATCACAATTTAGGTCATCTTTCGTGGTAAGAGGATTGATGTTGACACAATACATATATAGTTTAGCCTATATCAATATTCAATTTCCTCCAAATGTTGTGGAATTATTCAAATCCCAACAATCAATCAAAACTTTTGATTTACCTAATATGGAGATATTGCCTGATGATTTAATACCATTACCAGAGGTTTTTCTGATTTATAAAAAGTCTCCATTTTTCATTGATAATTTTGGAGTAAATGTCATTCAAATTTTGGGAATATTGCTTGTGGGCATATTGCTTAAACTAATGTTTGATTTGATCCCTAGTTTGAAGAAAATTGGGGCCCTGAATGCCCTTCGCTTCTTCTTCAATTGGAATTTTTTCATAATTTATACCTTTACTCAAATCAACAAATTGACGATTTTTGTGACCATGAATTTGAAATATCATAGCTTTGAAACTTTCAATGGTCGGGTGAATTTTATGTTATCGTTTTTTTGCCTTCTTTTTGAATTTGGATTTCTTACTCACATTTTCATCATAACCTACACACTCAAAAAATATGATTTAGAAGCTAAATTACCATTAAAACCAGAAAGTCCCAAAAAATTGAATCTTTCACAAATTAAAACTCTCTTAATCGAAGATGAATATCATAACATAGTTGAAATTTCAGTTGAAACTCTTAATAAAGGTTTGAAATCTATTAAAGAAGTAAAGAAAAATAAAGTTTTCCCATTTCCTAAAATTGAAGAAAGTAAAAAAGAAGAGGAAAGCCCTGAAAAAGAAACTCAACCAAAAAGGATAACAATTATTGAAAATATGCTGGCAAGTCAAAAACCAAAGCCTAAAATAAAACAAAAAAGAGATTTAGATAAGATCCCAACTCAAGTTCCATTGGATTCACAAAAAGAGCTTGAATTCTTTGAAGAGGAAAAGAAAAAGTATTTTCAATCATTGGGTGAATTAAATCCAGAAGAAAAAACCAAAGAAGAAAATCCCAAAACTCAAATTTTGTTACAAAGAGATAATATAATTGATTCTGGTTCTTATTTTATTAATAAAAATAAAGAAAAGAATGAAGAAAATAAAGAAAAAGTGAATGAAACAAAATCCTACATCGATTTCGCTAGATTACAATCTGATGAGCAGCTTCTTTCCTCCGAACAAAGACCCATAATAAGACTTGCTGATCTCGTAATGGAAGGAAAAGGTCCTAAGGAAAAGTTGAATTTATGGAAACATCCCACCTTATTAAAAGTTGTGGCAACAATGAACAAGGAAAGAATGAAGAAATCACGAAATTTCTTTCAAAAAATGTATGATTTTTTCTATGTACCAAAAGATCTCAAAAGTTACCAGAATCAATATTCAATTCTACATAAAGATATCAAACAAAATAATTTTTTCCAAACTTATTTCATAGCTTTGGACCTTTTCAGACATGTATTTATGTGTTTTTTGCTGATCATGCTCCTTGAAAATGGAATTGAAACAATTTTAGTACTTTTTGTAGGAAATGGGTTGTTTTTGGCAATATTGATAAAATATAGACCGATAAAAACCAATTTTTTCATGAATTTTGCCATTGTTAACGAAATAATTATCAACACAACTTTTGCTATGACTCTGGCTTTGGGGATATTGGATCAGGTTGATGACACCGGTTACATTGATTCTAGGGTAAATTTTGGTTGGGGATTCGTTTTTTCTGCTCTGGCATTGCTTTATTTCCTGATTTTTATGACTGTTATGAGATTCGTCAGAATTCTTTTTATAAATTTAAAGAGCATGATTAAGAATATTTTTCTTAGTCAAGAACAAAATATGATAGAAAACACAAGCAAAAAAAGTAGTGTATTTATTAATAACATACAAATATTGGAAAAACTTCGGAAAACAGCTCCTGAACATTTTAAAGATATGGAAATGAAAGAATTAACACAAAGTAATGAGAGAACTCCAGATAAACGAGGATCTCATTTTGAAGATTGCGATAATCGAAAATATAAAGGAAATAAAATACACCCAGAAACTTTCAAGGGGAATAAAAAAAACGAAGAACCTTTATCAAATGAAGAAAGTCACATCGTTTACAATAAAAGCCAAAGTATAGAAGTAAAATCATTGGATATCGTTAGTTTAAAAAGTTTATCTGAAAAACAGGGGAAAAACGAAAGCTTATTAGAAAATAAACTTCCTGAGAATCTGTTTATTGAAAGAGAAAAAGACAAAAACATCACAAAACCCGCTGATGAAATAAGAAAGAAGAGATTTTTTAATGATAGAACTGGGACAATTTTGGAGACTGGAAACCCTCAAAAAAAAACTAGGAAAAGTAAAACTCAGGCTCAAATTGATTTTCCAAAAGAAAAGCAAAAGGAACTAGAAGATAATAATATGGCACCTTGAGGAGAGACTTCTCGCTGCCCGCAGTTTTCGGGCTTTTTAATAATAATAATTTAATGGATCAAAAAAATTATTATTAAATTTAAATTTTATTAATTAAAAAATATAAATTTCAAAAGAAAGTTCATTAAAAAAAAAAAATTGATTTTTTTTTTAAGACATACAGTTTTTTTTTTTAATTAAAATCAAATTTTTTTTTGAAAAATGCATCAAGAATATAAAATGCTTAAGCAAATTTTTTTCGCTTATTTCAAACTAAATCTATTTAATACATCTAAATCTCTGCTGATCTTGATCAAAGTTATCCAGCATTTTATTAATAAATCCGTGTTCCAAAGACACTTTATTAGCTTCCTTGATGCAGTTTTTCCAATTTAATTTTTCTACCTGCTGATTTCCATTTTTGTAATTATTTTCTGTCAAAAAAGTAAGCATTCCGACTGTATCCTCTTCCATCAATTTTGGTCTTAAATATTTTAAAATAACAAAGACAAATTTATATGCAAAGGGCCATTTCCCCTTCAATAAGTTATCCAAAAAATCACCCTTTATATTTCAAACATTTTCAAACAAAATCTATAAAAGAAAAAAAAACCATTTGCTCCATTGGAATCAACACTCCAAAAAGAGAGAAAATCCATGGCGAAAAATACATATTCACTGTGATTGAATTTTCAGCCTTAGTTAGAAATATTAAAGTTTTAAATTAAAGAAAAAAACTTACCATTTTTCCATATAAATCAGCCATATTTGTTAATATTAAAAGGTCTAGAATTTGGCAATGTTTCGATAACCCTGGAAGTTCTATTTTTTTTATATTTGTAAATCACACCCTCTAAAATTAACAAAAAACTTGGCATGTAAATATCTCTTAATTCAAATTGCTCAAACAGCATCACTAATAACCAAAATCCTAAGTATTCTTCAGCATGGTAAAGCAAATTGCCTGCGATGAAGTTCATCCCTTGAACATATCCTAATATCTCTTTAAAAAAATATAAGTTAAAATATAACCTAATTGGGGATCATAATTGGAAAATGTGATCAAAACTCGTCTCAAACATTGGTTTCTAAAATGGAAATTTAATAAATGTTTAGTATTTGAAAAAATTAAAGACCCTTCAGATTCCTTTTCAAAATATGGGTAAGAAGGAAAAGTTCTTGGGAGGTCTTTTTCAATTTGGTCAACAGATTTTTCATCGGATTGAACTTTTTGCATTTGCTCATAATCTTTTTTTAAATTCTCGAGGTCTACCAATTTATAATTATATTGTATCCATTGTAATGCTCTTGAACAGCTGGAATTATTATCATTTAGCATAGGATCACAATGACATTTGGTTCTCATGTTTTTTTTTGTTTCGAATTTAAATAAATTTTTCGTTTTCTTCATAAAACTTTCGGAGAAATCCTTAAAAGATTGGATTGCAGTCTTGGAATTAGCATTGTTAAGTTCGTCATTAATTTTTTCATGGAATTTAAGCTCAATGGGTTTTCCTTCCACCTCTCTGTTCTTTTTTGAGTTTTCTGTCAAGAGATAAGGGCTGTTATGTTGGGACTGAATTTTGGTTTTACTGAAAATTTCATTCTCAGAATCTCTCTTCATCAAAATTAATTTATTTTGGATCACATTGATGTTTATAGTATTTAGCTTGGTCCATCCTTCATTGGCCTCAATATCGTAATCTTCATTAGTTACATCTGCATTTTTTGAATTAAGTTCTCTTTTTTTGGTATAATTAGGAGGGGAATAAAATTTTTGTTGGTTGTAATTTTCTGTTTTGTTTCCTGTTCCAATTTTTCTTAAGTTTGAAACGTTTTTAGATTTTTGGGGAACTAATTCCCCTTTATTACCTGATGAATTTTTCTGGGTTGCATTTAAAAGATTTATATTTGATTTGTTGTTCAAATCATTGCTGGCATTCAAAATATTAATATCAACAGAATTCTTTGTCATCATATTTGTAGCAATTATTGGTTGACGGTTTAAATGACTTGTTAGCATAGAAGGATTAAAACAAGTCACAGACTCATTTTTTAAAGTTTTGTTTGCCTTAAATTCATAAAATTTTGCTGCTGTTCCAGTGTTTATCGAGTTTGGGCGTAAATTACTATAAGCATAATGGGTTTTATTAAAATTGACATCATATGATTTATCCTGATCGTTCTTTGAAATTTTGATATTTGATGAAATTTCAATTTTATTGCTTTGGACAGAACTTCTAATTGGTTGAGGATTTGAGTCCGCATAATAGCTGGTCTGTTGCAAAATTTGTCGAATGTTTTTTTTGGTTTGTATATAGTCATTATTAGGTAAATTCTTTGCGAAATATATTGTTTTTTGATTTTGCGAGTTGACCTTCGATGACGAAAATGGATATTTCTCCAAAGAATTTCTGGGCGGCTTTCTATTAAACGATTTAAAATTGAATATAAGAAATTTTAGACGAGTTATTAGGTCTTTCTTCCGAATTCAAATTTAAAAAATGCCTAAAGTTTTGGTTCATTCCCAAAAAAACAAAAAAATTAAAACAACAAATATTAATTTTGAAAATTTCAAAGGTTTTTAAATGAAACAAATAAGAAAAAAAAATTTATTGATTTAGACCAACTAATATGATCCTTTTTCTTTGATTATTTTCTTAAAAAATAATGTACATCACCAATAAAACAATTCATTAAAAATAAAGTAACAATTATTATTACATTAAACCCAACATATATAGTTTCCAAAACATAAGGGCCGATTTCAAACAATATCTTATAAATTGCAAATAATTTCTCCTTGAAAAAATCATTTATCACTTCCCCCAAATTTATTGGCTCATTCCTGCGATAAAATTTGCTTTGAGAGTAAGAATTATAACCATAGAAATCTCCATATTCATCAGAATAACGAGGTCTATATTGAAAATTTCTATTTCTATTAAACAAAACATCAGAATAATCATTTTCTCCATATAATAATTTTTGATCATATTCTTCTTTTTGTTGAGGGTCTTTAAGAGTTTCATAAGCGTTCACAATTTGAGTGTAATGTGAAACATCTTCTTTATTATTAGTTTTGTCTGGATGATATTTTTTACTCAATTCCGAAAAAGCTTTTTTAATGGTTTTTTTGTCAGCATTTCGTGGGACTCCCAAGATTTTATAAAAGTCTTCAAGGCAAAAGAGATTTGAAAAAGACAAAAGGAGCAAAATGAAATTCATCCATATCATTTTTATCCTAATAGTTCCCAAATATTATATAATTTCTATGAAATTTTAAAAAATTTATGGGAGATGAATTTTTTTCTTTATTTTTTTTAAGATTCTATTTTTGTTTGTAAAAAAAATTTCATTAATTTTCTATTTTTTTAGTTATTTCCAATATTGAACAAATGCCGAATGAATAAAAAATTACAGAGCAATTAACTTTAAAATTTAAACTTAACAAAATAGGTTTCTATAGAAAATAAGGTAACACATTCTTGTAATTCACACTAGTAGCTGATTCCTTAACTTCTTTAAATTTTAAAAAGGTCCTTTCAAGTTTATCATCCAATTGTAAAATCGAAGCCAAATTTCCGCATCTATAGCAATAGTTGGGTGCACTCCATACAGTCACCAAATTATTATCCGGAGGAAACCAATATTTATATCCTTCTTGCACCAATTGATGCGCTCTACAAACTAAATCTAAATCGTTGATATAGTTGAATTCTTTGGTGACCTTAAATCCAAAAATATAACCAGCTCCTCTAGGATTAGGAGCCCAAGTTTCAATGTCATCTGGATCAGACCACATCAAATCACAAAAAGGACCATCAGGTGGTATTTCCATATTTCGATTGATAATTCTTATTTGATCAATTGTTCTGATCTCAGGTGACAATCCTCCATGAATACAAAGCACAGAACCATCAATGATTGCTCCTAAAGGAAGATAGTCGAAAACTTCAGTGCAATAGTTCCAAGGATTTGTGTTTCCATATTTTCTATCAATCTCTTCATAAAAGCCATAGGATTTGGTTATTTGACGCGATTCATGGTTTCCTCTTAATAAAGTTATTAAACCTGGGTATTTCACTTTATAGCATAACAACAAGCTCAAAGACTCAATGGAATTATAACCCCGATCAACAAAATCACCAATAAAAATATAACTTGTTCCTGGCAATTCCCCACCAGTCCGGAATAATTCCAATAAATCATAAAATTGGCCATGAATATCTCCACAAATCGTCACTGGAGAACAAACTGGCTGGACATTTGATTCTTCTAAGAGATACTCCTTGGCTTTGTCACAAAGAAGCTTCAAGTCTCGTTCCTCAAGCAATCCTCCCTTTTTCAAGGTCTCTAGATAGGCATCAATGTTCATTAACCAACTGTTTAATAAATTTATTTCAAGGATTTTTACAAAAATATTAAAATAATTAATTTTTCTTGATTTAATATTTTTTAGAACAATATTTTTTTGAATTTAAATAATTGATGATCGTCTAACTTTATATAATTGAATTTCCATTTCATTTGAAAAAACCTCACATAAAATCATCATCATGATTAAATTTGGGCACATATCCACCTCCTTCCTCTTCATCTTCAAATTCATCATCAACAATTTGGCTGTTTTGATCAGCTTTTGTTGCTTTCAATGTTGGTTTTGTAACTTTAAAGATCTAATTTAATAAAATTATTTTTTTGAAATAAACCTTTTTTTTTGGTATTGAGTGGCTTTTCTTCTTTTTGTTTTTGATTGAAGAGCACGGTAACTTTAGTATTGATATCCTTTTATTATTTAGAAAATTTTAGCATATTTTAAGGTTTTTCTACTTGGTATTCCTTGGATGTAAATTTGGAATATAATGAGGTCAAAAGTTCCTTATAAAACTCGACAACATGCAACTTCACATTTGATCTGTTCAGAATTTTTCCAATCGCTTTAGCGAATTGAACATGAGCACTTTCATCCTTCAACATAAGCTCCTCAATGTTCTTATTTTCAAACTTTAGATCTCCAAATAGGTCCTCAATGTTTTTTTCATCGTTTTCCTTTGAAATTCTTTTTTGAAAATTAATATTTTCCATTTTTTTAGTTCAAATAATTTACAATTCCGCCTTTTTTCTATCATCATAGTTGGCCTTTGGATTGGCTGCTTTTTTATCAGGAACACCAAAAGGATCGATTGTTACAGGTGTTTTCTCATTGACATTTTTTTTGTCAGCTTTTTTTTTGGATTCCTAATTAAATAAAAATTTCATTCATTCTAATTTTCAAAAAAAAATAAACTTTGGGCGGAGATTCATTTTTGTCTTCTTCATTTACTCTATTATTTTTTTTTTCAACAGATGGGTCTTCAATATCCTCATCATTGTAGCGTGCTTTTACAATATCCTCAGTTTTTTTAATTTCTATGACTGGAGCGTCCAACAGATCCTCCCAGTTATCAGTCATTTGCTTCTTTGATTTTCTGAAAAGAAATAAATCTTTTTTTTTTGCTTTTGTTTGTTTTTAATCTTAAAAAAAATTTAATTAATTTTTTTTCTCTTTAAAAAAATTTCGAAAGAAAATAAATGAATTTATTAAAGGCTTTTCGATCAAAATTCTTGAAGACTATTTCAAGAAGCACACCAGCATCTGTCACAGGTTCCCTTATCTTAAAAAAGCAAAATATATTTGCTCTCATACCCACAAGGTCTTGCCAAAAGGGAAGTTTTCAATGAAAAATATTCAAAGCACCGTAATTTTGTCTCTATTTATGATTTGACGCCAGCATTGTTGCTCAATAGTTATCTTGCACCCAGCTCATCTCTTATTGGAGAAGTTGTAGTCGGACAAGAAACCTCAATCTGGAATAATGTTGTGATTCGAGGAGATCTCAATGGTGTATTTATTGGAAATCTGAGTTCCATTGGTGATCATTCCATGATTCACACTGCTGGATCGTTACCTAATGGAATGCCTGCAGCTGTCTTTATAGGTAAAAAAAACAACAATTCTTTTATTAAATTTCTTTGAAAAACCTTACTCTGAACATTCTGAACATAAAAATTTGAATATTTACTCATTTTTTATAATATAAAAAATCATCAAAAAAGGAGATGGAACTATAATTCAAAGTGGATCCACGATTTATTCAGCATATATTGAGGATGAGTGCCTAATTGGTTTTAGATCCATTGTTTTAGAGGGTTCAAGACTTGAAAGAGGGTGTGTAATTGGACCAAACTCAGTAGTTCCTCCAGGGCGAATAATTCCTTCTTATCAGTTATGGGCAGGAAATCCAGTTGAGTAAATGCTCTTTTATTTTTAATTTTTTTCAGTGAAAAATTAACCAGATATGTGAGAGACTTGACGAAACAAGAGAAAGTCTTTATGCTTCAATACGCCAAATACCAGCTTTCTATTAATCGAGCTCATCAATATGAATTTTTACCTTATAGAAGCGCTTATCTTTTCAAGGAGAACACCAAGGATGATGTTGAGCCCTCCGATGAGGTGTATAGAGATAGTGGAATGGATCATAACTTTGGGAATAGGTCAAAATGTTTGAATAATATTTACAATTAACAAAGAGAGAAAAAAAACTTCAAGAAAATCAAAATTCAAACAAAAAATTAGATATTTTTTTTTTTGAATTAAGAAAAGAAAGAAATGTTTGACACCATCTGCATTTTCAATACTTGAAAGTAGATTTATTAAACGTTGTGTTAAAATATGGTCGAGTGTTTTCGTTATCAGGCACCCCTCTTTTCAAAATAATTTTTTTGTAAAAGGTTTGGCTCAAATTGCCGGGGATCTAAAATATATCAATTAATTTTTATAATAAATTAAGATCTTACCCACATGGTTTCATCTTTTAAATGATCATTGCTTAAAGTCGGATGCAGAAAAGTTCTGATTTTTTTCTTTGACAAAACGTTTTCTTCCTTTTCTTCAAAATCCTTAGTAGTTTCTAAATTTGTCTTCATTGTCAAGCTTTTTTCAGGGTATTTAGGAGGTGAACTATATGCTGAATTTTGATATAAAGGAGAATCTTTGACGTTTTTTTTAAGAAGCTTGGGGACACTCAGATCCAAAGTGACTGCATTATTAGCTATTATTTGTGGGAATTTATTTTTGGCATAAGAGAATCCAACATGTTTGGCAACCATTGGCACTTCATTATTTTCATATTTGATTGATTCCCGAACTCGGGTTTTTTTCAAAAATTTGTTTGGGTTGAAATTTATGATATCAACCATCTGGCTTTTTGGAAATGTTTCCAATATTTTTTTTACTGAATTCATTTTATTTGCTTTCATGATGTCTATAGATCTGTCAATAAAATTCTTCACAATTGGTATAGTGGGTGAATAGGTCTTCTCCACATTAAAATGTAAAGCCAAGATATTGCCAAAATCTAGAATGGCAGGGCCTCTTTCACTATCTCCTAAAGAGACAAACATTTTATCCTTATTGACAAAGGAAAAAGTGTGACAATCCCATTCCCCCAATAATTGTGCCTTGAATTCAAACGGGTAAATTCCTTTTACACACCAGTGATTCATATAATTTTTTTTTATATAAATGATGGTTTCAGTGGTCTTAGCTTTATATATCTCGACAAGTTCATTGATTTTTTTAGGACGATAGATTGGAGCTTTCACAATATATTTCCCCAAAGTTTGATATTCTTCCGCTGATCGTCGATGATGTAATCCAACATTTCCTTTTGGATGCCATTCTTCTGATTCACGATTGAAATGATAGAGATCACCAGTTACATTATCAAGAAAAAAATCATTAAGTTCTAACCGGGAGAGATCTTTATGAGTTTTAAATATTTCACTTAACTTGCCTCCATAGCCTTTTCCATTAATAATGTTAATATTCTAAAAGAAAAATTTATTTGATTTATTTTTAAAGAGAAACTTTTTCAAGATCTGAAGCGCATAAAAAAACTAAGCATTGCATTGAATCTCCACTCACAAATACTATTTTGTTAGTTTTCAAACACATTCGTAGCAAGGCTAAAACCTTAATCATTGAATATTAAATTTAGCTAGAAATTTCGTATATAATTTAAAAGATAAAAAACTTTTTGTGCTGCTGGTAACCAAGGCAACAAACCAGATGATCCGATTATGAAAATAATGTCTGTATGATCAAAAGTGCTTCCATTTTCTCTCTTCATGTGAGAGCTATTGAATTCATAAAGGAATTCATCGATTTCATCTTTATTTCGAATAATAAACTCAAGCTCTGAATCGTATATTTCTTTTTGATCCATAAAACACTATTGAAAGAGTCTTTACAAATAATGGGTTTTTTAAACTTTTCTGATGATGAAGTTGAATTCAGTAAAGGCTTTTATCCCTGCTTGGTTTAAAGAATAAAGGTTCACAATCAAGATTTTCATAATTTATTAAAAAGGGTTGATTCTTACAACAAGTTATATTTAAATTTCATTTCATTTGTAATTTTTTTTTAAGTTTTTCCAAAATTTTGGTATAATTAAATTAATAAATGTAAATGGTCTGTTTGGGGGACAGAGTGCTTTAAAAAATGAATTTTTTCAAAAATTGAAAAAATTAATTTTCTCGAAAATTGTAAAAATTTATTTTTTTAAAATTTTTCCAATTTTCAACCCTTCTTTTTGTCAGGCTCTTAAGTTTTTAGCCTTTTTTTCTCTGATTAATAAACAAATAAAATTTAATCCTGTTCTTCTTCTTCTTTGAGTTTTTTAAACTCACCTGTAAGGATTCTGTTCAATTTGTTATTTTCATGAAGCAGGATGTCCAGGGATTCTCTTAATTCCCCATTAATGTCCATCAGAACATTGCATCTTGCTTTATTGGTGTCAAGTTCGATCACTTTTTCTTCATAATTTTTGTTCATCTGTTCATTAAGTCCAACTAATTTTTCCAAGTTTTTCTCAATACTTTCTTTTTCTGAATGCAATTTGCTGAGTGTTTCAACCTGTTTTTCTTTTTCGTTGATAACGGCCTTCAAACTTTCAATTTTAGCGTCTTTTGTCGCACTTTCCTTTGATAAAGATTCAATAAAATCTTTCATTTTATTGTTCTCATCAATCAGTGCGAGATTGCTAGCTTCAACTTTTTTGGTGGCTTCATTTTCAATGTGTTTTTGCTCTTCTTCTGGTATTTTGTCAGATTTGCTTTCACTCGGCTCAATTAGGTCTTGAAGTCCTTTATTCAATCTCAGGATGTTGTCCATCATACATTGCAAATTTGAAAGCAATGATGGTATTTTGACCTTGAATCTCTCAATTTCTGAAACTTCTGCCAGCTCATTGACCAATTTTAACTGTTCGCTGAGCAAATCTAGATTTTTTTCATTTTGTAATTTCACATTCTTCAAGGAATTGGAGAGAGGATTTCTTTGAGGGCTTATTGTCACAATCCTCGACTGGAGGAGTGGAAAGCTGCCTGTTCTTGGACTTGAAGTGACACCATAACGAGGAGGATAGTTTTGGGAAATCGGAATTGGAATTGGTTGGAACATTTTTGGACTGTTTGAAATTATTTTTAGATTTTGAAATTTGAAATAATTTTATTGTTTGATTTCAAGATTATCAGAAAAATTTAAAAATTTTAAGGTTCGTTGGGTTCTAATGAAAACTGTGTATTGTCTAATAATGGGTTCTTGTAGTTAAGAGAGTGTTGAGTGTTTACAAAAAATTTTATTTAATAATATCGTTCCTCACCTTAACAGAATAATCAATCAGTTTATGCACTGCCTATTATTAAATTCCATGCTAATAGTTAAGCTATAAAACTATTTTAAATTTCTAATTAAATTAAAATATTTTTGAAAAGCATTTATTTAATAATTAAAATTTATAATTTCAAAGTCTTTTTGAGAGGATTAAATTTTTTGAATAAAACATAAAACTTCAAATCTCTGAAAAATGTCTAATATTCAAGAAAATTCAACAAATAATAATGAAGAAAAAATGAAAAAGCTTAACAAAATGATTGAATCCAGAGAAAAGCAACTAAGTGATATGGCCAACATGCTCGCAGATCTTAATCAACAGCTAAATGATGTGTTTTTGATTTCTAATGTTAATTATTTATTTATTTTTAAAGACCCAAGTCAAAAATAAGCATCTTTCTGATGAAATTGACGGCTTGAAAGAAACGTTGGACAAAAAGGTGAGTTATGAGATTTAAATTATAAATCAATAAATGATATTGTGATTTGTAACACATAAATTTCAAGGATTCACAATTGAAGCAGGAATTAACTGAAAAAGAACTCATGTTTTCTAAATTGCAAACTTTAGAAAGAGAAAATGATAAATTGAATGTTTTGGTAAAGATTTTTCTTAACTTTTGAATGGCTTATTAAAAAAATAGGCAAAAAAAGATGAAAAACCTAGTTTTATGACAAATATAAAAAAGGGACTGCAAAATTTTGTTGCAAATCACAATAACTCTTCTCAACCTCAAAAAATTTTGACTTCCAAACAGGCGATTCAACTCGAAAAAGAAAAAGAAAAAAATATTAAAAAAAATGAGGATTTGGAATTAGGGAATATGCAAAAAATGAATTATCATAAAAAATCAGATGTTCTCATTTAAATAGAAAAAAAGATGATTTAATTATTTTGGTAAATAGGAGCCTGAAACCCATGAAGATATTTTGGAAAGAATAAGGCAAAATTTCAGTATGGATGATGGGGGAAATAATGATAATAATGACTCTGGTGCAAAAGACAAAAATAGGGAAAGCACTGATTCTTTGACGGATCAAATAAACAAAAACAGCGAAAATGTTTTTAAATGAAATAAAATAAATCAATTTCTCCCGTTTCGAACTTTAAAAAAAAAAATGGACATCATTAATCTCGAAAAATTATTTTTTTTTAAAATTACCAATATTGAATGGCAATATAAAGGTTAGTTAATGTATAAAACACAAATAATATATGGAAATTTTCAAATGTTTTGAATATGTATCTCATCTTCAATAATCAACATTGTCCAATTGTTGTTTTTACAAGTTTCCAAGTATTTTAAGTTTTCCCCAGTTAAATATTGTATTGCTTTGAGCCAATTTTCATATTCATCATCATCATTTGAATAAAAAATCCATTTTTGATTGTTCCCCCCTTTTTTTTGAGCAAATTGTAATCCTTGATCATCTAAAGAAGTAAATTCCATGTCTGCAAAGCGGAAATAAATAGTACATTCTTTGGCTTTTTTTTTATCATCTTTAAAACAAAGAAGATATGTGTGGGGACGCTTTGAAATTACGACCCATTTTTTGGAATAACTATCAAATAAGGAAGATTTCTTATAAAGCCACCCTTCTTTCAATATTTCATAAGCAGGGAGAGAAAGTGAAGAATCATCAATTGTACAAAGATTGATCCCCATTGAAGCAATATGTATAATTTATAATTTCAAATTTTTTATAAATAACTCAAATTAGAACCTCTTCAAGCATTTGAAATAGAAGAGAAAAAAAAATTGGTTTTCTTTTTGGACGAAGCCAATTTAATCCTCAATTCTTTCTGATATTAGAAATCAATTCAATGAAACTATATAAAAGATTTGTGGACAAATTGAATTCAAATTTTGAAAAACTTTTTGGATTTTGTGAACTACTACGGAATTCCTTTTGAAATTCAAAATTTTTTTCATGAAATTAACAAAAAAAATTTTATATTTTTCTCTAATTCTTTTGCAAATTTAGACAGAAATTTAATTATTTGATTATTTAAAATAAAAGAACCTGAATAAAAACATCCTAAAAAAATTTTGCGGGGCTTTAAAATCATAAGATATAAAATGTCCCATCATGCCCCGAATAGAGAGCCAATGCTCAAAATCACATACCTACACCAGAAAATCCTACAATGTCTGTGTTTGTATCACACCTGGCAGCTCAACTCCTCACAAATCCCCTTGAGCCTCTATCAATCCTTATTAAAACCTTCCTCAGGAGCCTTAGTAATTTGAGAATAATTGTCAAAAATTACGTGAGCGTGAAGTCAAAAGCCAAAGATCCGAAAGCCGAAAAACAGAAAAGCGACAAAACGATGGGAACGCCAATGGCGAAAAAGTGGAAAGCAAGACCGTCGGAACCAAGAACGTGAAGGGCGAGAACGCCATGCCGATAATGTCAAAGCCGAGATCGCCAAAGCTTAGAACGCCAAAAGATGCGAGAATGTGAAAGGCGAGAATGTGAAAGGCGAGAATGCAAAAGGCGATAACATGAAAGTCGAGAACGCGAGAGGCGAGAATGTGAGAGGCGAGAAAGGCAGGAATGCTAAAGGCGAGAATGAATTATTCAAGATTTTCAATCTACTTTTCGCGAAAGGCGAGAACGCGAAAGGTGAGAACGTGAAAGGCGATAACCTGAAAAAAGGCATGAAAGTTAAAGGCGAGAATGTGAAAGGCAAGAATACCAAAGCCGAGAAAGCCAAAGCTTGGATTTGTGGACTTTGTAAAGATATTGGAATTGATGGCTATCTATTCGAGAAACTTTCTGAAATGCCTCATCTTAGCAAAAATCATATTAACGCAGTAGAAGATGGAAGCAAGGAGATTGGACAGTTGATAGTGAGACTTAACGACGCTTTCCATCAAAAGAGAAGTCA
>Ga0302186_10001803_pt1 | contig 17207 bp, 16 predicted proteins | sample II_Bog_E1_2_FD_198782 | JGI IMG/M metagenome (GOLD analysis project Ga0302186, IMG submission 198782) | Peat permafrost microbial communities from Stordalen Mire near Abisko, Sweden - II_Bog_E1_1 | ecosystem: Environmental > Terrestrial > Soil > Wetlands > Peat | place: Sweden: Abisko... | reverse complement strand
AAGGGTTTATTTGATCATCATCTACTAAAAGAATTACATCTTTCTTGATTCTTGAATCTATGGAATTTGGTGATTTTTCCAAGCTTCTTATATTAGGGGAAGTCGTCAAATTTGAGTGATACGATATGATGGATTCACAAATATGTCTGTCTTTCTCCATGATTTCTTCATTAATTTCTTCCTCTTCAGGTATATTTAAAGGCAATTTAAAGCTAAAAGTCGATCCTTTTTCATATTCACTGTTGACTTCTATTCTAGCATCAGGATCTCCTGAAAGCAATTCAACCATATGTCTACTGATAACCAAACCTAAGCCAACACCTGAAGGATTTATGGCTAAATTTTCGCCTTCAAGTTTTCCGAATAATTTAAATAGCTTCGTCAAGTCTTCTTTCTTTATTCCCAAACCAGTGTCTTCAACACTGAATTGAATGAACCTTTTATCATTTTCAACTATTTTCCTAACCATGAGCTTAAGATGTCCAGTTGAGGTAAACTTCAGAGCATTGGAAAGCAAATTCAACAACACTTGTTGAACTCTTCTATGATCGCATATCAACATTTGATTCATTAAATCCTTGGGAATATCTAAAATAAATTGGAGGTTCTTTCTTTGACATTGAAACTTAATCAAATCGATCACCTCTTTTATTAGATCCATCACTCTATATCTGGAAAATATCAACCGCAGCTTCCCGCTTCTAATTTGAGAGAAATCCAAGATATCATTTATCATAAATAACAACAAGTTGGAGCATCTCGTTGCAATTTTCAAATATTTCTTCGATTCCTTTTCAAGAATCCGACTGGAAAGCAATTCCAGAATTCCAACTAAGCCATTCAATGGAGTTCTCAGATCGTGAGACACTGTTGCAAGCAATTTATCCTTATATTCATCAAGCTCCTTTAGTTGTTTGACTAATTTGACAGCTGAAATATCTGACATAAGGATCAAAAAAGCGTTTTGATTTTGCCAGTCAATTTTACCTATTTTAACATCAAAAAAACATTCTTCATTAGATTTGGAGCAACATATTGAGGTTTGATATTTAAGAAAATTGAATTTTTCTTCGTTATGTTGGATTTTCGTTAAAATGCTAAAGAGATTATATTCTGAAATCGTTATATTTTGAATTTTCTTGAAGATTTGATTTTCGTTCGTCGTTTGATAAAATTTGTGGACCTCTTCATTGCAAAATAAAATTTGGCTTTTTTTTTCATCCAATATAATTATTTGATTAGGTAGAATCTTATTAATCAACTCTTCAAAGCTCTTGAGAGTTCGATCAAAACTTATAAATTGATGGAAAAAATGCTTGAAGTTTTTTTCCATAAAAAATGCAACCAAAGGAAATGTGTTGGCTAAAATTAATGGAAATATAAATGCAAACATGTTTATTTTTTCAATGGCCTGACTTTCTAGAATCCATGAATATTGTGCATAGTTAAGCAACATATTGGTTGTCCACACCAAAATCCAATCAATTTTAGCAATGAAAAGAAAGAGCCTACAGGATTCCAACCCAGTTGCTAAATAAAAGACGCTCCTATTTGATAATTGGTCGAAAAGTATAGGGAAAAAAAACTTCAAATGAATTATATAGATAAGTGCCACCAGAAAACAGAACCCTATATCCAAATGTAATTTGCTTTTTTCCCCGAATTTCTTAAAAGCTTGGGCCAAGAGAACAAAAAGGAGGGTCATCAATAAAGTTCTAATGAAGTGCAATGCGTTGGGGATATAGATATTTTTAACCAGCGATATAACGAGCGCCAATAACATATAAAGAAAGAAAAAATGGAAAATTTTGGTTGTATAGATTTTGGAATGTTGTTTGTAGGTCTCCTCATATTCTCTATTAGTGTATTTGAGAGAAATGGGAAACATGTTAATGTCAGTCATTGGGGTTAATAATAAACTTTTTTTTAATAGCTCTTATGTTTTTTAATAGCTCTTATGGAGTTTTTTTTGTTCATATTATAAAAAAAAAAACCTTATATCCTTTTCTGTGAGCTCTTTTACGTCATTTAAAAACATCATTAATAATAAAATTCAGAAAGAAAAAAAAACGGATAAAAGATGTTATTAAGTCAAAAGCACTCATCTATCATGTATTTTTAAATGACCATCAGTTTGAAGGCTGGAAACAAAATAATTTTTGTTCTATATATTTACTATTGAGTCCAACTTGATTTAATTTTAAAATATCATATTTTGTTTGTTCTAAAATTTCTATAAATAGTGCTTGAATGAAAAACAAAGAAAAAGAACATTTACAAATTATTTTATGGATAATTTTTATTTTTTTGAAAAAAAACAAAAATTCCGAATCAATCCGATAAGAATCTACTCTTTTTTTAATAAATGTTTTATGACCTAATATAAAATTTTAAAATGCTTCGAAGAAAAATCCTTTTAATTCCTCAAACAATCCGATATGGGAAATTTTTCTCTCCCAGAAACGCCAACCTAAATTTCACTTATCAAGCCAAGTTTCTATTTTCCCAGAAAAAAAATAAGGATGATGAAATAAAAAAAACAATGAAAGGCAAAAAAAAACAACCATTTTCTATCATTTCCTAAATCATTGCCTAGGATTTGAAAAATTCCAAAGGGTCAGAAAGACAGAAAACATCGCAGATCCTAAAAAACCGAAAACAGTTGAAGACTTGGGCAAAATAAATAATATGTCCACTCAAGAAAATATCAACAAAGAAGAATTTTCTAGCCAAAAAATTGAAAAACCCATTAATGAACAACAAAATTTAAAGGGTAAAACAAAAATTTTATCATTATCATAAACAAATACATAGGATTTCACAAAAGGAAAGAAGATGAACATCAATCTGAAGAAATTAATGTAAAAATAAGGAAAGAAGAAGAACCCAGAGAACAAATGCAGACCTTTAAAGGTTTTGAAAAATTTCAAAGAAAAAAAAGGGAAGGCGAGCAAATTGCAAAAAAATCAGAGGATATTGATTTAAGCAAAGCTACAGAAGAACAAAATGAAAAAAAGTCTGAGTTTGGGGAAGGTTATAAATTTTAAAGGTAGTTTTTCATTTTTTTAACAGATTTCCAAAAAATTAACCCGGAAATTTTGAAAACGATTGAAAAATTAAAAGAAGAACAAAAAAAGGAAAAACAGCCTGAAGAAGAAAAATTAAATGATCATCAAGAACAAAGCATATAATGTTATCAATATTTTAATAAAATTCCTTTTAGAAAATGAAGAACAGAATAACAAGTTCAACTCTTCCAAAAAAAGCTCAGAAGAAAAAAAACCCAACGAAGACTCATTTAAAAATTTTAAGAAAAACCAGGAAAAATTGAAAAAGCCATTTTTCGATCAAGAAACGATGGAGAAAAAATTTACAGATTTTTTTGAATTTTTTATGGAAAATCTTCGAGTATTTTTATTGGGGTCTTTGGCATTGTTAGGATTTGCTATAATTTACAAATTACGTGATGAAAATGATGTCATAACATTTACAGTAAGCCTGCATTTGCATTTTTTTCATAAAACAAAAATAAATTTAAGGAATTGGTTGATTATGTTGACAATAATAAAGTCAAGAGTATTTCCATAAACCGGATGAATAATGGAAAAATTTTCTCGACATATGCTATAATTTATCTTCACAATTCAGAAAAGAGAAAAGTCATATTATCCAATTCACCTCATTTCATTCAAAGTATGGAAAAGGCTCAAATGGAAATGGTTTAAATTTTTCTTCAAATGAATAGATTTTTAAAAATAAATGAAGGGAAGGACACAACATGAATATGTTCCCATCATTTTCGAATATTTTATAAAATTTTGAAATGTTGAAATATTTTTATTTCATTCATATTTCAAAAAAAAAATTTAACTACTTTTAATTATTTTTTTTATCTATCTCTTTCAAATTCAAATGACCAGTTTTTTTAAAATGTTCCATAGCTTCCTTTTCCCCTTTCAATTCCTCATAACACACATTGCATGGTATCTCGAAATTCACCAGCTCTCTAAATTCCTGCTTTTTCCTCAGTTCCTTCACCACCACCAATACCCCTTCCAAAGCCTCCAAATCATTTTTCTCAAACAGAGTTTGTTCATCTTCATTAATTTCCTTACAAATGTTCCTCCCAACTGCATCATAATGAACCCCATCATAAAGCAAAAACATCCTTTTCAATCCTTTTCCGTAGAAAAAGCTTTGGCAATTCTGTATATTAATAGCACATATCTCCACATCGTGATACTTTGCCAATATAGTCATTTCAATGACCCCTCCCCAGCTTGTATTCCTCGTGATCCAATCCGCATAAACTTCTGGCGGCTTTTCAAGTAATCCATCATATTCTTTCGGGTCGCTTATGATGTAACTCGCAACAATTTGACGAGCTTCTTCAGAGTTGAATTCCGCTTTAGGGCTCATATTATATGAGATAGCATTAAAAAGACATGAGTTATCGGTCGGAATCATGCGCCTAATCATTATGAGTCCTTCTTTATTAGGAATTTGATGATCAGCAATTAAGGATATATCAAAAGGTTTTATTCTGTCGAGAGATGGTTTAATAAGGTTGGAGTTTTCCTCTATTATAAGCAAATCCCCTGACGTTATGTTAAAAGACTTAATGGATGAAGTGTCGGGGTATTGGGCTATGTTAATAGGGGGAAACCCAGCTTTCACTACAAGAGAAGACACTGGAATATCAGTATACATTGAGATTTCCTTCTTCAATTCAGAAAGCATTGAAATCAAAGCAAGATTTTCAAGAGATATCAGGCCTTTGGGGGTTCTTAACTTTAAACTCAAGGTGGAATTCATTATTTTATTAAGTTTAAAATTTGTTACATTTTAAAAATTTATGCAAAACCAGAAAAAATCAAGCTCATGTTTATGGGATTTTCTTTGGAAAGAACATTATATTTAGTTTTTTTAACTTATTTTTTTTTTAATTTCAAAATTTACATTTTTTTGTTTGTTTTCAATTTTTCTATTTTTAAATTTAAACATTCTATCAATTTTTAATTATCCTCCTCTTCCAAAAATGATGAAATAGAACTCAACGGTGTGATTTCCGGATCTTTTCTAGAGAAAGGTCCATCCAAAAGAGGCAAAAGTGGATAACTATTCGGTATTGTGGGATATAATAGTCTTAAAACTATTTGCCCTAGATCATAACTCGACCCTAAAACCCATAAGAAGCATCCTAAAACCAACAACATAAACACAATAAACATCGTTTCATAGATATGTGACTTCCAAACAGCATAATCATTGGTATTGGCTTTATAAATGGAAGAATTAAACATTAAAAATTTGCATACTTTGAAAGATGTTGTTTAGAAAATAGAGAACGAGGAAAAAAAGGAAATTTGCTAAAACACATGTGATTTTTGAAAATAACACGAGCAAAGGAATGTTGGCGAAGAATCTTTCATCTTTCATATTTTCTGGTCTAATAAAGAAAGATAGAATAAATAAAAATTTAAAAAAATAGTTGCTTTAAAGAATTTGAACAACCAATAATAACATCCGAAGTAAGAAAGAAATTGGCCATTAAGATAAAGAGGAATGGTAGTAACAAATATGCGCAGTTAATAGTGTGTGTTTTGGAAAGAATTATGTGTAAAATGAACAACGCTAATAGGAAACTTGCCACATTTATCAACCAAAATATGGTATTCGGTATTTTCACAATAATTATCTTTTTGTAAAAAAATAAAGTTTGTTTGATCAAAAGAAAGAAAAAATACCTTCAAAAAGGCCAAAATAAGAAGAATAACAAGCGGTTTGAATACTTCTAAAAAAGAGATAAAATCTATAAATTTTTGTTAGTGTATTACTAAATTGTAAATTTTTTATCCATTTCACAAAGAGAAAAAGGCTGTCTTTGGTGTCTTCGATGAAATTCGTTTGGTCTTGGAAAGCAAAAATTCTATCAACTGAATTCACATCAGTAAGATTGATGAATAATGTCTGATTGAGATTGCGATTGTTCTCATGCTGATCACCCAATTTATCATATTCGGAGAGTGATTGGTTCAAATTTGAGAGAAAACTCAAAAGTAAAATAAACATGAGAATATATTGTAGATAGCCAGCGATTTTTTCGCGAAACCAAACGTACAAAGACCTATAATTATAATTGCTTCATATTGTTTCGTTTTCATTTATACCTTACTTGTACGAACAAAATTTTATAATAACCTTCGAAAATCCTATGATGCTTGCAAACAGCATTTCAACCGTTAAAATAATCAATGGCCAAACTAAAGGGTAATAAATCATATTTGGAAGAAGTTCAACATTTACTTGAAGACCCTAATGAATAGCTATTCATGAAAATCTAAATGTCGGAAAATTTGTAAATTTTATGGCATTTAAAACATACAGACTCGTAGAAAACGATTAGGGCTGTTAATAAATGGCCGCCAGTGAAGGCACCGATCATACAGGAGATCAGAATCGTATCATTATCTTCCTCGTAGGCCACTAAAAGAGGGTAGGTCGGTTTTTCGTCCAGAGATTGTTTTGACATTTTAATTTTGAACTTCTTTAATTAAAGAAAAAAACAAGAATTTTTTTATACAATTCTGTCAATTCCATTTTATTAAAAATTTTCCAAATTTTTAATTTTAAAAAAATAACTTATAATATTTGAAAAAAAAACTCAAAATGTTGAACAATTCTAGTTCTGGAAAAGAAGCGGCCTTAACAGTTTCCCAAATGAACCGTAGTGGCAACAACACAGGAGCAGTTGTTCAAAGGGACCAAATGATGGTAGGAGCAGGTCCAGAGATCCACCCCCCAGTTATAAGTTTTTGTGATATGAAGACTGAGATGAAGGAATTTGCTTTCGAAAAAGCCCAGACAGCCTTTAGTAAAAAGATTGGATTAAAATTTGGATTAAAAACAAAAACGTATTTATAGATATGATGTTCAAACAGGAGAAAAAGTATTTTAAAGATGTGGCTGAATATATAAAAAGAGCATTCGATGAGAGATTCACAGGGACATGGCATGTGATAGTGGGTCGTAATTTTGGTTCTTTCGTGACATATGAGTCTAAATGTATGATACAATTTTGGATAAACCACATTTGTTTTCTAATCTATAAATTCGCTTAAAAATCACATTTTCTCCTAAAAAAAAGGCTATCTACAAAAAGAAAATATTAAGGAACTTTATCAAAAACAATATTTTTTTTAAAAAACTTAAACATTTATAAAACTCCGGAAAATAAAAATGAAAGAAAACATCAACGCTTTCAAACCTTTAAACCAACCGCCACTCACCCAGCAATTTTCAAAAGCCGACCTCAAAAAATCTTTCACAAACCTCTTTGATAAAAATGAAGAATCTGAAGAAGCTCGTTCGCATTCCGGGACCCTCAGCGACATCGAAGAAATCCAAATCAATTTCGGCAAATTGAGTTCGGTTAAATTATATCAAGATCGAAATGTGCAATACTTTTCGAATCAATTGACTGAATCTGAGATTGTTGTGGAGGAGATCATTCGGAAAATCAAAAAAGAGTCTACTTTTCTATTAATAGAAAGCCATATCAAATCGAAACTACCAGCACATTCTTCGGTGTTATGTTTGGAAATGGTTGATCTAATGATAAACATGGTAGAAAACAACGATTGTATTAAGGAGAAAGAAAGGATCAAGGCGATGCAATATTCTGAGGATGAGGAGCCGGTTTATTCATCGTTTTTATTATAGAGTTTTAAAGAGAAATAGGAGGCACCCAGACCTGATAGTTGGGTCAGGGGGAAAATGGTGAGTCAAAAAAAACAAGAGAAAAAGGAGGAAATGATGAATTTTGCTGAAATTGAAAGAAACATCATGGGGATGGAGAACCAGAGGCAAGTTTTGGCCCGAGTGAGTGACAAGGCTCATAATTACATCAATGTTATTTGGATTCTCTTTGATTAATATTAAGTATAAATGGTTTATTGATAGGAAATAAAAGAAAAATACCCCCCACAACCGATAGATTTGAACGAGAAGCTAAAATCGAATGAAGTGGAAGAGGATCTAAGAAATAAAAAAGAAAATGAGCAAAGAATTGCACATGAGAAAAAGGAAAAAGAAAAAATGGAAGATAATGTGAGAAAGCCAAATTTTTTCCATTAAAAGTTATGAAACATTTCTTAGAAAATAAAAACACAACAGATAGAATTGGCCAAAATGGCAAAAGAACAAAAAGCAAAAAATTTCACATATGATTATGATGGCAAGGTGATTTTAGTGCACGGGCTAAAAAACGAAAAATTCCCTCCTGCAACCTATCTGATAAAGTAACAAACTGTTGATTTTTTTCTTTTGATTAAATTTTCTAGTTTCAACTTCTCTCAGGATTGGCCTCCAATTCTCAGTGAGGAAGATAAAAAGAAACTCAAGAAGAAAAAAGCTCAAGATATGCTCAAAGAGACCCGTAACCTCCAAAAACATAAAAAAACACCTGAGGAAGAAAAAGAGTTTGTCAAAAATATTGTGACCATAACACCACCTATTTATGATCAATTCACTCTTTCCCCTGGTGTTACCCTTAGCATGAATGGGAAATTGAAAGTGGAACCAAGACCAATCACAGCGACATTAGCTAATATCACAGATCCGGATATTCGTATGTCCAAAACTGATTATTTCAATTTGACACGGACTGGGAATTTAAGCCGTGAAGGTTATGCCAAAACCCAGGATGTGAACCTCAAATTACAAATGACACAAAAACTCGGCAAAATCAGTGAAGAACCGAGCTATCAAAGCGTTATGAGTAAGGAGATCAAAGAGAAAAAAGAGAGAAAGAAGAAACTTGAAGAGAAAATTGGAGAGATCAAAATCAGTAATCCCATCATGGTCGATACCATGACGAAACCAATTTCCGAAGAGGAGGAAACCGATATCATAAAAAGACAACAAGAGGAACATCGTCGAAGAATGGAAGAAATTGACAACAGAAAAGAAAAATCCTTACTGACTTCACCTATAGATAAATTCAATCTCGACATCATAAGCTCAAAAGATTGGGGCAGAGCCACTTTCAACAGCAATGCCAGCGGAACCAATTCCAAGGTGCATTCACAAAAACCATCGGCTAAAGATATAACACAAACTTTGGGTGTTATGACCAAAAAACCAAGAGAACGCTTCCTGGGGAATGGAACCCAAAACACTTTGGCAAAACGATTACCACCACCTATGGTGGGAAGAACCATTGGTCATGGATTCGCGAATACAATGGGCCAGGAATCGTTCAAGTTGCCGGAAAATATATGAAAATGTTTTTTTGATGGATGTTTTTTCTGTCTAAAAACAGTAAATAATGAAAAAATTTTGTTTTTGGGTGTTCGAAGAAATTCATGATATTTTTTATAAATGAAAATTTTTAAATTATCTAACAATTTTTTAAATGGAATGAATGATGAATTTATTTTATTTTGTTTCGATCAAAGGCTTCGCAACCTCAATTTCCTGTTTTATAAGATTGAACTGTTGTTCAGCCTCTGCCAAAATTTGGTTTTCTTCCTCTTTTAATTTTTCGATGTCCTACAATATCCCAATATATTTCTAAAAATCCCTCAATAAATATACCTTTCCACTGGGGTTTAATTTTATTATCTTATTGCATTCTATCAATAAATCTGATCTGCTAACTCTTCCTTTCATTTTGATATAATTAGCAATTGCCTAATCGATATATGTAGTTTTGTTTAATTTTAGTATTAATCATACCTCCATCTCCTTTTCCGTGATGTATATATATTTACCTCTTTCATCGATAACTCCATTAAGAATTTTAAGTTCCTCCAAAGATTTTATCCTATCGATAACTTGATTAGTGGTGAGTTTGAACACCCCTGCGATTTCTTCCAAAACGACCACTTTTCTTAGCTTTTTCGAAAAAAATCAAATAAACTCCCAACTCACAAATTACTTTTATATAATCAATGAATTGTTGCATTAGGTTCTTTTCTTCTGTTTCAGAATCCTTTTCCAATCCCTTCTCATCAACTTGAAACATATGCTAAAAACCTCTTTAATAACAATTATATTTTAATTAGTAAAGACTTTCCATTTGTTATATTCTTCCTCCTCTTTTTTTTTCTCCTCTTCTAGTCTTTTTTGCTCCTCTTCCTCTCTTTTTTTTTCCCTTTCTTCTCTTTCTTTTTCTCGCTCATCGTAAACTTTTCGTTTTTCCTCATATTTCTTCTCTTTTTGCTCTACCATGTGCTTCCTTGCCTCCTTCATTTCCTTTTTTTCTTGTTTTTTAGCCTCTTTCAACATCGTCTTACGGGTTTTCTCTTGCAGATCAGCATCCTCCTTATCTTCTTCTATTGGCTGTTCTTCATTGGGTTGGGGGATTTCAATCGGAACTGGGTTTTGGAGGGGTTGTTGGTGAGTGGAGGTGGGTTTCTTGCGGAAGAGGAAGAAGTAGGATAGGAGAATGATTAAAATGGAAAATCCGAAAAACAATATATCAAATAACATTTTTTTTTGTTGCAAATTTTTTAATTTTTTTAATTTTTTTTAATAGAAAAATGATTTAAAAATAGAAAAAAAATGAAAAAAAAGAAAAAAAATGAACAAATAAAAAATAATTAAAAAATAGAAAATGAAATAGACAAGTTTATACAAAAAATATTTTTAAGAATAAATGACTATAAACACAAAGCCTACAAATTTTCAAAATTCTGGTTGGTCAAATCATTAGTTGATAACTACCCAACAGAGCCTGTTAATTAATTGAGTTTCTCCAGTTCTTTTGAAGCTAAAATGATTTTTAATCATTTGATTAAACAAAAATTCAGTTATCTTTATCATGACCCAATTTAGCTGCTTTTTCAAAGAATTCTCTAGCTTTTTTAAGGTCTTTACCACATCCAGCACCAATTTTATAGTTTAAACCAAGATTATACATAGCTAAATAGGTATTAACGATTCTAAAACAAGTTATTATGTGAATTGTCAATTACCTGGAACGTTTCCTAAATTGACAGCTTTTATATATAAATTAATTGCTTTTTTTTGGTTTTGCTCGCATCCATAACCATTCTCCAAACAAAAACCCAGATTCCGAATTGCTATAGAAAAATTGGTTCCAAAATTGTTTTATTTGTAGGAAAATTAATTACCTCCAGCATGTCCCATATTAGCAGCTTTTTCATATAATTCCACTGCTTTTTTCTCATCCTGCTCAACTTGCAAACCATTTAGGAAACAATTCCCCAAATTAGTAATTGCTAGATAAACAAATATGATTTAAGGAAAGCTACAATTAATCACCTGAGGCATTTCCTAGATTGGAAGCTCTTTCATATAATTTCACCGCTTCTTTCTCATTCTTCTCACATCCCCAACCATTATCAAGGCATAGGGCCAGATTGAAAATTGCTAGATAATAAAAAGATTTGAAAAGATAATAGTTTTGATTTTTCAAAATAAAAAATTATCATTGAGACTGGTATTATTAAAAAAACGATAAATTATTAAATTTATATTCAATAAATTTTATTAAGAAAAAAATCTTACCTTGAGCATTTCCTCTATCAGCTGCTGTTTTATAGAGTTCTACTGCTTTTTTCTCATTTTTTTCACATCCATAACCATTCCTATAACAATACCCTAGATCATTCATTGCTAGATAATAAAAAAGATATTTTATTCCATTAGATAAGGGACAAGTAATATGTCAATTCATTCATGTAAGTTTGAAATAATATTAACAAAATAAGTTTTGGAATGAAATTTTTATTACCTTGAATGTTTCCAATATCTGCAGCTTTTTTATAAAATTCCACAGCTTTTTTCTCATTCTTCTCAATGCCATAACCATGTTCCGAGCAATACCCCAATCTTCGAATTGCTAGAATAAAAGAAATGAAAATTGAATGGAAATATTTGGTAGCCTTAAAATAAAATAAAATAAAATGCGTTACATTCTACATGACCAAATTTCGCTGCTTGATCAAAATAAATCACAGCCTTGACCTCATTTTTGGTTTCTCCATCTTTTCCAAGAAAATATTTTTCTCCAAGACCAAATAAACCTTAATTCATTAATAAATAATTATCCCAATAGTTATTACCAAATATCTTTAAGAGTAATTAAAAAGTTGAACAAATAAAAAATGTTTTTTTTAAAAAATTACGTTTTCCTTCCTCTTTGTTCTGTTCTTCTTCATCTTTCTTCACTTCTTTCAAGATACAGTCTGTTTTTTCTGATTTATGGGCTTCTGATGATGCTTTAGAACTTTGTTTTATCTCAAAGCTATCAAAATCTCCCTTATTTTCTTCTCTAATCTGGAAGGAATTTTCATCATTTAATTCTGTGGTCCTCTTGTCCTCAAGGAAAATAGTGAATTTTATAATTTCAAAATCATCTTTTTCGATTCGAGTTTTCATTTTCCCCATCAAACTTATTATTTCCATTGTTTCTTTTAGGCTTTCAACTTCCGAATTAATCTGATAATCCTTGAAATTAAATGTTTCATTTTTTTTAAGATTCGAAAATGCTTGGATCCGAAGCCTTTTATTGGGATGGACTGATTGGCTGTTTTCAACATCTTTACAAAGAGATGAAAGTGTATTTTTTATCAGAGAAAATTGTGATTTTCTGAAAGCTAGCTCATCTTTACATTTCACCACAATTTTCTCTTTTAATGTGCTAGCCAAATTGATAATTTGATCAAAAGTTTGTAGCATGTTCGACTTATGATTTTCGATTATATTGTTCATAGAGGTCATCATGTTCTTTTCAAACTTTTGAAATGATTTCTTCGATGTTTTTACATATTCAGTTAAATTCGCAAATGGTATATTCGGATGGCCTTCATGTTCAGATTTGGCACAACATTTACATATCCATTTTTGATCCTTCTTGCAATAAAACATCACTTCCAATCTCTCTGAGCAATTGCAAAGGAATTTTTTGCTTTGTGTTTCTTTAGGTTTTGTCTTGTTGTATTCTTCAATAGTGCATCTGAGATGTTTTGATTTCTCGAGGGGTTTGTGAACATAAGCCATATGTTCATCACAAAAGAATTTGAACTTTTTGCAATCAAAACAATATTGTTTGGCCTCTTCATTTTCCTCACATATTTCACAATTTTTTATCTCAGAATGAATAGAGGAACTTTGAACCTCATTAATTTTGCTTTTGAGGTGGAATAGACGATCATAAGAAAGGATCACGAACCCTTTTTCACAAAAGATGCAATTTTGGGCGTATTCTTTTGAGGAAAAAAAGGAGGATTTTTCTATTAATTTGGAATGAATATGATCGAAGAAAATATAGGGAAAACAGTTTTTGCAGATTTTGTGATTGCAAGAAAAGGTGATTTGGAATTGGTCTTCTAAGAATTCCCCACAGAGGGAACAAGATAGTGGAATTTCCATATCACTGTATTTTTTTAATTTTTAATATTTTGAAACAAGTAAAATAGCAAAATTAAGGTTTTTTTTTTTCCCTTCTTTTAGTAAAAATAAACATTTTCAACAAAAAATTTTCCTTTATGAAAATTGAAAATTCCCAAATATTTTCTAATATTTTACTTGAACTTTAATCTTTTTAAATTTTTGCTTTTGTTTTTATTTCATCCCAAACTTCTTCTTTATGTTTCATTAAAAATTCATCCAGTTTTTCGTCCAGGAATTTATTCTTCGGAAGATCAATTTTCAATAGCATCCCCAGTTTTACGTCAACAATTTGGTTTTTCGCCTTTTCGAAATTCCATTCCAACTCGAACTTATCATTTTCTTTATGCATCATCCCATGCAATTGCACTTCATTTGGGCTGATTTCAAATTCATCAAAAGTAAAATAATTTAAGAAAATTTTCTCCATTTTTTTTCTTGATTCCTCACTAATCTCGAATGTCATTTTTTTTTTTTCATGAATGTTGCTCACTTGAATAATTGCGATCTCATTCAACTTGTTCGTCAACATAAAATCATTCACCATCCCATGGAAAGTTTCGGCACTGACACTTAGTTCCTCTTTCATCTCCTCTGAAGTGTTGGCCTTTCTCGAAACAGCTTTCTTATAAATCTTATAAATGGTATATGCCAGCAACCCTACTCCAATAGCAATGCCTCCAGTGGTTAAAATGGCAGTTGTCGCTGATCCCACCACAATAGCACCAGTTGTGACTCCAATAGCAGTAGCTGAGATAGTTACTCCTAATGCCCCAGAAGTCAATATATATTCAACCCCTATCTGAACACCATTAGTAACGATACTTAGGGCAATGGCCTTGGCTATTGCTGGAGCCATACTACCTCCTCCACCCTCCAAATCATCAGTTCCTTTAGTCATATCCTCCACCATGTTATCGGTGCAAATTTTAAAGTTGAGAGATTTTTCGAAATTGTTATCCAGACATCCATATTCGTCGAATTTGAGAGTGAAACTACAACGAAAAGTAATGAACAATGGTTCACGTTTTACATTGTCCTGTTTGAATAAACTCGTCAGGTCTTTCATAAAAAGAGCACTAAGCTTGTCTCGATAATCAGAAATCATTTGAAATCTGATTTTCTTGCATTTTTGAATGGCGAAGATCAATTTTTTGAATTGCTCTTTGTAAATTTTTGATAAAATATAATGTTTCTCTATTTTTTCAATATGTTCAGGGTTCAGAGGAGAAATCCATAACACGATCTTCGAATTGTGATCATCTAAAAATTTCTTGAAAAAATCATTTTCAGTGCTGACAATATTCTCAAATTCTTCATAATCCTCAACCACCAAGTCGCAAGCAGTCAGAAGAACTACTAAATTAACAAATTTGTCATTTTCCTTCAGCGCAAATTCCAAATTCCCCAGATTTTTGAAAAGGGCTTGTGCTCCAAGCTTTTTTTCGCCAATTCTTATCACTAGAACAACAGCGTCTAATGAATCCTCTTGAGATTTGGTTTTTAAATAATCCAACACTTCTTTGAACAGACCATTGACTTCCGTTTCATCCAAACCGTAACCAACAGTGTCAAAAACTACGAAATCAGCTCCGATTTTGTTGGCGTGATTTTTTTCAGATGAGTCATGAATTATTTCACTTAAATGAGATTTGAGGACTGGCTTTATTGCTTTAGGGATGAATGAGTCCTTTTTGTTAGTCAAAGTTTTAGCAACACCGGTTTTGCCAGCCCCAAGAGGTCCGAGAAGAAGGATGGAAAACTCTGGAATAGTGGCGGATTCCATTTAATTTATCGGAAATTTGATGATTAAATTTTTGTTTAAGAAGAAATTTTTAATTCGCTGAATTTTTTGTTTTTCATATTTTCTTTTTCTTAATATTTATATAAAAAATTTTAAATTTGTGATTTTTCTAAAAATTTACCTCTTTGAAATTATATTTTGAGTCTTTAATTATTGGTTAAATACAAAATTTAATTACATGAAACAAATCAGGAATTTAAAAATTTTATACAAAAACAAAAATTGATCAAATTAAAAAATTTTTCCCAAACAAAAATTTTATAATCAAATTTCCGATAAATTAAATGGAGTCCGCCACTATTCCAGAGTTTTCCATCCTTCTTCTCGGACCTCTTGGAGCCGGAAAAACCAGTGTTGCTAAAACTTTAACGAACAAAAGGGACTCATTCATCCCTAAAGCAATCAAGGCAGTCCTCAAATCACATTTAAGTGAAATAATTCATGACTCATCTGAAAAAAATCATGCCAACAAAATTGGAGCGGATTTCGTAGTTTTTGACACTGTTGGTTATGGTTTGGATGAGACGCAAGTCAATGGTTTGTTTAAAGATGTGTTGGATTATTTAAAAACCAAATCTCAAGAAGATTCATTAGACGCTGTTGTTCTCGTGATAAGAATTGGCGAAAAAAAGCTTGGAGCACAATCCCTTTTCAAAAATCTGGGGAATTTGGAATTTGCGCTTAAAGAAAATGGCAAATTTGTTAATTTAGTGGTTCTTCTGACTGCTTGCGACTTGGTGGTTGAGGATTACGAAGAATTTGAAAATATTGTCAGTACTGAAAATGATTTTTTCAAGAAATTTTTAGATGATCACAATTCGAAGATCGTGTTATGGATTTCTCCTCTGAACTCCGAACATCTTGAAAAAATAGAGAAACATTATATTTTATCAAAAATTTACAAAGACCAATTCAAAAAATTGATCTTCGCCATTGAAAAATGCAAGAAAATCAGATTACAAATGATTTCAGATTATAGAGACAAGCTTAGTGCTCTTTTTATGAAAGAACTGACGAATTTATTCAAAAAGGAGAATGTGAAACGTGAACCATTGTTCATTACTTTTCGTTGTAGTTTCACTCTCAAATTCGACGAATATGGATGTCTGGATAACAATTTCGAAAAATCTCTCAATTTTAAAATTTGCACCGATAGCATGGTGGAGGATATGACTCAAGGAACTGATGATTTGGTGGGTGGTGGTAGTATGGCTCCAGCAATAACCAAGGCCATTGCCCTAAGTATTGTTACCAATGGTGTTCAGATAGGGGTTACTTCTGGGGCATTAGGAGTAACTATCTCAGCTACTGCTATTGGAGTCACAACTGGTGCTGTTGTCGTGGGATCAGCGACAGCTGCCATTTTAACTACTGGAGGCATTGCTATTGGCGTGGGGTTGTTGGCATATACCATTTATAAGATTTATAGGAAAGCCATTTCTAGACAGGCTAACACTTCAGAGGAAATGAAAGAGGAACTAAGTGTCAGTGAGGGAACTTTCCATGGGATGGTGAATGATTTTATGTTGAAGAATAAGTTGAATGAGGTCGCAATTATTCAAGTAAGCAACATTCATGATAAAAAAAAGATGACTTTCGAGATTAGTGAGGAATCAAGAAAAAAATTGGAGAACATTTTCTTAAATTATTTTACTTTTGATGAATTTGATATTACCCCAAATGAAGTGCAAATGCATGGGATGATGCATAAAGAAAATGATAAGTTCGAGTTGGAATGGAATTTCGAAAAGGCGAAAAGCAAAAGTGTTGACGTAAAACTGGGGATTTTATTGAAAATTGATCTTCCGAAGAATAAATTCCTAGACGCAAAACTGGATGAATTTTTAATGAAACATAAAGAAGAAGTTTGGGATGAAATAAAAACAAAAGTCAAAATTTAAACAGTTTAAAGTTCAAGTAAAATATGAGAAAAATATTTGGGAATTTTCAATTTTTATAAAGGAAAATTTTTTTTTGAAAATGT
>Ga0302186_10001800_pt1 | contig 17222 bp, 17 predicted proteins | sample II_Bog_E1_2_FD_198782 | JGI IMG/M metagenome (GOLD analysis project Ga0302186, IMG submission 198782) | Peat permafrost microbial communities from Stordalen Mire near Abisko, Sweden - II_Bog_E1_1 | ecosystem: Environmental > Terrestrial > Soil > Wetlands > Peat | place: Sweden: Abisko... | reverse complement strand
CCCAGAATCGCTCTCAGATGTGAACTTCCATTTTTTGAATAAATCAAATGGTAAGTTTGGATCCAAATAAGTTGCATTTTCAATTGCGAAATATCTTCCAGCCTCATCACTCCTAGACATTATAAGGTTCCCATATCGCCAGCTTGTAATTATTAATCCCAGGACTATGATGTGTGCGACATGAAATCTGAGTGAAATTATTGAAAACTTCAGGTTATAAGCATTATCCTTATTCTCAATGCCTCCTCCCCAGGTATAAAACACTGTTTTTGATGTGTCTTTTTTGGATTTTTCCTTAAAATGAAGCCCAAGACTAAATTTCTCACTTATGAACACTGCAAAAACTTATATGAATAAAAAATCATCTTCTTATGACAGTTATGAAAGTCTCAACGAAAGTCGAAAGTCAGAAGCATTGAGGAACTGTAAAACTAGGGGTTCATCGTTGGCAAGTTTTTGAGTTTGATCTGGGACAGACAAGCTTGGAAAATTTATTACTGCGCCAGACATAAACTTCACTGGTGAACCAAAGTCGCATTTGTGAATTTTATCTTGAAAAACCATCGAATTTCACTCTATCTAGTAGGTTCTTTTTCATCCTGATAAATCCTTGGGCCCAATGCAATGCCCCATTATTGTCTTCCCAACATCATTACAAAAAGCTAAAGAGGAGGTGCTTCCCGGGGGGTCATCTGAATTTTCGGATTTTGATAGGGAAATGAAAGAATCTTCATCGATCCTTTGCAACTTCTATTAGATGAGCCTTCTTAAATTCCCCCCTCGAGCTCATGATTATTCCTTTTTCCAGTGATTATTTCTTTTTCCAGCGTGTTCCATCTCCCTTGAAACGACTCCCTGTTATTTTGCTCGTATTGTTCATTTCAGTTAAATATATAGTCATTCAGTCTATCAACCTTTTCAGGATCAAAGGCCTCCTACAGTGTAATTATTATTTGGTAATTTTGATGCCATTTCTTTTTTATTTTATCAAGAATATCTCGTAGAAAGACTTCTACTCACATACCCCCCACTGATGTTTGAATTCTCTGTGAATTTCAGAATGAAAGTGAAACCAATTTTCTTCAATTTGTTCAGTTCCTGTAAGATATTCTTCAAATCGCATTTGGTTTCTGACTTGTGGTTGGTTTTTTCTTCCCCCAGCTCCTATCCTTGAAAACAATCATAAAACTCTCAAAATTTCATAGTTTTAATGTGTTATTCCAGCAAATCATTGGCGGAATTTTCATCACAACCGTGTCGTAATTTTAACCACTTCCTCCTTATTCGGCTTGTTCCTTCGGTCCTGCACATCATCCAGGTCATTAGTTTTTAGTGGCAAGTTTTTCATTTCTTTAGGATCATGAGAAATTTAAGATCATGCTTCATTTTTTCCTCATCCAAATTTTCAAATTCTTTTGCGAGATATGTGTTACTGGAATGAAATAAATGGCAGAGGATTGCAATGTCTTTCAGGGTTCCGATGGATATAGAACTCCTCAATTCTTTCTTCCACTAAGGAATTTTGCTCGTAAGTGTTCATGACAACTTGTTTTTGATTCTCGTTTTCAACCTCTCAATTCCAAAGCACTTTTGATAACTTATGTTCTTATAAGAAAATTTCACCTCTCTTTTGTTGATTTTTGGGATAGTTTTTAGTTCATTTGTCAGCTTTTTATCTTGTTTAAAAGCTCTTGAATCTCGATTTAATCATTGGGTGCGATTCCCACCATTGGATTCTCTTTTTTTTTTATCGTTTTACTTTTTTTCTGTTGATAAATTCACAGTATTCTTTTACCAAATAATTTTTTGCAAAGCCCTTTCATAATTAATAACTTCCCTTAAAAGCTCTCAGGTCTTATTCATTTTCTTTTTTTAGGCTTGTTTGAACCATATGCCCTGAACTGATATCTAGATGCGTCCACTGTTCATTATGTTTGAAAACACCAACTTTTATTAAATTAAGGTGAGGGCTTGACTTTTTTTGGCTTCAAGGCAATTGTTATATGGTTTTGCATGTTTTCTCCTCGAGCCGAGAAGAATGCCTCAGGGGCTTTTTCTTTTATTAAGGTAAGTTTGAGCTCAGGAATGGTCCTCAGAACTGGGCAGAACATTTAATAGATCCAATGAAAAAATTCATTTTACCTCCCTTCCCTGAAATCCTCTCCTTTGAAAAATCACAAAACAAAAATTCGTCCAAAAAACCCAATTTTGATTATAAAATGCTTTGTGGCAATTCGAAAAGAAGAAAAGATCAAAAAAGTATGCAAAAAAAGGCAGAAAGGCCAAATAAAATCAAAAGAAAGGAAGATGATTGAAGTGAGATTGTGTTGATCAGTAAGACTTCATAATTTCAACATGCTTTTCCAGGAATTCTTTCTTTTGTTAAATTTTCTTAAACAAGGTCGTTTAGAAAAATCCAAATTATGAAATTATGAGAAAAATTAATAATTTTTGATATTTTAAGAAAAGAAATTCATTAAATGTTCGAACGAGAGTCTATCCTAGATAAAAACGAGGTCTTAGTTGATGAAAAGCGTCGAATCGCAGTCAATGCAAGAAACCTGACCTATTTCCAGAACCATCTCTATGCCCGGAATTACTTCAAGAGTTTCCGGCCTGATCTGAACACCATGGACCAATTTATTTGGTATCAGAAGTTGAAGCTTGGCGAATATTTTCTCAATGAAGTCCATAGAGCCCATCATCGTGAGGTTATACGGACTATTCATATGGTTCCTAGTAGTGATGTTAGCAAGAAATTGCAGGTATTTAACGAATTTTCAATGAATTTCAATGAATTTTCAATGAATTTCAATGAATTTCAATGAATTTTCAATGAATTTCAATGAAATTTTATGAAAAATGGATTTTAATGGATTTATATAGTATTTTGTGGATGAAAGGAACAATTTAGCAGACCCATTTGTTCTTGGGAGTCGATTGGTTGTGGATCGGAATTGGGAGGATTCTAGCAAATTGGTGGCATATATGGATAAGATCCTGAGACGGATGCATAAATATGGTTTGTTATTAATTAATTTTTAATTTTGGATTCCTGGTTTCGACTTATAAGGACTCACGTACCCGGCTTTCGTGCCTATCGAAGAAAAGCAGGAATTGGAAAACCAGGAGAAGGATTTGGTAGAGAGGTTTTTCAGGGAAATGAGAAAACCCCCCAAGGAATAAGATAAAAAAAACAGAAAAAATGAAAGACAAATGAATAAAAACAAAGGAAATTCTTTAAAAAAACTTTTATATTCAGAATTTCGCCTTTTCGTAATCTTCAGCTTCAGCCGAACTATGGAAATCATCAACATATTCCTCACTTCTATTTGATTCTATATAGATTTTCAATAGAAAAACCTCTAATAATTATAATGAACCTTTGATTTGGCTCTGTTTATTAGAAAGCACGGTCTCTTTCTGAGCCAATTCCTCTTCCTCTTCTATGGATTTAAACGAGCTTGAAACTGCTAATTTGTCTTGAAAACATTATTAATTTTAAGCAAATATTATTGAAAACTCACCTGCTTTTTTCTGCGAATATCGCAAATTGCTACTTTTGCATACCTTCGCATGGTCCGTGGCTTTCGAAGTCTCGACTTGTTTTCCGCAAACAAAGCAATTCACCATTTTTTTCTGCGAATTCGATTGCGAATTCGAATCCGAAAGACTCCGGTTTTCCATCTTTATCTTCTCAAACTTCTCCTTAGTCTCCGATATTGTATAAGATTCGAAATCCTCTGAATATTCATGAGGTTTCTCGAAGTTTTTTTGGCTTGGAATCATTGATTTCTTTTGTGATTTCATTAATTGCGACGGGGATAATGATAGGGATTCGAAGTCTTCAGGATAATCTTCATTGTTAGTTTTCAAAGGAGTTTTCTCGAGATCTCTTAAAGACATTTTCTGGAAAACTGAGGATTTCTTGATGTCAGGATGACAGAAAAGCTTTGGGATTTTGACTTTATTAGGGGATTTGTTGATAATGGGGTTATTATTTTTTGTATTGCGTAGGATGAGAAGTTCCTCTATTAGTTGATCTAATATAGAATCAGGTCTTTTGAAAAAGGGTGATGATGGGGATTCTAATTCTTGCTTTCCAATTTCAGCATCAGGAGTTTGATGCTTTTCATTTAAATTAGATGGTAAATTTATAGGGAAACTAGCGATAAATTCAGGGTTTTGTTGGCAATTTGAAGGTGGAAAATGTTTATATGAGGGATTTGGAGTTGTGGCTCTCTTTTTATGAGAAAATATATTGAAAGAAATTAACTAAAAAAAGAGAATTACCTTAACTAAAAGCATCGCGGGGGGACAATAATTGCCTTCTATCATGTATTTCAATGAAGGATTCATTAATTGCATTGATTTTGGTAGGGTTTTCTTCATATTTTCTTCAGGTTCTGGCTTTTTCTCTAATATTCTCTCATTATTCGTCTTAAAAACATCAGAAGAAGTCTGAATTTCGATATTCTTCGTGGTTTTTTTATAATGAAAACTCGCATTTTCGATTTTCTGAGTTAATTTTTCAGGTTTTTCTAAGTAACCTTTCCCGAAAGTCTCGAAAAACCGAGGGTTTTCTTCTTTTTTATTTGTAAAGTAGGGTTTTTCCTCTTGATTGTTGATTTTCTGCTCAAGTTTCGCAGAAATCGTGCGATTTAAATAAGTTATTGACCTTTTCACGAGACTTATGCTGAGATCCACTAAACCAATCACATTTTTGTAGTCATCAAACAATTTAAAACAATGTCTTTTGAAGTTTTCCTCATTATTAGTATAAATTCTAATGAATTCCTCAATGAAATTGGCTAATGAAATATTGCATTTCCCGAGAACTCTTCGAATTTTCCTAAAAAAAATTATTCTAAAAAGGCTTTTCTATAAATAAAAACCCTTGATGCGAATCCTCCAAATCCGCAAAAACCACCTTTAAAGGCTTTTCTAATAATTCATCTTTGAGTTTTTGTTCTGAATATTTAAACAATGAGTTCTTGCCATTATGGAAAACCCCTTTTCCTTCGATTTCTCTTGATATTTTCCTATTTCCTGATAAATTTCTCTTAAAAAATCGCATTTAATATAGAAACCCTCAATGGTCATCATTGGGAAATCCAAGAGTTTCATCAGAAAGAAGGGTTTCTCGATAACCTCATAACTCTGATCCTTGAAAAGACTATGGGAATTCACCTGTAAATCGTGAATCAAGACCTTAAATGAGAAAAAATCTTCAGTCATATCAAGCCAAATTTAAATTTCCTAACCAAAAAACCGATTTTTATTAGAAAATATGCACAATTATAATGATTATTTCAACCTCAACGATCATCCCTTGCTTCTTTCTAATATCCTCATTAAAAACATCAGAGAATCCACGCTTTTCACTAATAAAAGCTCTAGAAAAAAACTATCAGTAGACTTTTCCTCTTATCCTCCACGTCTCACAAATCCAAAATTCTCAGAAAAATCATTAGAAACTCCTCGGATTAAAAAGGCAAAATCTATAGAAAAACCTAGCTTTGGCATTCGGACTTTATCGAGAAATAAAGAGAAAAGCTCAGCAGAAAAATCGAGTAATTTCCTTAAAGGATTCTTGACTATTGAACAGAAAAGACAAAATCTCATTGATATCATTAATAGGAAATGGGATAAAAGCCTTGAGGATTGTATGAAAATAAACTATTTAGAGAAATTCCTTGAAATAATCAATGATAGAAAGACGAATTCTAATGAGATTTTACAGGAACTCGATAAAAGTCTTAGTAAATCGCTTGAAAAAACCGGTGATTTGAACATTTTGGATTCTTTAAGGCTCGTTTTCGCGGAACAAAGCCAAATCATGCGTTTTTATGAAGAATTTCTTCGAAAAGACCTCGCTTTTCCTTTGAAAACTGAACAAAACCCTGGTGCCTCTGATAAAAGTCGAAGTAACTTCGAGGATTTATTAGAACTTCTGAGGATTTTATTGAAGCTTTTCTTGAAGAAATTCACTGATTTGACGATTTTCCTTGAAAATAAGGAAGAACCTCTATGGATAAATAGGCTGAATTCATTAAAGATGAAGTTTCGGCTTCAGAAAAACACTGGGGAAATCGTGAAAAATATAGAGGATTTCGAAAGTCTCTTCAATGAATTATTAAATAAAGTTTCAGAATTATCAAATGAGAAATCACAACTTTCAGAGGAATTGGGGGCTTTGAAAAAAACTATAGAGAAATCCTTTTTGTTTTCGAAATCTGAAACCAGAGATATCCTAATGAAGCCACAAAAAGAAGCGGATTTCTCGAAAAATTCATTGGAATTCCTGAATAAATACGAGAATATGTATAAGAAGTCACAAGAGGAACTTAAAGTCAAAAATGAGGAGTTATCAGAGGAAGTCGTGAAATTAAAAAGGATATTAGATGAAAAGCAAGAAATCCTTAATGAAAAGTATAAAAGACGCAAATTACTTAGGAATTCACAGGAAAATATGAAGGAAGATAAGGAAATTCAGATAAATTTAGGCATGATATTAGAAAACCCTAGAAAAACCCCATTGCTTCATGCGGAAACCAACCCTTTGGCCAAATATCTGAGTCTTTCGTTGAATGCCTATAAACTTGAGGAATTTTATGTGAAATCTCTCATAAACCTCATGCTTTCCGATAAGATCTTTGACGATTATCAGGAGTTTCTTGAGAAAAGTCCCATAAAACCCTTCAAAAATTATATATTCGAATGGCTCCTGATGAGATTCGGGAATCAGACCTATGCAGAAACCCTAATGAAGGACTTTTTAGGGTCTATTTTATCAGCAATTAACGATAATGAGCGTTTTCTGTTAATTTCACGATTCTGCGGGATAAATTTAGATGCTTTTAATAGCAAAATTAAGCAAAAAGCTGAGAATTCTGAAGAATTTCTAGTGAATTTCGATGAAAATCAAGAGAAAGCAGCGAACTGTAATGAGATTCTGAGCAGTTTCTATTGTTCTCCACAAGCTATTAGTGTATATTTAAAGTTGGCTTATCAATTTAAACATCAGGAGAAGGATTTCGACATTTATAGTCCCTTATTGCCTGATTGGTCTGAAGAACAAAGTCTTATTCCCTATGAAAACGCAGATCGACTGTTAAAATCGTTATTGGAAGAAGAACTCAATGATGAGCATTTGGCCTTTGAAATCGCTAATAATTTCAATTTCCTGGTATGTTCTGAAAAATTGCCCAAAATGACCAAAAAAACGAATCTTATTATGGGAAATTTGGGTCCCAAAAGGAATTCATTAGTCACTAAAAGATTTGGATCTGTTGATATGTCGAATACTCCGTTTCTCACTCCAAATACAATGTTAAAAGGTAAAGCAAATGATGTTTTGATCCCTTTCGATATTCTAGCCAAATTCCTTATTGATAATCTCGCGAAAACATTCGCCGTCAAAATGGAAGTCATTATAACTTCATTGAAATTATGTCAGGCTAATAGAAGAGTCAATGATTTCTTTCTGGAGGATTTCATGACCGTTGTAGGCAAACAATTCAGCAATAAATCGAATAAATGGCTTATGACTTCATTTGCTGATTTCATAGTCGTGAATAAAAGCCATGAAATTTCAGGGATTTTCACCATGATGTTCAATCATCTTGAAAACCTGATGAAAAACGAAGTTTCTGAGAAATTTTATTTAGAAAATTATGACAAAAAAGAGAAAAAACTTGATGATAAAGATGAAAGTCCTCCAATTAATAATAATAACAATGAGACTTTCTCTTCGGGTAGTGCCAGGTCATTGAAGAAGAAAAAAACCTCTACTTTCATGAATATTAAGAAAAATGCACCTGAGGAAAAAGAACAAGTAAAATTGATTCGTGAGAGAAATTATAGTTATGTAGATTCAATAATCGTTATTTTGCATACATATCATTTATTAAGGGAAAGCATTAGAAAGGAGGAATTCGGTAATGAGGTTTTGGAGGTGAGTCATGAGATTTTCAAGAAGGAAATCATGAAATTCCCACAAAATTTAAATCTTGTGAAAAATAATTATTGGAATAAATTCGTAGGTTATGATCGCAATGAACTTATCATGAGAATAGAGACTTGTTGGAAGACATTGCGATTAATGATAGATTGTATATATTCGCGTGGGGAAAAAAAAGACAACAAATGACTCTTTAAAACTTTTCTAATAATATATGACTTTCTTTTTTTTTCTAATAGTTTTTTAATCAAATGACTCTTTAAAACTTTTCTAATAATATATGACTTTTTTTTTTTTTCTAATAGTTTTTTAATATAACAAATTTCAAAATTTCATGAAACAAACTAAAAAGATCTTCGATTATTCCGATTATGAAAACTTTGTGGATTTTCTCCATACTCGCATCGCCTGTGGTTTCTATCATTGTCTAGCAATCGGTATTTTTAATTAATTTCGTCTATAATTTATCCATTTCCTTTAGGTGAAGATAAGATTCTTTATGGTTGGGGTAAAAATCAATATGGAGTTCTTGGTGCGAACCCTAATCTTTATGAGGAGCCGGAAGTTTATCCGATCAGTCGAATCAAATTACAAGGACATCCTGAAAAAACATATACTCCTTTACAGGTGTCTTGTGGGAAGAACCATTCAGTGATTCTTGCGACTGATATTTATACTTCTGCAGATCAAATAGATTTGAAACATAAAGACAATGATGTTGATAAGAAGCAACCTCTTCATGTTGGTGAAGTATTTGTGATGGGCGAAGCTAAGAAATTGGGAGTGAAGCTCGAAACAATGCTTCCCATCTCCAAAAATCAACAAGAGCCTAGTTCTGCTGTCTTGTTGAAACGCATTGGCTTGGAAAATGAGGGTCCATCCTCTCATTTATCAGCCAACATCATTCTGACATTTCCTAATCAAAATCCGAAAATCCAGATGATTTCCTGCGGAAGCACCTTTTCTTTGGCATTGGATGTTATTGGAATTATGTATGCCTGGGGGGATGGCAGTAGTGGGGCTTTGGGCACTGGCACATATCAGGATGAAATAGAGCCTGTTAGAGTGAAATTTGATGTTTCTTTCAAGATAAAATTCATAAATGCAGGTTATTTCCATGCGGCCGCCATATCAGAAAAAGGCCAATTATATACTTGGGGTATAGGTTCAGAAGGCCAATTGGGTAATAAAAGCAATATCAATACGAATTCACCTAAGAAAGTCGATTTCTTTGATGCGGGAGAAGCCGCGTTTGTCAGTTGTGGGATGTATCATACTTCATGTATTGATGAAAAGGGGTTCTTATATACATGGGGAGGGAATAAAAATGGCCAATTGGGACAAGGGGATTATGATGATAGGAATTCTCCAGCAATGGTGAAATTTTTCAAGAATTTCAGTGTGATTTACGTAAATTGCGGATCTAATACAACATTTGTGATCACAGATGAGGGGAAGATCTTTAGTTTCGGCAGTAACTTGAATGGGAAGTTGGCGGGAGTGGGGGTGTTGGAGAATGAATTGATGCAATCTAACACTTTTCCCAGCCCAATAGATTGCAAGTTGTCTATTAATAGATTGATGGAATTAAGTGATGAGAAAGAGGCTATGAATACAGCTAGAGTATATCAAATCGCGACTTCTAATCAATTTTGTCTTGCTTTGACCAATAAAGGTCAAGTTATAACCTGGGGAAACAATAACAACGGTTGTTTGGCTCGAAATCATGAAGTTTTTCATTAATAAATCTAATTATTCCTTTTAAAAACAATCTTTTAGGATAATGAAGAAATGGAATATGATCCGTTTCCTGCTATAATCAGCGAATTCACTTGTAAGACAACCAAAAACAAACAAACTACCGAATTAACTGTTTCCCAATATTTTGTCGACATCAAAGCAGGACTTTATCATAGTGTGGGACTCACGAATGCCGGTGAAGTTTATGTTTGGGGGAGCAATCAATTTTCCCAACATGGTCTATCCCAGAACAAGCTTAAAGAACATACAAATAAATTGACAGAAATCCTTAAGATGAATCTCGAATTTTTCAGTTCTTCCATGCTTCCGACTTTGGTTGAGACTTTCGACATAAAGGAAAACAAGAAGGTTTCTTTGATTTCATGTGGTTTTGAATATGTTTTTGCGGTCCAAAATAACAAAATCGTATATTCATGGGGTCGCAATACTCATGGTCAATGTGGGATTGGCTCGGTTTCGAATTATGTGGAAGAACCTCATATGATATCTTATTTTGATTCTCATGTTATAAAGGATGTGGCATGTGGTGAAAACCATACATTAGTATTGGATGATAAAGGTGATATCTATTCATGCGGATGTTCATATGGTGGGAAATTAGGTCTAGGATTCATGACCACAGTTCAGACCTCCCCGAAACCTATAAATCTCAAAGGAGTGGTTAATATTGCATGTGGACCGAATCATAGTATGGCTTTAGTGAAAGAATCCAAGAAAGAAAAAACAGTACTTTATACTTGGGGAAGCGGTTGGAATGGAGAATTGGGCCATGGGAATAAGGATAATGTTTATAATCCGAAGTTTCTGGAGACTAAATATAATTTCACTCAGATTTCATGCGGAACACATCATAGTGCTGGGATTACTGATGATTATAAATTGGCCGTATGGGGACCTTATAAATATTTAGGAGTGATGCGGCCGGAAGATATCCCAATAGAAAATGCTGCATATTTGGTTCCAAATTTACATCCTATTTGCATTATTAATGAAAATCTGAAGTTCTCATCTGTGATTCTGGGTGATAAATATAATGTGGCTCTTTCCTATGCCCGAGAACTTTATCAATGGGGATTTTTTGACATCACTTATAATAAAATCATCAAAGGAGCTGCTAATCAAGGTGCTAATGAAGAGGCACAATATGAGAAAAACATTAAGAACCCTGGTCGGATGGAAACTGATATAAAATTCGAAACAGTGTGTATTTCAAGTAACCATGCATTGGGCTTATCTGTGAAAATCAATAAGCTTTTCGCTTGGGGTATAGATGGTAACACTGGACGGTTGGGATTAGGTTATGAATATACTGATGAGGAATTGGAAGAGGAGAATAAGAAGCTTCAAAAACAGAAATATGTGGGTTTGACCAATTATGATGAGCCCGTGCATTTGCCATGTCATGTACATTTCCTTCATTATTATCTGTTGCGAATGTTCCAAGGTGAACAAAGAAAAAAACAAGAAAATAGTGCCAAATTGATGAACGAATATAATAAACAGAACCTCAATTCGCATAAGAATTCCTCAGGAAGCAATCAGAAGATCGGCTCTAATAAATTCATCGGCTCCCAACAGAATTTCCCTAGTGATTTCGCCAAAAAATCAGCTGGAATTCAAGATAATAAGCGGGGAGTGTCTGGCACTCTAAATAGTGTAGGCTCGAAGATAAATTTAGAGAAATCCACGAAAATTAATAGTGTGCTTTTAGATATTGAGGGACATCCAGCCAGATATGATCTCTTTGAAAACTGTCAATCAGAGATTCTCGAAGATAATTTGTTGAATTATAAGCGAACACATAGTCTTTTCAGCGAGAATCAGGCCAAATATCTGGAAATTAGAACCGCATTTCAAACTGTCCAATCCCAATTGCAACAGAAGAAGAAACTCAAGAAAAGAATTGTCGGGATTATCTTGAAACGTATTTCTTCCTATCCCTTCGAAGCCAAATTCATTTCCAAAGAACAGAAACAGCAGAAACTTTCGAACAACCCTGAATTTTTCCGTAATCGTAAGAAATTCCAAGCCCTTTTCACTGTTCTTCAATTGCATCCCTGTTATCTATTCAATATTTATAAGGCTGACAAGTTGGGTGCTGATGCTTATTTGAAGCTAGTGAATGAAACCTTCGGGGATTTGGAAAATGACAACCGGAAAATCGCATTATTCATGAACCTATGTCAAATGATCTTGGAATTTGAGGTTGAACGCTTCATTTCTTCTATACAAGGTGAAGATTATCATTTGGATTTCAATTTGGAGCCTAGTTCGCAATTCTACATCTTTGTGAAACTCTTCATTCATTTATTCTATAGCAGTTTAATCAATAAGAAATGGGTCAAATATTGTTTAAAGAGGTTTTGTGAGGGCATTGATGCAGAAATCTGGGAAAACGAGAACCCTTCTAAGATATGGAAACAAAACGCTATAGTTTTCAGAGATGTGGTGACTTTATCAGGGGAAATAGATAAGAAAAAATATTATAGCGATCGAGTGCAAAGATTGGTGAAAATCATGAAGAAAGCAATGGAAGAAATTGTCAATTGCAAAACTAATTTCAATTTAGATCTAAGCAAACATATCAAAAGGTTATCAGAAAAGGTCAGAAGCGTGTTTGCGAAGAAAAGCAATGAATTGCCCAATATAACAGAAGATGAAGTTAAAAAAAGAATCTTAAGTTTTCATAAATTATGGATAAATAATAAAGATTTTTCTAATTAAAAGGCCTCGTCTTCACACCATTATATGAAGAACTCTCAGCTATTGAAATGATCGGAAAAGCGAAATACGAAGATGACCAAACACATAAAAAAGAGAGGTTTTGAATTAAATTTTAATAAAAATGTGATATTTTGGGGGAAAATTACAGGATTTTGGCCAATAATTTCAACGCATTGAATGACGCGTTGAAGCATTTCATCAAAGGGAAAATCATTGCGTCTCAAGAACAAAAGGAGACTTGGTTAGATGAAATCAATATCCTGATAAATGGAGGGGAAGGGACCAGAAGCGGTTTATATAAGAATTTCGTATCGAATGAGGATGTATTTTAATGATTTTTATTCGGAAATCGCAAAATTAATGAATTTTATTGAAAATAGGATAAAAAGCATCGTGAAGAAGAACAACAAACGATGTTGAAACATGTATTTAAGCATTGTGTGAGTGTAATTCCTAAGAATTTTGAAGAAGAAATAGAGAAAATTTTTCTTTGTTTTATTAGAATAAACGGGAAATCATAAAAGTGAGTATGCGGAATTTAGTGAATCTTTCGAATTTGATCCATACTTCCCTTGATGAATGGAAGGTGATGAACCCTTTGAAGAAGGAGATTTTATATATAGTAGAAAAAATTGAATTTATTAAAGAAATTTGTGATGGTTTTCAAAAAAGATCGACCAAAAAATAATGGAAGAAGGGGTTCATTTCATTGGTTATAAAATAAAGCCAGAAGATGAACATACGTGCTTCAATTTAAAGCTGAAAACCAAACAATTGCATAAGGCGTTTCTCGAAAAACGGATCAAACAATGCAGAATTTGCAAATGTTATTTGATAGAAGATTTCTTGAGGACTGAGGATTATTTTTTAGTGGAGGAGTATATAAGAGATTTTTCTCTTTAAAATCTGATAAATTTGTTTAAAGGTTTCCCAGATTAAACCCAGAAAACTTAGAATCTATCCTTTTGCAAATAATTTCGATAAAAGAATTTGAAAAGCCTCGTTTCGACCTCCTTTTTTCAAATAAAAGCGTTTTAGACACTGTTCTCGATGAATTTTTGACGCGTTATAAGAAGGATTTGAAATATGAAAACGTGCTTGCAGTGAAGACGTTTATGAAACAATTCCAGGAATCATTAAACATGAAAAAAGTACTTATAGAACATTAGATATTAATTGATTTTTTCAAAAAAACAGTCCAAAGATGGCAATGATAAATTGATCACTTTCATAAAAAATCCAAACGAAGTTAATCAATTCCAATTGATGAAAGAATTAAAGAAGAATCTGGAGGAGAAGGCCTTCAAAGCCATACAATTCATATCTAAAAACGAAGTTTTGAACCATACTTTGGGCACTTTATATGAGAAATATATCATGCCCAAAAGTGGAGAAGTGGTGCCTTTGGATTTTTATCAGAGATCGTTAAAGCTTTGTTTTTATGGCTTGGCTAATAGAGTAAAATACAATTTTTGATAAAATATGAAGATTTTTTTTATAGGAATTCGAAAAACTGTTACAAAATAATCCCATTGCCTTGAGTGGGAAAATGGGGGCTTCCATAAGAGCCACATCGATGTCAAATGATTTATATGAAAACATGCAATATTTGTTGGATGAAAAGGAGAAGAATTTCTCTTTATTCGGATGTTATTCATATAAATTGTTGAAATCTAAAGGAATTCTGGAAAATCTCAACAATGATGTGCTTTATAAAATAGACTTGCCTAAATTAAAGGACAAACTAAATATTGCAGATCAGTTGAGATTCTCTTTTTTAAAAAAATCTTAAATAAAATAATTATCAAAGTCACGGAATCGAAAAACTAAAGGAAAATTTCTATTATGTTTTTTCGGATAATAAGAGACAAGGTTTGGAAATCGCTTTATGCTATAGACAGATCGAATTTAAGTTTTATCGATGGTTATGTGGATTAAACAATAAAAAACAAAAGAAAAATTTCGAAGTGATCATCGAAACTTTTGAAATTAAGGAGGAAGAACTCTTGATTATTAGGAAAAGAGATCGTGAATTGGAAGGCAAAAGCGATAAAAAAATCACGTAAGTTTTTTTTTTTTATATTTTTTTTGAGTTTTAATGAGTTTTTTGACTTTTTATTATAAAAAATGAAAAAGTTTGGACATCGGAAAATATTCGAAATTCAATTTGTCGAGATTTTTGGAACTTATAAATAGTCTTCAAAATCATTACATGATTTATGATGATACATTCGTAAAGCCGGGATAAAAATTCAATAAAATTTTGTTTTGTAAATTCATAAATTATTTAAAATAATTAAAAACCAGAAAAAGTGTCGAAAGTGACAAAAAAATCTGCAATTTTTAATTTAAATTTAAATTTTGATTCTTGTTCTTTTCCTGTTTCTTCAAAAAGGGCTTCAATTTTCTCAATTTCTTTTAAATTTTCCTCATTGCTTTTTTTAATTTCCAAGATGCGATTTTTGGTCACTTGGTTTTTTTCTTTTATTTCCTTGAATTTTTTTTTTTTTTATAAATTTGTTCAACATAAAAATGGAAAATTTTCTACTTTTAATGTTTTCAAAGACTCTTGTTGAATTTTATCAATTAAAGGGGTTGTTGCGTTATTTAAATCCAGTCCGATTTTAATAAATTGCGATTTTTCTTGGCCTTCTAAAAGTATTTTCTGCATTTTTTTTAGATTCGCATTCATCGTCATAAAGTTCTGAAGTTTACAAGTGAAAATTTCTTTTTCCTTTTGCAATCGCAATAAAATTTTCTTATTTCGATTGTTGTTATTTTCCCAGTCTTTTTGAAAAATCATTTTTTTTTAAATGTGAAAAGCAATTTTTTTTAAAAAAAAGGTCATTTTTTTCTTTTTTTTGGCCAAAATTCAGCCAGAAATTAAAAAACGAATTTAAGGTTTTTTTTTTTGATTTTTTTATAAGTCTAATTTAGGAAAACTTATGTTATTTAGTTTATTGGACCAAGGTGGCAAAGTTGCTGCCAATTCCTTCGAATTCGTGATCATTTCTAAGCAAAAATTATTAAAAACAAAGAAATTATAAATACTTTCTCCTTCTTGTTCTCTTTTGGGTATCTCCTTCAACATTTTCCCATATAATAAAAGACACAAAACTTTATTATAGTTATCATTCTAAAAAAACCAATTAAATTTTATTAATTATTATCGTAAATTCTCACTTTCTCCAACATTTCCAAAACTCTTCGAAACAACCCCTCAGCTTGTATCAACTTCATTTTATCCAATATGTTTCTTAATAAAATTTAAAATTAAACCTGTGATGAGCTTTTCGAGAACAACGCCAAATAAATCAAGCAAAGATCGATGTTAGCAGGGTCATTTTTCTCAAAGAACTTGATAGCATATCGAAACCAAAACGTCGCTTCCTAAAATTAAGCAAAATTCCTCAAAAAAGTAAAGAATTTTACTGCTCTTTTCTCTGGGTTGGTCAAAAACAAGAATTCACCTATATTAAGCACTGGAGTCCCCGAATCTTTATTTTCCATGGCCACATCGATGTTTTTGTCTTTAGGCATGATGGTTTCTTTGTCTAATAGGTTCTTGAGTTTTTCTTTAATGAGGAAATCTTTGTTATGTTCAACATCCTCTAGATTCGCAATGGCGTTTTTAAAAAGAGGGATCACATTAGAGAAATCGTTATCAATTTGACTAGAAGCGTAGTTTTGTTGTGACATCTCCAAACTTTATAAAAATTTTGAAGGAAATCATTAGTAAACCTTATTGAGTTCCTCTTCTTCTGGAGTCAAAGGAGCCTTATGCCACCATGAAGCCAAGGCTAAATTATTTAGAGCATAACCTTTTAAAATAGGGTTTGGTTGTAATGTGAGACATTCTCTCAAGCGGCTTTTCGCATCAATATAATTTCCTTTCAATAAATAGCCAGTCTAATAAGTAAAAAAAGCATTTATTAAGAAAGAAGTGGTTGAAACCCCGAGGTTAAAAAGGAAGATTTTCTGGAAATTCAAAGGAACAACTTTCTTTTCTTTGTCACTTACCAAGGCCTTGCTCAAGAGGATCGCCTATGAAATTTTAGCAATTTAATAGTATTTTTTTCTCAAGAAAACTTTATCAATGTTGAATCGGAAACAATGCAAAATGAGATTATTATACTCATTATATAATAAAACAGGACTGGTTTTTTCTCTTTCCTGGTAAATCTCAACCAATCTTTCCAACAAACTCTCAGATTGCTTATATTTTCGTAAAAGGTTCGAATTCATAACTAATCTATCAAAAAATCCTCAATACCCCCCTCGTTTTTATCAAAAAACTTCTTTAATATATGAATCATGGTGTCTGAGTTCGCTTGTTTTGAATTCTCCAAAATACTCAATGTCCTTTTGAATGATTCCTCACTTGATTCATACTTCTCATTATGAAAATCCTCCATTGCTTTCTTATATTCATTCAAAGAAGTTGCCAAAGGGTCTAATTGAAGATTTTCTTTTGGAGTTTCCGTGGGGTCGTTGCGGAAGATGGGAGTTTCTTTTGATTTTTTCCCTAATGGAGGAGCTGAGGAATATGGAAATGATACGGAATGGGACAATCTTCGGTTGAATGAAAAGATGAGTCGAAACATTTTGTCAGAAATTATCAATATTATTTATTTTGAAAAAAGATATTAAATTAATAAAAGCAATTTTTTATTGATTTTTTGTTTTTTCAATTTTTTGGAATGAATAAATCAATTAATTTAATATTAATTATTTAATAAATTTAATGAATTAGTCAATTATCATCAGATTCATA
>Ga0302186_10001798_pt1 | contig 17228 bp, 5 predicted proteins | sample II_Bog_E1_2_FD_198782 | JGI IMG/M metagenome (GOLD analysis project Ga0302186, IMG submission 198782) | Peat permafrost microbial communities from Stordalen Mire near Abisko, Sweden - II_Bog_E1_1 | ecosystem: Environmental > Terrestrial > Soil > Wetlands > Peat | place: Sweden: Abisko, Stordalen... | reverse complement strand
TTTTTTGTGTTTGTGTTTGTGTGTGTGTGTGCCTCGACAAAAGAAAAGGTGAAATAATGGAGGAATTTGAAATGGATGAAACTCAAGAATCTCAAACTTTCAATGGCAAGGATTACCCGCGATTTTGCAAGAGAGAGTCTTTTCATAAACTTATTTGGCTTTTGCAATGTGTTAGTGTTTTTATTATAGGTCTTTCGTTTTACAGTCTAATTCTATTCCCAATTGGAATGGCGATTTATTTTTTTACAACATTTATCATAATTATCTTGCTGAGATCTTATAGATGTTACCCTGTTTGTACTGCAAGAGGATTTTGTGATGATTCTTTTGAAGTTTTTAGGACTAATTTGATGGAAGAAGAGATTGTCATATTTCCTGTTTTTAAAAGTTCGAGTCGTCCTTCAATATACAACGGCCCTGTAATTGAGAATATAACATGGTTTGATGAAACTGATGAAAAAGAATTTGAAGAAAAAAATAACACGAGGTTTTTAATAGTCAATGTAAAAAAGCTAGTAGGGTGCTCCAATAACAATGAAAAAATTCTCGAAAAACTCGAGAATATTCAAATTAAATTGCTAGAAGAGATGAAAAAGAATAACATAAACACCTATGATGTCAATTTGCATTTTTCAATTCCGACAATTGGAGAAAAATATGTATTGGATCTTGACTTTTACAAGAGCCGATGGTATTTGAGAGGACGGGTTGTTCTTATTTTGTCCTTGATTTTTTGTTTTAACTATCCCTTTATGATGCACGTATCATCATTGACTGATTGCACTGAATTGAAAATCACCAAGAAGATTGTTGACATTCAAATATGCAGTTTTGATACAAATTGTTGATCAATACCCTCCTCTTGTAAAAAAGCTTACAAAGAAATACAAACTGAAAGTTTTTTTTTTTTTTTTTTTTTTTTTTTTAACAACAACAAAAAAATTGATTTTTTTATTCTTCATTTTTTGCGGTTATAGAAAACAATTTTTTTTGGGATTTCTTGTTGGAACTTATCATCCATTCTGGAAAATCAAGGTACAAATGATACGTGGCTTGATTCTTAAAAACTATTGAATAAACTATTTTGCATTTACCTATCCTTTTCAAAACCAGTGTGTAATTATTTTTCTCTGATTCTGGGCTAATCTTTATTTTTAGATGATAGTCAAGTATTCTTAAAATTTCTGTGCTAGTAAACCAGTCTTCTTTGTCACAAATGTAGCTTATTTCTTGTTGTGAAAGGTTTAAAGTAAATTCAAATTCTTGGTTTGTGAAATAAGAAACAAATCCATTGACCCTTCTGAAACCACGTTGGATCCCCACCTTAATTTGATTAGGTTCAAATTTGAGAGAGGGAATATTAAACAACTGGAGAGAAGGGATGTATTCAAGTTCATTATCCAATTCACGTAACACAGGGTTGATTATATATGCGATATTGACTTCAAATGCAGTTGGTCCTTTGCATTTGTTGAACATGTTAATTGTTTCCATCATCTGGACAAAATAAAAGCGCGATTTTAAAAGTGTTTCTTTGGTAAAATTAATTAAAGAAAGAATAGTTTCCAAAACATTTTCATTGGTCCTCATCTTATCCAATGCATCCATAAGACGGATCTTTCTTGAATTTGAAATACCTTGAAATTTATCTGTTTTCATGAGTTCGCTTGGAACTTTTTCTAAAGACAACACATCATTGGATAATCGGTAGTTTATTTTATTCAGAAATAGTCTAGTGGTTTCCAAAACGTCACAGTATGATTTTTGTATCGAGTTTAAAAAAAACTCTTTGTCTTGGAAAACCTTTTTAAAACAAATAACCTTTATGTTTTTGGTACACTCCAGCAAACAAAGTTCGCATGCGCATATGGAGACATCAGGCTCAAAAACAAAGAAACACAATGCCCTTTTTGTGGGGTGAGAAACACATAATGGGGCTATTATCCCTATACCGTTTGGTTTTTCTCTTTTGGTCACTTCTTTGTTTTGAATTTCTTTTTTTTCTTTTTCTTCTTCTGAGTTTTCTGAGTTTTCTGAGTTTTCTGAGTTTTCTGAGTTTTCTGAGTTTTCCGAGTTTTCATTTTCGAGTAATTCAGTCATTTGTTGGTCAAATAATGGAAATGGTTTGAGTTTGTCAATTCCATCTTCATTTTTTGTACTTTGGATTAACGCGTAGCAAACAGGACATTTGATGTAACTTTCTAATTGAATCACACATTTCCTGCAAACAGTGTGCATGCACAATGGAAATATACAAGGATCTGAATATCGTTCTTGGCAATAACCACAAAACTCGGGTCTCATCTTTTTTACGCGGGTTTTGTTTGTTTGTTTGTGACTTCAAATCTTTTTCTTTTGGGAAAAATCTTTTGTTCATTTATAAAAATTTTTTTTTTTTTTTTTTTTTTTTTTTTTTTTTTTTTTTTTTTTTTTTTTTTTTTTTTTTTTTTTTTTTGCAAAATTTGAAATGATAAATTTCCTGATTAGGTAAAAAAATAAAACGATCGCTCTCACAAAATAAAAAGGAAACCGAGAAAAGGAAAAAAAAACAAGAAAAAAAGAAAAACAAAAAAAACACAGTAAAAATATGGATATCGTTTTTATTGACTCAGATAAAGAAAGTGACGAAGAAACATTTTGTTTTGAAGATGCAAAAATGGAAGATGAAGATGAAGATGAAGATGAAGATGAAGATGAAGATGAAGATGAAGATGAAGATGAAGATGAAGATGAAGATGAAGATGAATCAGAAAAATTCCAATTTGGCATAAGCCATCTAACACAAACGGAGAAGTGGACTGGTAATAAAATCCAAAAAAATACTTTCTATGGTTACATTTATAATGAGCTTGGAGTATATGAAGCTAAAAAAATTGACCATTATTTTCACACATTTAATAATTTTTATGAACAGCCGTACATACCTTGCAAAAATTCTCTCTTGAATTGTTTTTTTATTTCAAAAGAAAAGGTATTTCCATTTGCATCAATTGAAATGATACTAAAAAATGGATTTGAAGATTTTCAAAATTGCCCGTTTCTTTCAATGCCTCCAGAATTGATTAGTTTAATATTTTCTTATTTACCACAAAAGGAGTTACTGAAAATTTCCAGCATTTGCAAAAAGTTTTATGCGTTTTCTTATGATTACATGTCGAAAATCACTACTACTGTGCTTTGCTCAGGATCCAAATTTGTCAATTTAAACAAAAATTCAAAACACCTAGTAATAGATTACAAAAATGGTGCTCAAGCCAGTGGGGGGTCTTTTATGAAATTCATTGATTTTTTCTTGGAATTAAAATCCATAAACTTCAGAAATTTTTCCGTGTCAACCGCGTATGTCTTCACTTACCTAGGAGTAATTGAAAAAGGATTGATACTGGAAGACATGGATTTTTTAGAAGGTTATATGATGACAAAAAAATTCATGGGGTTGATAAACAGAATCATAATTGTCCCAATTGGTTCTGATTTACATGAACTGATGACCTTAATTGAAAATTTTTCTGGAAATGAATTGAGTGTAATCCCAAATGCTTCGTATTACGGAAATAAAAATGTACAAATAGAAGCTACAATTAATATGGCCAGAAAATATTATAAAACGAAAATTCATGCAATTGAATTAGATTTGGAAAAGGGAGAAGACGCACTTGAAAAAGCAAAGGAGGATCTCAAAAATCTAAATGATTTCTTTCATAAAACAATTCACGAATTCAAAATCTTCAATGAAAATGTTTTAGATGATAAAGTGACCATGTTTGATTACATATTCTGCAAGTTGTTTTCCTCTCGTTTTAAATCACATGACCGCCTAGAATCTTTGGAATTTTTTTGTAACATTTTATTGTTTGCGCCAATGTTTGGTGGTCCAGAAATTAAAATGCCCAATTTGAAAATGTTATCAATTGAATTTGACCTTGGCAAAGGGCATGCAAATATTGGAACAACATTATTTGATTTTGTGACAAAATTTCCAAATCTGACCCATTTAAAGATAAAGATTTATGGCGCCACAACATTGCCTCGCGTTGAACTGGTACAAAATATAATCAATTGTTTGTCAAATTGTGAATTTAAAAAATTAATTCAATTTTCGTACGATGACGATGTGTATATTATCTCAAAATATAAAAGACTTGAACAACTTGAGAAATTCATTGAAAACCACAAAAAAACCCTCAAGACAATAATTTTTAAAGCTTCTTCAAATTTTTTTTGTTGCAAAGTGGACACCCCTGAATTTCAAAAAAGGACATTTGATTGGATAACCAACATAAGCATGAACCTGATTTCAGAAAAATATAGTAAGTATTTGAATTTGATTGAAAGGTCACACTTAGTAAGCTTATTTAAACAATACCCAAAATTACAAGTTTTGACGATTGAAGTTAGAGACATTCCTGTTGAGATCTTTACAGGGCATGTGAATATTCCAAACTCTCCTGTTCTCCATTTAAAAAATCTAAAAAAGTTGATACTGATATGTGAGACAATCCATGAAAATTTTTTGAAACATCTCCTTGATGAGTTGGAACTCCTTGAAGTGGTACATTTGTATGACCCCTGTTCTGGTACCACAGCAAAACAATTTGTTCCTTTTTTCGGGCCATGTGTGCACAATCATAAAAGGATAAGAGAATTGAAATTTGTTTCAAGCGAAATGAAGAAAATGATATTTGGTGACTTGCCTTCACTTGAAACGTGCACCTTTTTGAGAATGCCATCGATCATGTTTAAAGGCAGATGCCCCAATCTTAAAATAATAAGAACTCTCATAACAGACGAAAAAAATTTCCTTTTATTCCCAAATATTTTTGATTATGACTCGTTTAGTGGGTTGACACGATGCACAGGTAATCAAATTGTGTTTTCATTTATCGTACCTAAAGTTGAAAAATGGCTGGAAAATGTGATTTTGGGATTTTTGAAAGTCGGCATGAATGTTTATATAACGGGTGGTAATCAAAATTTCGCCGGAATGTTTTCCAAGGAGATTAAAGACATCAATCACAATATCAATCGGGTTTGCACGGAACATCTGGGATTTAAAAATAAATTTGCATTTGTTGTTAGCAATGAAGCATGGATTTATGGTTGCTCTGTAGTGGGACACCAAATCCCCATTGTTGGGGGATTGCAATTTGTTTGTTATTTGTACAAGTGAATCAATAATACCAAAAAAAACTTTTAAAAAAAAGTAAAAAAAAGTAAAAAAAAAAAAAAAAAAAAAAAAAAAAAAAAAAAAAAAAAAAAAAAAAAAAAAAAAAAAAAAAAAAAAAAAAAAAAAAAAAAAAAAAAAAAATCGAAATAATGGAAGCCTATGGAGGTTACCTAGGAGAGTTGATAGGTCAAGAACTGCCTGATTTGTTTCTTGGAGAATTGGATATTCAAAAAAACGAGGGGTTTGAAAGTGAAGAAGATAGATACATAGAAGAAGAAATAGAAGAAGATTTTGATTATCTGAAAAATTTGAACACGACAAATGAAAATATTTCAAATCGAGGACTTTCAAACGAATACGAGGTTTCTGGCGAAAACGGCCAAAACTTTGTTTTAATTGCTGGAAATGAAGAAATGAAACAGCAAGAAATACAAGCGGGAAATCAAAAAAGGAAGGGAAAAGAAAAAGAAAAAGAAAAGGAAAAGGAAAGAAAAAGAGAAAGAGAAAAAGAAAAATTAAAAGAAACCTATAAAAATAATTATTATAGCAAAATACAAAGTGAGGTCTTTAAAAATTATGTCAAACCTGAATCTGCCTTTTTGGATCAGACCAAGATGACCACAAAGGTATTTGAAACCGGTATTCACAATTTACATGCACATAGAATCTCTTTACCAAAACCGGAGGAGACTTGGTGCAATCAACCCATATTTGATTTGGCTTCAATTCCGAGTTTTTTTCCAAAGAGGAGTATCAAGATTCCAAACGAATATTTTTTGAATTCCCAAGATCCGGCATCACCATCGACCTCGAATGGGTCATCACTTTCATATGAGCGAATCAAAAAAAATGCAATTTCAAGGATCTTTCAGGAGAGGGTCCATCTGACCTCAAAATACAATTCGGTTCTCTCAAAGAATTTTGTTTTCACACCCACCGAGGACCAACTTTTGGAAATAGTAAAATGTACCAATATGTTTTACATGGATCTGAAATACCGAACCTATTACAAAACCAACCCTGAGGTGATCATCGAAGACCCAAATTCCAGTGAGATGAACATAGCGGTGAGCTATTTGAAAGTTTCAAAGGCCATTATCAAGTGGGTTGACAATCTCAAAATTGAGAATTTGACTTTGACTTTTTTTATTCACCAGCAAATTGTGGAGGTGAACTCAACTGGAAGTGATTTGGAAAGTGGAGATTACTTGCATGAGATTGATTTGGATTTGCTCCCAATCCTGTTGTTTGGGATACATGGAATTGGGATAAAGAGTTCTGAGGTATTTAAACCAGAGTTTTTTGAAACAGGCAAAGGTTCGTTTATCCCAAAGGCCTCAATGTGCATCTCCCCTGACATTGGTGAATTTGCCTTCCAAAACCCGGGTTGTGATCCACTGGGTTATATTGGAGACATTTGCCAAACCATTCGCTGGATAATGCACACCACCACCTTGATTAATGGCTCCATTGATGTGAATTTGACCCCACTCAACAAAAGAGAGGGGATCCAAAAGAAAACCACAAAAAATAGCAGCCCGGAAGAAGTGAAAATCAGTGAGAGCGCAAAGGCCGAAAAGCTGAATGAAAAACTGAAAAATGAATTATTGGAGTGCTCTGAGAGATGGATTTTGAAAAACGAGAAGCTTTCTGATTTGGACAAGATTGCAGACACTGATGTTATTTTGTTTAAAGGGTTTTACAAAGATTCCAAATTAGACATTGTGAAAATTTCTAATAATCATAAAACGGGTGAAGAGAAAAACAATCAGTATAGTAAATTTTTGAGAGACAATGGAGAATTGATGTATTATTTGTCTTACACAATGGATGGTCTCAAAAACCAATATCAACGTGAGGATGAAGAAGGGGATGAAGAGGATGAAGAGGATGAAGAGGAAAGAAAGAAAGAACAATTAAACAAAAATGAAAAGATGAAGGTGATAAGATCAACAAGACCCATTGTCCTTGGTCACCAACAACAAGCAGACGAAAACACAATTAGGCGCATGTCAAATTTGGAATTGTCTCTTTTCATGGCTTCAATCAGGATTGAGTTTTTTTCAGATTACTTTTTACTTTGCCGCAAAACCTTGGAACATGCCAATGAATTTGACAGCGAAAACGAAGGAGAACTTGAAAACGAGTCCGAGGCTCAATTTTACGAAAGTGACAATGAAAACGAAAATGAAAACGAAAATGGAGAAGAAGAGGAAGAGGAAGAGGAAGAGGAAGAAGAAGACTACATTACAGAATTCACAGAATTTTCAAACAAATTGATTAAAAATGCAAATATTGGTAAATCAGATCGTCACTATTTCTACGCACATCACAAAACGGCCCTAGGGTTTAGACGCTCTTATGAAAACTCGGGTAAATTCTTTTTGAGAGATTTATCTAATGTCTTTATTGATTATGATTTCCCAGAGAAATACCTGCACAAAGAAAGTGGACAATCCCACCACTTTGGGACAGTTTCAAGGTGCACTCTCCCAACCTTGGTTTTTTTGTCGATTGTTTGTTTGCAGGAATCAGGGACTCCATTGTTTAGATTCAAAAGTGCAAAGAAGTTGTCTTCTCCAAAGGCCATCTATGACATATTTGATATGACTTTCACCCCTTGGTCTGTGTGTGCATTCAAGCCTGCGTTTTATCCCTTTCTTTTGAAGATGTGTCCTTGGGAAGTGGCAAAGGAGGTGCCCAATCCAAGTTTTTTCAAAAAGAGACCAAATTACACCAAGATGAATGGAAATGAAATTCACCAGATTGTTGAAAGTCTTGACAAGGATCTCACACGACTTGTCGATTACAACATGGCGAGATATTTTGAATTTGTTCAATTGGAAGAGGGACCAGAAGATGAGACCTTAAAGGTCATTTTTGAACACATTTCTGAGCACGAGCTGAATGGGGAGATCTCAATTAAAGAGTCCGCTGAGCTGATTTTTGAGGAAGAAGGTGTCAAGAAAATAAATTTCAAAATGTTACTGGGGATGGACCATTTTAAAAAAACTGAATTTTATGTGGCCAATTGCAAGCTAATTTGGGACATTATCAACTCCCAAATTGAATCCGACAACAAGAATTTTTCAGATCAGGGGTTGCTGAGCATGATTTTTAATGAAAAAACAACCGAGCACATCCCAGAAGAATACCAAAAAAGGGCTTTGAGAATCTATTCCTATTTTTTGACTCCCCAAGGACTCACCAACGTTAATTATTTGAAAAATGTCTTCACCTTTTTTTCGGAACCTAAAGGGGTTGATGCAAGCCACTACAAAAAAAATTATTATGGTGACAAAGAGGGTGCAAACAACTTTCTTGAGTGGACCATGATCAAGTTGATCGCACCCGTGATGGACCTGTGCTTTTCTCATTTGACCAACCCCGGGACCATTGAAAGTGAATTGTCACTTGAACCAATTTGGGAAAATGGGATGTTCCCAATGAGCATCTACAAAACTGGGAGGGAGTTTGAAAACGAGAGGAACGTCAGGGCCCCAGAATTTAAATCCCAAAGTGGATTTTCAGATGGAGCGGGGAGTGTTTACAAAAACAAAACTAGGTCAAAGTACCCCAAATCGAAGGTCAATGACACCATTGCCCAAGAATGGTATGGGATAAATAACGAAATAAAATACAAAGACCAAACCAAATACATTGAATACTCTGAGAGCAATGAAATGCCTTGGATTCATTTTATGGAACCTGCTTTGCACAATAATGTGGAACAAAATGGAGAGGGAAGTTGGATGAAGGGGGTAAACAACATTGCGCACATTGGAGGCAACCACGACATATTGAGCAGGAAATCAGAATCACAATGCAAGAGGCTGAGCATAGGATTCAACAACCACTTTGTCACCAAGGGCTATAAAACTGCCCAAAGGGTCAATTTCATCAAATTTTTTGAAAGGATCAAGATCAAGGAAAACGAGGAAAGGGAAAACAAGCTTGTGATGTCTGCTTTTATCAAGAATGTCATGGGGGCGGTATTTTCCAAATACAACAGGTTACTTGGTCTGAATCTCAAATTGAAAAAGAAAACACCAAAGATCATCAATGAGTTAAAAAAGGTAAAAGACTATTTGGAGATCTCGGATCAAAAAACCCAAAGGGGTTACGAAAAAAACAATTTCAGGGGAAACAACTCATTCCATCATTTGATCTCCAGCAGATTTTACAGATCCCTTGTTTTGAGGTTGTGCACAAATTACGATTTATACGTCCAAATGGACGGGTTTGGATGGAAAGACGAGTCAATTAATTTTGGTGATCACCAAAAGGACCACTTCCATGATTGGGTTTTGAAGCTTGAGGAGAAGCTGTTTGACCAAATCTCCATTTACCAAATCCCAAACATTGACCCTGATTTTGAAGACAGCCTCTTGCACCAAAGTTTACAAAGGGGGTTCATTAGCGATTATCCAAAAGAGGAGTTTGAATCTTTGATTACCTTTATGAGCGCCCCGCTTTCTGGTTGCAGTGAATTTTTTGAGAGAAGGGGATTGACTGAATATTACCCCATTTTTTGTTTTTTCCACTTTTCACCTTTTGACAGCCAAATGAAAGTGTATTGCCCAGTGGTGAGTGAGAGAGACGCCCCGCTGGATCTATTCTTCAGGGGAAATGAAAACTTAATTGTAGAACAGCTTGGGAAAAGGGTTGTGAAAACACAAAAGATCAAATCCATAGAGGTCACTGAAAATGATTATGATTACGACGAAGATGATATTGATAACTATGGAGAGTATGGTGAAGAAACTGGCGAAGGCAGTGGCAAAAATAGTGATGAAGGTGAGGCTTATGAATATGTCAAATACTACGGAAATTTTGTTTTGAGAAAACTCAAAGAATTTAAACAAAAGAAAACAAATCGCGCTCCCAGACAGCCAAGAAAACAAAAACAACCACAACCACAACCACAACCACAACCACAACCACAACCACAACAATTAGTTTTCGCTTGGGAACCAACACAACAACAAAGCCAATCTGCGAAAAAAAATGAGAAACAAAAAATCAAAAGTCTGCAACAAAAAATTAAAGGTTTGGGAAATCAACAAGTTCAAAAAAAATCACAGAGATCAAATAGTAACGTTTTATCCACCCCATCATCCAGTTTTTTATCCCCTTTGGAACCTTCATATAATTTGTATCTTGAGCAATCTTCGGTTTCACCATATCCCCCATCATCTTCATCATACATGTCAAGTGGAGATATTGGGTATGATCAATCGCCACATATTTCATCTGATTTTTATTTCTCAGAAGACCCGAACCAATTTCAACAACAGAACCAACAACAGCAGCAACAATCTGTGGTTATAAATGACATAGAACCAGATTTTGGATCTCAAAATCAATACCCAAACCACCTTCCTCAAACCCCAAATTTTCAAGTCTCAGATTTTCAAACCTTGAATTTTAACTCACAAACACCTGCCACTTTTACAGAAGAAGAAGAAGAAGAAGAAGGTGATGGTGATGACAGCGAAGCGGGTTTTGAAAATCCTTATTTGATGCAAGGATTTAGTCCTTCAGGGTATTCTGGAGTAAAAAAGACAAAGGAACCAACACAAGGAAATAGTTCTGAACCTAAAAAAGTAAAAGGCAATGAAATCATCAAAATCAATCAATTTCCCACTTTAAATCCAACAAAAAATATCAAAGTGAATGTGATAAAATTTGCCAATAACTCACCAAAACCAAAACTCTTGCAAACTCAAATAGAAAAGGTAAAAATTGATTTGCAAAACATGCAAAAAAGGATAAGTGATGAAAAGATGAGACAATTTGGAGTAATTCCAAACATTGAAACATTAAAACTATTGGGTGAAAAGGAAGAATTGTTAAAAAAGAGATTGCAAATCCTGCAAAATTTTTTTAGTTTAATGATAACAAAACAACAGAGAAAGGTAAATTGGCTACCCATGGATTCCCTGTTTAAATATTCACCGAGTTTATCTTCTTCTCCAAAATCTTTTTCTTCTTCTCCAAAGTCTTTTTCTTCTTCTCCAAATTCTTTTTCTTCTTCTCCAAATTCTTTTTCTTCTTCTCCAAAGTCTTTTTCTTCTTCCCCGAAGTCTTCTTCTTCTTCTTCTCTTCGCCTTTTGATGCCAGCACCAATAGTCAGACCATCTCAAAATAAGGAATTGCTAGATTCAATATTTTCGGGTAATTTTGGTGAGGATGACAATGAAGAAGATGAATATGAAGATGATGATTACATCTACAAAGAATCGGTCATAATTGATTCTAAATCATCGTCTGTTACATCACCAAATTTAATTTTTTCAAAAAAAACTCCCTATGAAAATCAAGGATTGCAGCAACAACCACAACAACAATTTGAACAACCAATCGAGCAAAGTCCATTTTCTGGTAAATATTTAAACGATGTTGATTTTGAACCCAACCAAAATCAAAACCAAACTCAAAACCAAAACCTTAAAACCTTTGAAACTGATTTTGAAACTGATTTTGAAACTGATTTTGATGTTGATGCATTGATCTCATCACTTCTGGCAGGTGACGATTACAATGAAAATGCTGAGGATAAAAATAAAAAAAAAAAGGAAGAACATGAAGAAGAAACAGAGAAAAACTATCAATTAAGAGATAAACAATTGCAACTTGAAATTGGACTCAGAAAAGAGCAATTGCAGAAATTGGAACTGGAAGAATCAGAAAAAAAGAAGAATGCAAATTTTAACAGGGCTGAGAACAAAAGATTGCAAGAATACACGAGACATGAAATGGGTGAATTGATTAAATTGCAAGTTAGATTATACAGACAACGGGCGATTCAGAAAGGAAATGAATTGAAAAAAAGAAACAAAGGCGAGAAAATGCAAAAAAAAGGAAATCAAGAAAATGCAACACTCTCTGAAAAATCAGGGATTAATTACTCCCAATCTTCTCCTTCACCATACAATAAAACAAGCCCAGTTTCAACAACATCGATTCTAACACCAACTTCAACTCCAAAATCACCACAAAAAATGACTTCCAGCTTTGATATTCTTGCAAATTACAATTCCTTGGAGCAAGAATATTTTTTTGATATTGATCCTGAATATGAAACATTCAAAGAATCCAAACAACAACCTCAAAATCTCCAAATAAGTTACAATTTGATCCCCAGCTTTTTATCAGATGATGATGATGATGATGATGATAAAAAGGCAGAAGAAACTTATGGATTTTCACCAAAGCCATTTTCAGATATTTTGAAGGATTATGAAAACAAAGATGTTGGTTCTGAAAGTGCAGGAGCCAAAAAGTCAAAATCAAACATCGAAGGGGGCAACACCTTCAATTTTTTGGTAGAAAAAAAGAAGAAAGAAAAAAAAGGAGAAAAGCAGGTGTCTGAAACCAATCTCAAAGATACCACTTACCTTCCTTCAAAGGTGAAAAATAAGGCAATTCAAAATTTTAACTCAGTGGACTATGTAACCATGTTTGCAAGCGATGTTAACCGGATAAATTCCCTGAAAAAAATATTAAATATCGGTGAATTTATGATAGATAAAGACTCTTTGAATATCGATTTTGGATTTGTGGGTGTGGATGAAGAGATTAACCCGGAAATGTTCAAAGAATTGGTCCCCATAAGCAAAGATTTTATCGAGGCCCACAAAAAATACAGAAGGGTTGAAACTGAAAGCGGTGAGCACCAAAGATTTTTGCTGTCGAAATCAAAAGCTTTGACACCTTTGCCAACGTCCACACCAGAAAATTCCGAATTCTTGGTCCCAAAAACCCCTATCCAGCGTTCAACTTACCTTATGAATACTAACATCTTTGCAACACTTGGATTGGATTTTGCAACAGTCAGCATGAGTGCAATAAGTGAGAGGATCAAAGAGAGCCAACTAAAAAAATTGAATGTGGAAGATATCCCCAAAGGGAATTTTATTCCCTTGTTGCTTTTCAACTACCAATCTTGCATCATCAACTCGTTGACCTCCGCTGTGATTTCATACAAAAACAGTTATGAAAAAACCCTCGAAGAAACCCCAGAAAATGGGTTAATTGAAATTGACGAGAGCTATCTTGAACAAACAGAAAATGGCAGAATGGCCCATTACCTGATAGTCAGAGATGAGTTCCCAACCCCTAAGCTGTTTACCAATTTATTACTAAACAAGCAAACCGATGATCCCGTTAACAACAAAAGATTGCCCTTGATGAATTTCAAATCAGAAGACATCAGAAATCCTTTTTATTTCAACTTCCAAACGGGTTTGCTTGCTTCCCCTGTAGAACTCATGTTTTCACGCCCCTCGAAATATATGGATTTGCTTTCAAAGCTCTTAACTGAAACCGAAAAATCTTTTAATTTCAACGAAAAAATGCAAACTTCAATGGGATACAATTCAATCATGAGGGTGGGTTCGGATTATTACCACCACGAAATCGAAAAAGAAAAAGAAAAGGGAAAAGAAAAGGGAAAAGAAAATGAAAACAAAATGAAAAAAGTGGTCGGCAACACTCATGTTTTGAAGATCTATGCTGGAAATTCGATCAAAAACGGGTCAACGGGGGAAAATCTAAACATTGTTTTTAAACCCAAAAATGAGGTCCACTACTTGATTTTTGATTCATTGAGAACAGAAGATGTCATCAATTTTGCAAATTCAGTGAGCGTGGGTTGCATGGAAGAGATAATGTTTGTGATGAGGACCATTGCAATTAAGAACCCTGGGGCCTTTTTAGCTCATGATATCATACAAGATAAAATGGGGATTGAGATGGAACAATTCTTCCCAGTTTTGCAGTGCCTTGCAAATCTGAAGGTCAACTACAAGTACTACAATGAGGAAGACGAATCGTTTGATGATTTTGTTTCCGAAAATCCAGAAAGGGTCCTTGAGTGCTCAATCCCTGTTTATTGTTTGTTGTACCTTTCAAACCGCTTCTCCCATGAAAACATCCAACAAAATGGTGGTTATAACGGATCACTGGGGGTGATCAACCACCAATTAATTACCAAGAATTTCACAAGGACAGAATTGATGGTCTTTTATTCAAATTTTTGCTCTGCCATCATGTCCCAAGAATCCAAATCTGGATTATATAACAGAAGGAGATCCAAGAGCTTGCATGTCAATCCAGACGTTTACAGAAACGAAGAATACGTTTCAAATTTCCTCTCAATACCTGTATTTTTTTACAATCACACCAAAAAGAAAAACCCCCACAACACTTTTGCCATCGCAATCAACGAAAGGCCTCCACAAGATTCACATGCAAAAAAATTCACCCGGAATGTTACCAAATTTCAAACCCCTAATAACAAGCCCCGAACTTTGATTTATTTTTTCAACCCCAAAGATTCAGTTATCCCATTGGGGTTGTACATGTTTTTGTCTTGCTTGTCAATCAAATTTGAATCAAGTTCTCAAAATAGTGGCTCAATTCCAAATAATAGTCTCTTTAATTTTTTGTCAAAGAGCAGTGGTGTTTTGAGTATGGAATTGAAAAATGGAGAAGAAGGAGAAGGAGAAGGAGAAGGAGAAGGAGAAGAAAATAACGAAAATAAAAAATTAAACAAAATCAAAAATGGGAGGATCAATAAAATTTATTACGATTCCAATCCAGAGAATTTTGTTTCATTTATCTCCAAATTGTTACATGAGGAGCTTTGTACCAGATTTAATTTGATTGAAAGCTCCATCACCAGTTCAAAATTGAAGAAAAAGATTGAAGCCAGATACATTTTGTCAAAGTTTTTAGGTATCACAATTAACCAATTAGGATCTTGGTGCAGCGGTTGTGGTTACATTGAGGATGGAGTTTTGCCAAAGGATGTTTATATTTTTAGTTCTGAAGTTTAAACAAAGGAAAATATAATAATAATAATAATAATAATATTTGAGTTTTTTTTTTTTTTTTTTTTTTTTTTTTTTTTTTTTTTTTTTTTTTTTTTTTTTTTTTTTTTTTTTTTTTTTTTTTTCCTCCAAGTTTTAAAAAAAAGTTTTATTCAAAATTCAATTTTTAAAAACAGTATACAAAGAAAGTGGGATTACAAACACAGTAGTTGAAAATTGGGTAACAGTCCAAATCAGAAAGACAATCCCATTTCTTGAATACTTCAACGCATATCCAAAACTTGAATAGATCACTGAACCAGCGATTAACCACCCCAACAATACACAACTGAGAAAAATTAAAACCCACAGGAGAATCCTATCTTGTTTCTTTACCCTTACAAGTGTTTTTGAGTGATATATTTGGCCAACAAAAAATAAAATCAAAAAAATTAATTGAAAATAGTGAATTGCAATTCCTGTTCCACACAATTGACAAGGATCGGTAAGCGGAATAACATCTGATTGGTAAGAATCTGAATTTTGTTGACCAATTAGATTAGCTGAAGAAAATGTGTAACAAGATATCAATGCCAAAATGTCAATAAGGGAGAACCCGATCAAAAACTGGAAACAGACAAAAACTGCCGGCTTCATTTTTTTTTGATTTTTTGATTTTTTTGATTTTTTTTTTTTTTTTTTTTTTTTTTTTTTTTTTTTTTTTTTTTTTTTTTTTTTTTTTTTTTTTTTTTTTCGAATCCACAAAACCCAAAAAAAAGGTGGAATATGTCTGATTACAAAGGAAACATGTCTGGTTGTTTGAAAAGTGCCTTGGTGCCCCAAGTGGCATTTGCTGAAAAGGAAAAACCTATTGTTTATTGTTATTGTGGAATCCCAGCTTGTATCAAGGTGTCCCAAACTACCATGAACAAAGATCGGCCATTCCTTTCTTGTTACAAAAAAAATAGACAAAATGGAGAAGGTTGTGATTTTTTCAAATGGAATGATTGAATAAACAAATAAGAATTTTAAAAAAAGGAATTTTTTAATTTTTTTTGTTCTTTTTATTGGTTTCATGTCCAAAAAAAAAATATCAAAACCTTTTTTGAATTTTTTTAATGTGTTCACAAATCCCTTCCAACTTTTTTAGCATGTAGTAATCAAGTTTAAAGTATTCATTTACTTCAATAATTATTTTGTAGATGTTGCATTTGAAGGAAGTGCCGCTTACGGTTAAAACGAAATCTTGTCCAAACGATGTGGTCTCTGGTAAGAGTGTGCAAATACTTTTAAAGGCCTTTACACGTCCAATACAAATGCATATGATCAACATGCGAAACAGTTGTTTGTAATCGAAGATAACCTTTGGGAACAAGTCAACCAAAAAGAATTCAAAGTAAGTTTCAGTCAAGCTCAATTCATCTGAGGCAAGATGAATGACAATTTTGTAAAATAAATCGACTATCTTGTTTGGTTCAAGATCTTTAAGATACCTCTCCTTGACATTCTTGATAAAGATCTTATCAAACACCTTCCAGTAAAACAGCAACCAAAAATTTTCTTGGAAAAACATGGCCTTGAATTTGTCTTCTGGTGCTTGAATAAATATGTCTTGTAAGAGCTTCTTGCTTTGGTCCAATATAAACAGATCTCTATAAGATGGATCAAAGTTTGGGTGCTTGGAAATGATATTAAGAGTCGATTTGCAATCTGTGTATTCAGAGCTCCCTTTGTTTTTGTCTCTGAGAAATTTTGAATAATTTTCTTGCGTGTAATGAGTTCTTTTATTTCCATACAAAGAGCAGGTTTCGCAAGTCACATCTTTAAGTATACTTTTGATCAAGTCGCTTATCCCAACATCTTTGGCATTAAATTCTGAAGGTGATTTTGGGATCTCGGTTTTGTGGTTTTGGGCATTATTGGTGGAAGTCATTTTGTTGTCGTTTTTTTATTGTTGGTTGTTGTTGCAACGAGACCTTCCTATTTGATTTTGATTTTGATTTTTTTTTTTTGATTTTGATTTTTTGCTTCTTTCGGGCTATTTCAAGCCCGAACTTTTTTTTTTTTGTTTTGCCTTTTTTTGCACAAGTTACCATTTGTGGAAATTCAAAAATTGAAAAAAAATTGAAAAAAGACAAAAAAGGAAGAAAGAAAAAAAAAAAAAAAAAAAAAAAAAAAAAAAAAAAAAAAAAAAAAAAAAAAAAAAAAAAATAAAAAAATAAAAAGATATTAAATATAAAATTTTT